>Ga0214923_10008981_pt1 | contig 10487 bp, 5 predicted proteins | sample LL1510_MetaG_FD_177993 | JGI IMG/M metagenome (GOLD analysis project Ga0214923, IMG submission 177993) | Freshwater microbial communities from Lake Lanier, Atlanta, Georgia, United States - LL-1510 | ecosystem: Environmental > Aquatic > Freshwater > Lake | place: USA: Georgia | collected 2015-10-15
GGGACTACGCACTCCGCGCCTTCAAGGCTTGGCTCGCGTCGTCCATCTCGCTGATCTTCCCGATCAACTGGAGCAGATCTTCCACCCCCTCTCTCTCAACCCGGAGCCAGATCTGGGTGATGGCGCGACCGACTCGAGGGCTGCCCATGAAGGGCCCCCTCTTTCGCTCCTCCCCCTTACTGCCGCCCAGGAGCGGATCGTAAAGATCGCCTCCATCGGGCGACATCATTGCTTGATCCTCGGACCCAAGGGCGTCGGCAAATCCGTATCCCTCGACTGGTTCAAAGCGCTTGCAGCTCCGCTGGATCCCCTCTCTGCCTGGGAGCGCGCGCTCTTCTCTGAAACCCGCAGTGAACCTCCGTGCTTCGAAGCTCCCATCCGTCAGGTGCATTCGCAGGTTCGACCCGCGCATCTTCTGGGGTCCTTTCGGGATGGATTTCGTGCGGGTGAACTCTCGTTGGCACACGGCGGGATGCTCTTTGCAGATGAATTTCCAGAATGGCCGCGCGACGCAAAAGAGTGCCTTCGCGAACCCTTGCAAAGAGAGCAGGTCCGAATCACCCGAGTCCGAGGGACCTTTGAGGCAAAATGCGATCTCCAATTGATTGCAAGCGGAAATCTCTGCCCCTGTGGCGGAATTCCAGCTCTCTTCAGAAGCCTTACATCCAATCGAAAGGCGTCCTGCCGCTGCCCGGATTCCGAAGTCCGCAAGTACCTTGCCCGACTCTCGGGCCCGATCCTCGACCGGATCGATATGATTGCCCTATTTTCAAGCAGCGAGCCCCCCTCTGCCCCAAGGTCGACACCCACTGCCTCCACCCTGCAGGACGAAGTCTCCGAAGCCCGGGAATGGTGGCGCCGAAGGCACTCCAAGCCTCCCTCCAAGCTATCGCCACGGGAACTCGAAAAACTGATCGATCCCTCGCCCCCCCTCCGCTTGCTCCTCTCGGAAATCCAGAGCCTTCGATCACGGCACAAGCTGATGCGAGTCGCCTGCTCGATTTCCGCCTTAGAAAAGAGCGAAGAGGTAAAGGAGGCTCACCTGCTGGAAGCAAAAACCTATCGTTTCTTGGATTATTGAACGGGCGAACCACAGTACCGGAAGTTTGGAGCCGAGGAATCGAGATACGGCTCAACATGCGCTCCCCCTGCAGCTCCCGCACTGATCAGTCCCTGCAGCACAGGCAATCCAGACTTGATTCCACAGCAGGCGGACGACGGGAATTGCTGGTTTACCTTTGCAGGATCGGAACTCACGGAATACGAACATGAGAATGAAGCGTCATGGCTCAAATCATCCGCCAGCATTTGCTCCACCGCACCCGAGTCCGCAAGCAAGGGGAAGTCGCGGTAGTCTTGGTATTGATCATACACTACGGTGCGATCACAGGCCGTTGTCGAGTGGCCGGTCAGGTAAGCGACGCAATTGTTGTACGTCGCTCCGCTCCCCCCAACCGTCATCGTGCAAATCTGCTGCTCGAGGGTCCCGCTGCAGGCGTTCACCGAGCTCGTGTGGGAAGTATACCCACGGACCTTCGCAGTGCCCGACGGATAGTTTACGAGATTATTTTGATAAATGGTGTCGGGATTGGTCGAGTTCGTCGGGCTGAAGACCCTTCGCTTTTTATTGATCTCCATCCAATAGGGATTTTGTGATGGATACGCCTCTGCGCACCAGGCGTAGCGTCCGCCTGAATCTTTATAGATGTGCAAGGGTGGCTCGGTGTACTCGCTTGAAATCGGTACGCAAGCCTTGAATGAAGTGTCCTCAAGGTAGTTGGGAACCCAGGGGTCAATCGGCCTCAAATGGATTTCATCCCTTTTGATGGACTTGCTTCCGATCGAATAGCCTCCCAAGGTCAGACTGCTTGTACGGGTTGAGTTGGAGGTAAACAGAGTGAGGCTGTTCGGTTGGCCACTCGCGTAGTTCACGGTAGGAATCGAAGCGGAACAGGATGCCTGGTTACGATTGCCGATTCCGGCACCAAACTTGTCATGGTTAGGAAAGATCAATCCATCGGGATTCACCGCTTGGCTCGCACTCCAGGAAGTCCCATTGGGTTGGCCCCGATAAAATTGATTGGTGGCCACATAGGACGGCAAACCGATTCCGGAACTGGGCGTAGTGTAGACATTGGTGTTGAAATCATTTGAGGTCAACCCGCGGTTCACAACACCCTCATGGTCAAACCAGGCATAGTTGCAGGGCTTGGGTCCGTAAATCATTTCTCCGGTAGGCAATGAAGTCTGACTGTTCAAAACCAGGCGATCGGCTACATACACCTCGTCCACGGGGGGATAAATCTGAGTACCCCCTTGAGCGCCGGCTCCATCCAGATCCCCGTTCGCCGCGAATCGCGGAGGCAATAAAGCCCGATACCTTCTCAGCCTGACCAGAGGGCGAATGTTGCCCTTGCTGTCGGTCATGACCCCGCAAGTTCCATCCGGATTCGGGGTTTTCGCATAGCCAAGGCACTTGGGGACGATCCCATTTTCAATGAAACCCTGGTTCCCGTTCACGCAGTTCGTGGGTGTGTTTTCCTGACCTGCGGGGTTTACCTTGCTCAATACCGAAGCGGCTCGGACTCCCACACTCCACTCCGAAGACCAAGAACTTGCAAGAGCAAACGAAGAATCGAGCGGCCAGAGTCGGCCCTGCTCCGCCTGTGGGATCGTCGTATATCCGGTGGAACTATCAGACGAGGCGCTCACCTTCACCGATTCCAAAACCTTCGGACAATCAAAGGTTCCATTCGAAGCATTGATGGATCCGATCACATTCGAAGGCACATACAGGTTACGATAATAATTCTGGGCCGAATACCCGGACCGCGCATTCTCGGGACACTGAAGACTGGAACACGCTCCTCCTGATCCACCGGCAGTCTGACCCCCGGCCGTACAAAAACAAGAGCCCACGGAAGTCCTGATGGTCAGTCCGTTTCTCGGATTGCTCGAAGCCATGGTCACTACGGTACTGTTTGCGAATCGATTGAGGATTTCGTGAGGGGCGGTCCGCTTCGAAAAGCAAGAATAGCGATGCACATTGCGAAAGGCATTCAAAGAATCATCCAGGAAGTCGCCATTCGGATTGGTCAATTGCCCTACCCGATAGCCCAAGGGCTTGCAGTTCAAGCCCGAGACATTGCCGCTCGCGGGAACCACCCGCATGCTGATGATTGTCCCCGGGGTCAATTCTCCCCATTCGGATTCTCTCATCACGCAACTTACGCTTCCGCTCTGAACCTGCGTAACAGCAATCCTTCTCGATCGATCATAGAGGTATTCTCCGTTACTGTTGGTTTGCTTCCATTTCAACTCGCATGCGCAAGCATTCGCACCAAGCGAACAAAAATTACTAATGGGCTGATATCCGGCTGCGCCAGTATTGAATGCGAGACTGATGCGAATCTGGGGAGTGGCGTTGCCGCCGGTACCGCTGCTTTCGGACTGAGCGGAAATATTACTGATCATATGCGTGTAATTCACCGGCGCGAAACTGCCCGCAGAGAAAACAGAAGGATCTCCGGTGCTCGAACGCCCCCCTCGCTGAGAAACGTTGGTGCAACCGCCGACGAACAGCATAAAGATTAATCCGAGAATTGCAGCACGCATAGCGGATACACCTCCGGACCATTGGGTTGATTTACGTTTCTGGTATTCAATTCCCAGTTCACCTGATCTTGCGAGCAGCCAGCACGACTCGTGCCCGAGCAAGCCCCATACGATCGATAAGTAACCGGACGGTAAGATTGGGCAATGGATGAATTGAGATTCTGGAAATCGAGGATGGATACCGACGGATCACTCACCACCAACAACTGATCGGCATAAAGATCCGCGCTCAGTGCCTGAGTGTCGGAATTGGTGACAGCATCCGTCGGCGTTGCCGAAGGCCCTGGGATCACCGACCTGAGATTGGTCACGGGGACGGTCCCTCCAGCTCCATCAGGATAAAAAGCAGTCGAAATGGATGCGGTTGTACTGATCGATGAATAAACCCCCCAGGGATAGTTCTTGAAGAAATTGACTTCGTCCGTATTCGCGTAATTGAACGCAAAGCTACTTGCCTGAAAGAGATCGTAGTTCGGAGACGCAATATTATAACAAGCTGAGTTGTCGCGTCCCCCACCCTGGTTCACATTCATCAGAGCAATCCGGCTCGCCAAAGTCGGAGTAGCTTCAACCGTGTCGGCAAGCTTGAGCGAACCGCCGCTATTCCCCGTGCCATTAAAAAAGTAGCAGGAATCAAACAGATCATCTGGAATGGAACTCAAGCAAGCAATCGGATAATAAAGGCTCGCTAATGAACCCACCACTCGTCGAGGGGGCTGCAGATCCGTGGGTCTGAAATTCCAAAGTTTCACCCATTTCGCTTTGGGTGGAATCGGAATGTTGGGACACGAGGTTCCCCCCGCAGGGTTGGCCACGGGACTCGCCGCGTAGCCCAGGGGTTGAATCGTGAAATTCGTATCGACGACATCGTTTGAATAAAAGGCCTGAGTGTAGGTTCGGGGTGCGGTCGCCGCGATCACGGGAATGCTGAACACTCCGAAGGGCCTGGGCAATAACCAGAACGAAGCCCGGGTTTTACCCGTAGCCGTAGAACCTGGGGAAACCGGAACTTTCCCACTTTCGAGCGTCCCATCAGGATAGATGAGCTCCCCGTCCCCTACGCAGAAATCCGAGGTGCAGGGTGCCGCCGAGAAAACCCTTGGATTGGCCCACCAATGCAAGCTGTAGTCAAAGGTCGGGGTCAAAGTGCAGTCCCAGCCCTGACTCGAACCATTCCGCTGCATTGCCAGCAGACTTTCGCCGACATTGCTCGTGTAGAAATTGAAAGGATAGATGATTCGAGGGTCCTGCGACTGGATCGGATCCAAAAAACTTCCATCGAACGGACTGGAAATGAACTCGAGCTTCCGACATTGATAGCGCCGCACCTGACGATAGCTTGACTCGCGAGTCAGGTCTGCATAAACCGCCGAACTATCAAAGGTTCCACCGGCCCCAAGGTTTACTTGGAGGGTATTCGAAAAAAATGGTCCCCCATTTTGTCCTGCCTGGGTTGAGACTTTCACCGAAAAGGAACTCAGCCCCGAAGGCAATACTGAGTTCGGACAGCGAATCATGCTTGACTCTTGATAGGGTACCGCAATTTCGGCGGTTTGACTGGGCAAGGTTCCTTGAGTGTATGAATAGACACAAGAACAGGTGCCGTAATTCCCGCCGCAATAATTGTCGAATTCTCCATTCTGCCCAATCAGATTGTACATGCTCCCCGCAAAATTCGGATTTGGATCCACGAGGATTTCATTGATGCGGAATGCCCCGTCGCTCAAACTCGACTGGTCCGGGACGAAAACCTCACTTCCCGGCTTGCGGTTTCCGTATTTGATGTTGGTACATGCGAACAGGAACGTGAGCGTGAAAACAAAAAAGAGCCTCCCCCCCCGACCTCGGTCAAACCCGAAGCCGTGGAACCAGTGCCCTGATTTTTCTGGGAGTCGATGAACTCCCTTGATCCCAGCCCGCATCACGCAGTCCCCAAAATGAAGGTGTTGCAAGAAACATTCTTGCGGAATACCTCGATATCCATTCGGTTTTTTTGATTCGAAACTGAAGAGTTTTTAGTCACTGTCAGAATTCCGACACCTGCAACTGCAGAGGTTAACTTCCCGCCGGAATCGAACGATTTCCGAGCCGATACAGGTCAATCTGATAGAGCTGGTAGGTCCCCCGGATTCGTTCGATCCTGATCCGGTCAATGAGTGCGTTATGCGAAAGAGGGATCACGATCGATTCCGTCTTCAGCGAGGGAAAGGGATCTTCAAGAGTTGCGATTTTCTTCACCAGAATCGGCGGTGCAAGTGCGTTTGAAAACTCGCCCAAGTCGCCGATGACCCGAGGCTGAGGGCGATTCATCAATACATCGAGGGCCCTTCCCGTCGCGATCAGGTCGACTCGCAATCGGGTGAAATCACCCGGACCCATGGCATAGGTCCAGGCATCTCCCTCTACGAAGGATTGGTAGGTGATCAACATCAGCAAATCCTCACGGTCTCCAAGCTTGCTCCGATCCAGATCGAGGTTCACCCCTCCCACATAGGCTTTCGAAAGTTCAGGGTCGATCGGATCAACTGATCCCTGCCCCAAGCACCAGGGATCCCTGACCCGATAGAACTCAAGGCCATTGATGTCGGCCGGAGTGGACGGAGGCTCGGGCGTCGGGTCGGGAGAGGTGCCGGAAGGCAATAAGGGACTAGGAGCCGGAAATGGACCCGAGATCGGAGGATCAAAGTCTGCGCAAGGTGACGGTGGCAAAGGAACAGAGTCGGCACGCTTGGAGCAAGCATCGGTCTGAAGTGTAGCCGGCACCGTCTCGGCGTAGTAGGTCCGTGTCGTATCGACTGAAACGTGCTTCAAAAACGAAGGGTGATACGTGGGATGAAGATCATCGCCCGTATCCGAATCCGCAAACGCGATAGGATTCAATGAAGATCCAAAAACTCCCGAATAGTCCCCGCCAAGCACCTGATAGCTGCGGGTCATGTCACCCAGACACTTGAAACTCGTATTCTGAAAACTCAAAAAATCTTCGAGATTGGTGAAGGAATCCCGATGGAAAATGATTCTGACCGCGGGCTCGTTTGCGCCGGGATGTTCGACAGCCGTCGCAGGCACCTCACTGAAGGAGGCCATATCTACCGAAGGGCCGCATCCCGAAAGTACCAGGATGAAGATCAATTTCGAAAAGGTCTTCATATCAAATCCTCAGAACGGTCAAGGACCGGAAAACCACTCCAAGGCAATGAGGAGAATCCTGAGGGCAGCCGAATCCACTGACATAGTTCGGATCACTTGACCCGCGCCCCCCTACCCGCTGCAATTGAATCACCGTCTGTTTCGGACTGCTTGCAATAGGGATCAAGATTTGGCGAGTCACTATCGGCGCCCTTTGGTTCCCTGCAGGTGCATCACAAGATGCATCGGGGGCAGATCCACTTCCTGACTTACACCAATGCGCATGGTTCGGAGGAATAAAAATCGAAAATGGCGAACTGCTCACACCCGAGAGCAGCGTCTGCCCCCAGAATACTTTCCAGAGTTGGTCCAATGCGAGTTCAGGATTCGTAATGGTGCCCCCCGAGGAGTTCGTGCCGTCGGAGTTCGCGCGAAGACCCCGAGCTTGATACTCAACCTGAAGCATGAGATTTTCCTGCGTTCCGAGAAAAGCCGTATCCCGATTCAAAATGATTCGAATGAAAACCTGAGATGCGTTCGTCGAGCTTGCATAGGATGCACAATCCCGCTCACTGACCCGATAGAAATTGGGCTCGTCAAAGGCCCCCGTTCGACCGAATGTGGCGCAGGCCGATCCCGCTCCGGCGAGATGCGTGACCCCCACTTGCACATCCGAAATCCAAGAAGGCTTGGGGATCAACGTGGTTCCATCAAGATCGAAGTATCCGGTCGCCATCGGCGAAACTCCGGGAACATAACTGCCGGTGCCATAGCCCGGGTAGCCAACAGGAATCGACGTGGTCACCGGTACTACCGCAGGTGAAACCAGAGGACTGAAACTTCCACCGACTCCATCGCTCAAAATGACTTTGAAGCCTTTGGTACCGGAGGCAAACTCCTTGCCCGCGGTCGAAAGCGCCACGGACGTCTCTTCGGTAGCAGTCTGCATTTCGCATGCAGAAAGGAAAATGCACATGATCAGGGCCGGAAGCCCGCACAAACGGAGTTTCACGAAGCTCTTATCGGAAACGGTGACCGAAACTTGACCTTGCCCCCTTTGGGCAGCGCGTTGGAATGTAAAACCTGAGGGCATTGGAAAACGCCTCCCCCTCCTGAAATTTTACCAACTGCCCCCGAAGCTTGCACCTCAAGGTCCGAAATTTTTACTTAAGTCTTTGAAACCAATAAACTATTTCTAGCCATTCCCCGCAAAACCAGTGCGGCACCCAATTCCAAAGAAATTCAGAGCAAAACACAAATCAATCCAATGACTTACGTCAAAAAAAAACCACTCCCAGGTGCAGGCTTCGGGGGCAGTTCAAAGAACCTCGCGCACAATCTCAAGCCCCAGCCGGACCCCAAATCCGGTCGTCTCGGTAGGCACCAGCCCAAGGCCGCCAGCATTGCCGCTGGCCGCAAGGTCGATGTGGATCCAGGGGGTTCCCGAGGCTACAAAGCGACTTAAGAACGTGGCCGCATAAATATGGTCCGCACACTTGGTCGTCGACGCTTGCCGAACATCAGCAAAGTCGGACTTGATGAATTCCGCGTAGTCCTCTCCGATTGGAAAATTCCATACTCGCTCTCCGGACCGGTCCCCTGCCCGAACCGCGGCTGCCGACAAGGCAAGATCCACTGAGTACGCACCCGAGCGACGGGTGTCGATCGCGCGAACCACAGAGCCCGTCAGGGTTGCATAATCCAAAATCAAATCAGGCTTCGATTCGGAGGCGATGGCAAGCGTATCCGCCAAGCACATCCGTCCCTCGGCGTCGGTATTTTCGACCTCGATCGAAACGCCATTACTCGCCACCACCACATCGTTGGGCCGATAGGCATCAAAAGCGATGAGGTTTTCAGCCAGAGCGAGATAGGCGTGGACCTCGAAGGGCACTTTCATCGACACGAGTACCTGAAACAGCGAAAGCGCCACCGCCGATCCGGTCATGTCCTGATGCATCCCGTGCATGAAGTCCCCGGTCTTCACATTATAGCCACCGGTATCAAAACAAAGCCCCTTACCCACGATCGCGACACTCTTTGAGGCCTTTTTCGAAGGAGCGTAATGCAAGTGAACGATACCCGCGCGCTCATGGTGATCCGCTTGAACGACGGCTAAGAATGCTCCAGCCCCTCGCTTGGTCAATTCTTTCTTGCCCAGGAACTCGCACTTGACGTGGGCGCCCTTGGCCAACTCTTTAGCCAGTCTTTCGGCTCGTTCGCGGTAGGTTCCGGGATGAAGCACATTGCTTGGAAGTTCCGCCAAGTGCCGAACCTGATTGTTGGCGTGCCCGAGCAGCATTCCCTCTTCGATGGCCGCCTCGGCGACTTTCTTCGAAAGGCCGGTATCAAAATGAATGATCAGCTTGGCGAGAGGCTTTTGCTCGGTCGCCTTCTTTCCGAAAACAGGGGACCGATACCTCGAAATCATGACCAGCGAAGTGATCCAATTGAGGTGGGCTTCCGCGACTGAATCCTTAAGCCCGCGAAGGCTGACTTGAATTTCGCGGGGCTCTTCCTCGTTCTTGAATTCAGCGAGGAACGCTTTGCGAAGCGCGACCTGAGCCGCGAAGCTGGAAAGGTCACCCATCAGAATGAGCGCCGTGAGGCCGCCTTTGCCTTCGAATGAGACCCGAACGGCCTTCGGATCCGTTCCTTCTTTCTTCAGTTTCTTGTACTCCGCAGAGAGAGCGTCCTTGGCTGCGGGGCGATCCTTGAGCGCCTCGACCAAAACCATGCGGCTGGAGTAATCAGTGACCGCGAGGAGGTGCGCACACGCAGCCTTCGAGGAAAGTTTGAATTCGACATTCACATCAGGAATTTTGAGATCAGGCGTATTGAGGTTCATTCAAGATCCGTATCACACTCCCACCCACTCCCCAAGTCCCGAGAGGGGTTACGACCCATCCGGTTTACCGCCGACGGCGATAGGCCACGGCCGGGGCCTCGAGCGGATTTTCAGGCCAGGAGTGCTTGGGGTACCTCGCCTTGAGTTCCTTTTTCACCTCAAAATAAGTCGTGCTCCAAAAGCTCTTCAGATCCCGCGTCATTTGCATCGGTTTGAATCCAGGCGAGAGCAACTCCATCAGCACGGGAACTCTTCCCCGGCAGACTCGCGGAGTCTCGGTCAAACCAAACACCTCCTGGAGTCGCACGGAGAGCCGCGGTGGGTCCTGGTCATAGTCGATCCGAATTCGGTTTCCGCTGGGAACCTCAAGATGAGAGGGCACTTCGGCGTCAAGCATTCGGATCGCATCCCGTCCAAGGAACCCTTCGATGGCACTCAGGATTTCCCCATCGGCGAGATCACCGAGCTTGGTCTTTCCGGACAGAATGGCGTCGAGAACCTCATCCCAGGGAATCTCGATCACTGAGTCGGAACCCTGCTCACCGATTGCCTCCGACGCGCCCCCTCGATTCAAAAATTCCACCCGCTTCAAGAATCGGCTCGTCTCGGGGAACGCTCCAAAGAAAGAGCCTCGATTGCGGTTCAAGTAATCCTTGAGAAGCGGGAGCGCATCCTCCGGAATGGCAGCGAGTTCAGTGGTCGGCGACATCTCAAGGTCCTCGAAAAAAATACCCTGCAGGGCCTTTACCCTCAGTGCGGACTCATCCCAGAAGAGACGGCGCTTTTTCTCCGAAAACTCCAAGAGCGTCTTTTTTCTCAGAGGAAGCCACGAGTGGGTCACAAGATCACCCTGATCGAGGGCCGAAAGCAGCAAAGCCGCCGGGCAAATGTCCAT
>Ga0214923_10008982_pt1 | contig 10486 bp, 6 predicted proteins | sample LL1510_MetaG_FD_177993 | JGI IMG/M metagenome (GOLD analysis project Ga0214923, IMG submission 177993) | Freshwater microbial communities from Lake Lanier, Atlanta, Georgia, United States - LL-1510 | ecosystem: Environmental > Aquatic > Freshwater > Lake | place: USA: Georgia | collected 2015-10-15
GAAAAAATCCTGAAAGAAAAACGGATTCGGGCGAGAGGGGTGATGGCCTTCTTTCCCGCCAACTCGGAAGGAGACGACATTCTTCTCTATGAGGATGACCGTCGCAAAAAGGTGCGCGCAAGGTTGCATGCTCTCCGCCAGCAGATGGTGCGGACGGATGGCCAACCCAACCGCTGCCTGGCGGATTTTGTGGCCCCGGTATCCACGGGAAAGAAGGACTATCTCGGGGCCTTTGCGGTCACCGCGGGGCATGGGGTCGAGGCGTGGGCCAAGGAGTTGGAGGCAAACCACGACGACTATCAGGCGATTCTGCTCAAGGCTTTGGCGGATCGTTGCGCCGAGGCTTTTGCCGAGAGGATGCATGAACTGGCGAGGCAGGCCTGGGGTTTTGGGCGAATGGAAAAGCTCAGCAAGGAGGATTTGATCGACGAAAAATATCGGGGGATCCGGCCGGCGGCCGGGTATCCGGCTTGCCCGGATCACACGGAGAAAAGGGGATTGATGGAACTCCTTGAGGCGGAAAAAAACACCGGAATCCGTCTGACGGAAAGCTGTGCGATGGCGCCCGCCAGCTCCGTCAGTGGGCTCTATTTTGGCCATCCGGAGGCCCGGTATTTTGCCGTGGGATCGATTGGTCAAGACCAAGTCCAAGACTACGCGGCACGGAAAAACATGCCCGTCGCAGAAGTGGAGAAGTGGCTGCAGCCGAATTTGTCTTACCCCACGGCTGTTTCCCGCCGTCCCTAGCGACAAAGATATTCCTGAACGATTTCCTATTCCATTGACCCTTTAGGGATGGAAACTAGGGTACTTCCATGAAACAGAATTTGGCCTGCCGGATCATGGTTCTTCTAGCCATTTTTTTGCCGGAAATCGTTGTCGCTCAAAGTAAAGATCGGGGAAAAACGAATCTTGTGTTTGGAAAACCAATGGAAGCCGAAATTTCCGGAGACCGCGTGCCGGGAGCGGTGGCGAATGGATCTTTAGCCAGCAAGGAACCGGTTTTGAAAGATCCCAAAACCTCTCAAGATGGCGAGTGGCTGCGTATCGACGTGCCTTTTTCCACCAGCAAAAAAATCACCCCAGAGATAAAGTTTAAGTTTTTTCTCGAAGGATATGAGGTCGTAGAAGCGGAAAGCGGCGGCAAGGACACTGAAAGGTTCGTCGTTTTGTCCGGGGAAATCACCTATCGAGATGTTCCGCAAGGGACCAAGCATTTCGCCGGGATGTTTCTGCCGCCTTCCTCCGTCATCCGATTTGCGGGCCTGAAAGCCAACGGGCATGAGGAATGGAAAGGGAAAAGAATGAATCTTCGGGTCGAGGCCTATGATCAGGGAAACCTTGTCGAAGAGTCGTTTGATTTGCAGGCGGAGAAGGAAAAAGGGTCTAGTGGGAGGGGGGGGAAAAAGGATCCGGAGTGGCATAAGGCGGCCGATGCCCAAGAAATTCCGGGGGCTTTGTTGCCGATAACCGAAACACCTTTTTGGCCAAAGGACTACAAGCATTATCCGCAACTGAAAAAAATCTAGCCACGGGAGTTGCTAACGCATGGCTTCCTTTCCCCGGTTTTTGGCGATTGATCTGGGCGCCTCGGCGGTTCGGATTTTGGAGATGGGTCCGGATGCCAAGGGGCGGCCATCCGTCCTCGCTTTAAGCGAGGAAGAAATTTCCTTCGACCCCGGCAAAACATCGGAATTCTTCCCTCTCTACGCGCAAGCGTTGGGCGCGGCCATCGGCCGATTGTCCTCCAAGACCCGGAAATCCCATCTGTGCCTGGGCGGGCCGGCTGTTTTTTCCCGAATCCTCAAAATCCCGGCGGTGGACCCCGGCAAAGTGGAATCCATCGTGGGTTTTGAGGCACAACAGACAGTCCCTGCCATTGAGCAGGCCCTGTGGGATTTTCAGGTGATTCCCTCAGCGCAGGCGACTGAGGTGGAAGCGCTGATTCTTGCGATCAAGCGGGATACGGTGGAAGAGTTATCCGCGGCGGCATCCTCCGTGGGGTTAGAGGTGCAGGCGGTCACGCTGGCCCCCGCCGCGCTTTTGAACGGATTCTTTTTTAATTATCCGGAAGCCACTGGCTGTCATCTTATTTTGGAGATTGGCGCACGGGCGACGACCATTTTGTTGGTGGAGGGCAATCGATTCTTCGCTCGGGTGGTCCCTTTAGGGGGTGCGACCATTTCTCAAGTGGTGGCAACGGATTTGCAGGAATCCTTCGCGGGCGCGGAAGTTTTGAAAAAGGCAAAAGGTTTTGTCCATCCTGGCGGGGCCTACGAGGATCCGCCAGATGCGGCCACGGCCCGTATCTCCAAGCTCGCCCGGGGAGTCATCACGCGTTTGCACACGGAGGTGGAGAGATCGATCACATTTTTTCGAAGTCAGCAGGGGGCTGGTAAACCAAACCATGCTTGGCTAGCGGGTGGAGGGGCGGCTTTGGCTTACACGGATCTTTTCTTTCAGGAAAAATTAAAAATTCCCGTGCAATTATTCCAGCCTTTCCGCCGGCTAGCGTTCGCAAATCCCTCCTCAAGTGCGACCGTTCTTCGTGGCTTTCCGGCTTGGTCGGCGGCCGTCGGCACCGGTCTGCAAGGGATTGCAGACGCGCCAGTACAAATCAATGTGCTTGGTGCGGCTGGTCGCGCGGTGGTTCAAAAAAGCAAAGATCGGAAGGCGGTTCTTTTGGGGGCGGCTTTTCTCGCCTTATCGTTTTTTGTCCCGGGCATTCATGGCTTCTGGCAGGCCGCAAAAATCCAGGCACTCCTTGCCACCGAGGCCCAGCGCGTGGACGAAGCGAGCGAGGCCTTGGCCAAGCTAGAGACTGCGAACAAGAAATTTTTGGCGCGGGCTCAGTTGGTGGAACAGGCACAAGTCATACAGGAGGAGCGTCTGCGCTGGCCTCTCCTCCTTGAGGAATTGAGAAAAGGCACACCCCGACGTCTATGGATCACAGGCCTAAAAATTCTGCCTAACCCTGAATCCGAAACCAATGCGCCGATTCCTGGGAAACCCCCGGTAGTTGCCGCCCCTATTTTGGAAATTCAGGGGATGTTTGAGACCCAATCCGAGAAAGCCGACGCGGAGGCCGTGGAAAACTTTCAAAAAAGCCTTTCCCAAAACGGTTTGTTACAAAATGTGACGGTTCTGGAAAGGGAGGCACCCCAATACCGCGATGGAAAAACCGACCAGGTCGCCTTGAAATTTTCCCTGCGAGCAGATTGGCCGTTGACCGTGACTCCCAAGCCGCCGGCAGCGGGGGTTCCCCAGTGAAACAAAGCCTAAATCGAAAACAACTTGGGATGGGAGCGGGCGCCGTGCTTCTCCTGCTTGGCGCGGTGACTTTGGGGTGGTTTGGGTTAGGCGAAATGGGGGAAAAAGGCGCGGAGGCACAAGCTTTGGCGGAGCGCATGGGGTCCCCGGCTCTGGGGGCGCTCTTGGCGGATGCGGAGGGCGTGAAAAAAGTTGCCCGCGATATTGCTGAAATCCAGAAACTTGAGACGGAGTTGCAGAAAGAAGATTGGTCGCTTCCTGCCAAATGGGCCAAGGTGGCGCAACGGGCCAGTGGCGATGGGGAAGAGTGGGGCAAGGATCCGGGAAAATGGAAGGATCATTTGATTGCCACCGCCAGTCAAATCCACAAAGCGGCTTCGGAAGTCCGTTTGAATTTGGCGCCGGAGTTTTATCTGGGACTCGATTCATTTCGGCAAAGGAGTCCGACCGTGGCAGAGGTCCCTGCTTTGGCCCTGCATCTTTCGGTTGCCCAGCGACTGGTGGAAAAATTATTTGAAGCCCGTCAAACCAAGGAGCAGTACACCACGGTCTGTGAAATTAGAAGTCTGACAGGCCCCGGTTCCGTGGTGGAGCCATCGGCGGAGACGGGCTCCACCGCACCCCAGGGCCGACCTGGAGCCTCGCCCACAGTCCAGGAGCGAAAAACTTTTCGGCTGGAAATCGTTTGTTCTCCCGAGGTGCTGTATGACTACATCCGCTTGCTTGCAAACGATGAATGGCCTTTCTTGGTGACGAATCTTTCCGTCAGCAACCAAAAACAGAAATTTCCCCCGAGATCGGAGATCGCACAAAAGCTTTCCAAAGGGCGGGAGGGAAACCCAGGCGAATCAGAAACGAAGGGCGGACAAAAAAAATTGCTCGAAATTCTTGCGGGAGACGAAAGTCTATCCTGTCAGGTGGACGTGGATTTTGTTGCATGGAAATCCTTCGAAGAGGCGACTCCTCCCAAGGCCGGAAAGTCAAAATGAAGCTTTCCCCATGGCTTGGAATGGGTATCGGGTCGGCCTGTCTGGCCGGAATTCTTTTTGCCCTTTTCGGCGCCTTGCGTTTTGGCCGTGTGGAGTTTCCCGAGACCGCAGGGGGGGACGGGAAGCGGTTGCTGAGCGACGCGAAGAAAAAGGTTGAGCAACTAGTGCAAAAACAGGAACAACAAACGAGCGGATTTAAAAAACTGGCAGGGTTGAAGGGAACCACCGATGAACATCGGGTGTTTGTTTCCGCCACCCTTGTTTATCTCCCGCAAAATCCGGAACCGGTGCAACCCCTGGATCGCAAAATGGTCACCGAGGATGGCATCGAAATCGGCTGGAAAATGAATTATGGTTTCGACCCGGCGGATCCGCTGGTGCGGGATCAGGATCCGGATGGGGACGGATTCACCAACCAAGAGGAGTTTGTGGCCAAAACAAACCCACTCGAAAAAGGAGATAGCCCCGCCAAGGAAAGCAAATTACGAAATCGGCTGGAAGCGCCTGTTCTTCTGCAAATTTCCTTCGTGGAAAAAAGCGGAAATTCCTACACCATACGGTTCCAAAGCGCGATCGCCATGAGGCAGTTCAAGGGAAAGCCGGGAGACCTTTTTTGGGTCATGGCCGGGCCCGATAAGATCGAAATTTTTTCGGATGCATCCAAGTTGGGGGAGGCCAAGGAAAAGGCGGACAAGGCCGGCACAAGCAAACACGCCGTTCCCTTTCAATTTGTCTCCTACACAGAAAAAATTGATAAGGAAATCGCAGAGGGTACAGGGGTAGTAACCGATGCGGACAACTCCTTTATCGTCCTGCAAAGAAAAGATGCCCTGGAAGAAAGCCTCCAACTTGTGTTCGGTACCTCAAAAAAGCGCAAACAAATCCAGATCGATTTCGGGGAAATCCGTTTTTACAGCCCTGCGTCCGGGGGAATCACCCTAGGACCGTTCCGAATCGGGGAGTCTTTTGCCTATGAGGGAAAAGAGTTTGCCATCTTGGGCAAACAAGATGGCAAAGTCGTTTTGGAAAATCGGAGCGAACCCGACCGGAAGCAGTTTTTGGTGCCTCCGGATACCCGTCCCATGCCCCCAAAGAAAGAACCCAACGCTCGATAAGCCCGCAGGACTTATTGGCAGCTATTACCTTTTTTTCCCAAGTTTTGATCTTTTGAGTTCCTGAAGATTTGACCCCAATTCGGCGGGGTCAATGATGGAAGGTGACCGATGATTCCTCGTTGTCTTTCCATTTTTGGTTTTAACATCCTTCTGGTCTGCGGGTTATGCGCCATGGAAGAAGGCGTTCCCATGAGTGATTCTCCCGACAGAACAAATCCCGCAAGCACGGGTTCCCCCGGAATGACGCAAATGGTTCAATCGGAGATCGATCGTAGAAAAGAGGTGGCTTACCACTTAAATGCGTTATTGGAATTGGCGGACCGTTTGTACCAATCCGGGGAATGGGATCACGCGGAAGCCAAATTTAATCTTGTTCTTCTGCAAACCAATGCCGAGGGGCAATTTGCGGGATATCATCAAAAGGCCAAAATCGGTAAGGCCCGCTGTCTAACGGCCAAGGCCTTGCATCTCGAAGAGCAGGGGAACCTCAGTGAGTCCGCCGGGCTTATCAAGCAGGCCTTAGACCTGGACCCAGGGAACAAGAAATTGGCTCGAAGGGCTGAGGAAATCAAAGAAGAAAACGGCCTCCAAAACGGCAAACAATCCTCCAAAGATCCAGCCACCAAGGAGCTTGCCGAGAAGACAGCGGAAATCAGGGACCTCCTCACTCAAGCGGATCAATTGACCGAAACCGGTCAACTGGTGAAGGCCCGCAGCAAACTTGATGAGGTGAGGCGAATTGATCCCTATAATCGCGAAGCGAGAAAAAAGATAGAAGTCATCGAGGAGAAAAGAATCCTATCTGCCGACCTCAGGTATTTGGCCAGCCGGGAAAAGGCCCTCGCCAAGGTTTCGGAGGCATGGTTACCCCCGCCGCCCGCAAAAATTTCGTCCAATGTTCAGCTCCAAACAGGTCCCAATGGAGGGTCTACCTCCGCCAAAATTCTTAAAAAATTGGCTGACATTAAAATTCCGGAGTTAATTTTTAACCAACGACCCATTCGGGACGCTGTGGATGAATTGCAGAAGCTGAGCGAACAATATGATCCCGATAAACAAGGGCTGAATTTTGTTTTGCGCCTGGATGGGGCAAAGGCGGAAGGGAGTGATCCGGAATCCGCCACGGTCAGTCTCGAATTACGGGATATTCCCTTGCAAACCGCTTTAAAGTATCTCTGCGAGCAGATTCGCGGCGGAGAAAAACTTCGTTTTGAAGTGGAAGACAACGCCGTGTTTCTCCTGCCCGCAACGGGAACGGGCGGGGACCTTGAAACACGGAGTTATAATTTGCCGGCAAGTCTGATCGCGAATTTGGCGCCGCAAGCCAATTCCACCGGAGATTTAAAAAGGGACGATGCGGTAAAATTGGGGACGGAAATCTTGAAAAATATCGGTGTCAATACGGAGGTCGAAGGGGCGAAAGCGGTTTGTTTCCGAGACACCGCGAAAATCGTCGTGCGCAACACTCCGGCCGAGCTGAATAAAATCGAGCAACGGATTCGGGATGCCCAGGGCGAGAAAGCTCAAAAGCAATTCGAAGTGGAGACAAAATTTCTGCAGTTTTCGGATAATGACGTGAAAAATTTTACCTTTAATCTCCAGATGACAGCCGGCAACACCGGCCAGGGCACCAATGTCCGCCCGCCGCCCTCTGGCACGCCCGGGGGAATCGCCCCCCCAGGATACGGGACCTCGACCGACGGGCTTCGAGGGGTCGCGGGGTTGAATCAAAACGGGGTTTCTTTGGTGGCCCTGCAAAACTTACTTGATCCGACGTTCCCGCAAACGCAATCCGGCCAAATCGGGATCAACGGCATGGTTTTTAACCGTGGTTTTTCGGCCATTTTGCAACTTTTGCAAAACGCCATCGGCAAAGACTTGGTGGCTGCCCCGAGGGTGACTTTGGCAGATGGTAAGGAATCCAAAATTATCATAAGTCGGGAAATGTTTTATCCCACCACCTACACCCAGCCCACGGTTCCCAATAACGACCAGGGGGTAGGGGCCGGTTTCATCCTCCCTAGCAATCCAACTGGTTTTGAGGCGAGGGATATTGGTGTGACCCTCTATGTAAAAGGGGAATCCACCTCGGTTCCGCGGGCGGTTGATCTTGATTTTACCAAGCTGGAGGTCGAAGACTTTGAGGGATTCGTCAATTATGGTTCGCAAATCGCTTCCGTCTCGTTTGGGGAAGGGCCATTGACCACGGGTGATCCCAACGTTGTTCCGCCTGTCACAGTTCCGATAGGTCAGGCCCCTTTTTTGGTGCCTATTTTTTCCAAACGTTCCCTGCAAAGTCGGGTTCGACTGCTTGATGGAGAAACGGTTGGACTAGGGGGCCTCATTTCGGAGTCTGTGCAAAAAGTGGACGATAAAATCCCCGCGTTGGGCGATATTCCCATTTTTGGCAGGTTTTTCCGAAGTGAAGCTTCGCAAAAAATTAAACTGAACCTGGTGATTTTCTGCACCGTTCGCATCGTCGAACCGGATGGGACGCTTAGTTTCCCCGAGGATAATGACAACGCTGACTTCGCCCAGGCAGGCTCCGCCGAAATGATGCCCTCGGTTCCATGAGAAAAAATCCATTCATTCCCATTTTGGCCGGGCTGGTTCTTCCGGGGTTTCTTTGTGCCTCCAGCTTGGACAATTCCCTGACCGCTGAAAGCGAGCGCCGTGAGAAAATGATGCGTCCTTTGGAAGGTTCTCTACTGCAGGCGGAAGAGGCCTTTCGGCAGGGTGATTCTGAAAAAGCCTGCCAAATCCTATACGAATCCTGGAACAAGATCCCGGAAGTTCTGCGGGAAACCCAAGCGGGCCTAAAAATCAAAAACCGACTATCGGAATACGAGGCCTGTTTCGCGGAAAAAGCAGAGCAGGAATTTCGGTGGAACCAGGCGAGGGAGTATGCCCTGCGGTCGTTGCAGCATGATCCCCGGAACGAAAAAGCAAAAAAAATCCTGGAGAAAGCCGGAGGCGATCTGCGCCAAGGAGCACTGGAGGGGCAACAGGTTAATCCAGCGATTACGGACAAATTCTTGGGAAAACTGAAACAGGTCAAGACGATGCTCCAAACCGCCGAATCCTCGAGGGAGACCGGGCAACTGGATTTGGCGGAAATTCAATATGAGGAAGTTTTGCGTATCGACCCTTTTAACGCGGAGGCCACCAAGGGCATTAAGAAAATATATAGCGAAAAGGCGCTAGTCGCTGCCCAATCCAGGGACTTGTCCAATCTCGAGCGCAAACGTGAAGTGAGAGAGGCGTGGAACAATATCTATCCCAAGAGGGCCAATGGGGATGAGGGGGCCCAAGTCACGGGTCCCATGACCGCATCGCCTCTCTTCCAATTGGAAAAAAAACTGAAGGAGATCAAGATTCCGAAAATTGAATTTAGCGGAGCGGATCTGGAAACCATTCGTAGAGCCCTAAGCTCGCTTAGTCGTCAGTTCGACACCGATCCGGCAAAAAATGGCGTTAACTTCATCGTCAGTGCGGATATCCTGAATAGTCAACCAGTTTCCCTGAAATTGCGGGATGTTCCCCTGGTGGATGTGGTTCGTTATGTTGCCCAAATCGCCGGAGTGAAATACAAGCTCAGCGAAATTGGGGTCTCTTTCAGCCCTTTGGTGGAGGTTCGGCCTGATCTCATTCTGCGTGAATTCTCCGTGAGTCCTTCCTTTTTCACCGACGAGGGCAAGGAATCAAAAGACGAGGGGGGTATTGCTTTACGAGGCGCTGCCGCCAGTGCCGGAGATGTGCCGGCGGAGACGGGGAAAAACGAACAAAGCATGCTGGAAAATCTCGGGGTGAAATTCCCGCCCGGAGCCTTTGCCGTCTACAATCGAAATACCAGCCGGTTGCGGGTGGTGAACAATGCGGAGATGCTGGATTTGATTGGCGCGCTGATTGCCGCGGCAGAAGAACAAACCTTGCTTATTCAGGTCGGAGTTAGACTGGTGGAAATCAACCAATCGGATTTGGACAGCATAACTGCAAACTCCACCTTTGGTACTGCCGCCAATCTTTTGCCTCTGCCGGCCGGGCTGACCACGAATAACCAGGGGGCTGTTCCGCTCTCTCCCGCCCAGGTCGGTTTAAATGGCCAACTGAATCAAATTCAAGGCGTTGGTCTGCTTCCTAACAATACCTTGCAGAGTTTTCTGCAGCAGGGTGTTCTCGCGGGTACCAACCAAACCACATCCTACGCGCTGAATAGCATCACCCTGGGAGGGTTTCTTAACAGCATGCAGTTCAGCACCCTGATCACCGCGATCGCACAAAAAAGCAGTGCCAATGTCCTTGCCAATCCTTCGATCGTCCTGAAAAGGGGGCAGGAGGGTGTGATTGAAGTCGTCCAAGAATTTCGTTACGTGAAAGAGTACAACGATCCCCAGTCCTCCATCCGCACTTTTACGCCGGTTGCCACCGCCGGATTTGGCTTCGGAGTGGTTGTCCCCAGCGCGGTGCCCGGGCCTGAAACCGTCATCAGCTCCTTTCCGTCCCAAATTAGCGACCCGGTTCCGATCGGTGTTAAACTGGGTGTAAAACCGGATGTCACCGGAGACAACAGCCGTGTGCTCATGGAATTACGACCAAGCTTTGTGGACTTTGAGGGTTTCATTAACTATGGCACCCAAATCAACTCCGCGTATGCCGCAACGTATTACAGCAACACGGTGACCATCCTGACCAACAACATTCAACAGCCTGTTTTTATCAAACGGGATTTGACCCTGCCCAGAATCGAGGTGAGCGACGGATACACCCTGATGCTGGGCGGACTCTTGAGGGAAGATATTCAGAAAATCGATGAAAAGGTTCCTTTGCTGGGGGACCTCCCGATCCTTGGCCGAGCCTTTCAGGGGAAAACAGAGCAAGCCATTAAAAAGAATACCCTGATATTCGTTACCCCCAGAATTCTTCAGGTGGATGGACAACCCCTAAATCCCACAGCCGGCGCCGTCACAACCGCCTCCAAAACCGACACCCCTTGAGGCGGAAGCGCATCAGCGACGGATGAGGTGGTATTCGAAGGTCTCGGAAATTTCCCGAGTGTTCCCGGACGACCAACCCAGAAGATTTGCGGCTGAATAGCCCAAGCCACCAAATACA
>Ga0214923_10008983_pt1 | contig 10486 bp, 11 predicted proteins | sample LL1510_MetaG_FD_177993 | JGI IMG/M metagenome (GOLD analysis project Ga0214923, IMG submission 177993) | Freshwater microbial communities from Lake Lanier, Atlanta, Georgia, United States - LL-1510 | ecosystem: Environmental > Aquatic > Freshwater > Lake | place: USA: Georgia | collected...
TTCTACGACGACCACCTTGAGATCCAGCAGTTACAGTAGCTTTAGCAGAAGAGCATTGTTCTAATAGATATTTTTTTAAAGAAGGATCTTTTGATAAATTAGCCGCCGTTTCACCTTTTCTATTAAGTATATTTGGATTAGCACCATTTTCGCATAAAAATTTTGCAATTTCATATCTGTTATTGTAGCTAGCCCCCATAAGAGGCGTGGCACCATCATCTGTTCTAACAACATTTATATCTGCACCTTTTTTAAGCAACTCTTTCACTATCTCCAAATAGTTATACTGGCTAGCCCACAAAAGTGATGTATAGTTATTATCTAGTTTAGCTGCATGCACATTGGCACCTTTATCAAGCAGCAAACGCACTATATCCAGGTAGCCTTTTGCACTAGCCCACATAAGAGATGTCATGCCATCTACTCTAGCTGCATTCACATTGGCACCTTTATCAAGTAGCGCACGCACTATCTCTAGGTGGCCATTTGTAGCAGCCCACATAAGAGATGTCAAACCATCATTCTGATTCTTTTGGGTAGCATTCACATCTGCGCCATGCCCAAGCAACTCACGCACTATCTCCAGGTGCCCGTTCCAGCTAGCCCACATGAGGGACGTCGCACCGTCAATGTTACCAGCAGCATTCACATTGGCGCCATGCTCAAGGAGGTCACGCACTATCTTCAGGTGGCTATTCTCGCTAGCCAACATGAGAGACGTCTTGCCATCTACTCTAGCTGCATTCACATTGGCACCTTTATCAAGTAGCGCACGCACTATCTCTAGGTGGCCTTTCCAACTAGCCCACATAAGAGACGTCTTGCCATCAGATGGTGTAGCAGCATTCACATTGGCACCATGCTCAAGCAGCACACGCACTATCTGCAGGTGACCATTTTCACTAGCTATCATAATAGGCGTAACACCTGTATTAGTATTGAATGCATTTGGATCTGCGCCCCTTTCTAAAAGAGCTGTAACAGTATCAAGATCACTAGCCGATGTTGCCGATATTAATCTCTCGTTCATTCCTCCATGAATATGATTCATTACTGTTGGACCCTGTCTGGTAACAACCGTAGGAGCTATAGAATTACTAGATGCTGGAGAAAATCCTTGTGAAGGAATTTCTGGATGAACTTTCATATTTTTTCTAGTTGTTCCAAAAAGCCCACGCATTCGACCCATTAATGTTACCGGAGGTGCCGTTGATCCTTGATTTTCTTCATGTTCTTCTTCAGACAAAAGTGGTTTTTCTAAATTACCTAGTGTTTTTCCTAGTGTTTTTCTTGCCCAAACCTGGCTTGCTGGCTTCATTGATTTGTTTTCCTCTTGTAATTTAGTGTACATTCTCTTTCTATTCTAGATTCATAAATTACAATTAACCTATCTGGTCAATTTTGCTTAATATGCAGATAGAAAAATACAAAATAATTTATCTATTTGGACTAGTGAGGCCAAACTGAAGTCCTGCCCACCACACAAACGCAAGAAGTAAACCACCCCATAGAGAATCTGCCAGAGCAAACCACACTGGATATTTATCAAAGGTAACAAGTTGAGTGAAATCATAGACCGCATAGGTAGCCATTCCTGCTAAGAAGGCACGAGGAGCAGAATGCGTTTCTGAGACTAAGTAGCCAAGAGCCAAATAAACAGGAATAGCACCCCATAGCCGCACATTCATAGATCTATCAGCTTGAATATCTCTAACAAGATCCTGGACTACCGGGCCTTGAATATAGAGCCAGGGTAAATCGATGATGGCCGTAAGAAAACTTAGAAATAAGATTTTTTGTAAATCATTCATCTCTAATTATGTCTATTTTTTTTTGTTTTCTTATTTGACTTTGATTTTCTATGTTTAATTGTCTTACGACGACCACCCCTTGATTTAAGAGGTGGTTGTGTTCCATGTTCCTTAAGTTTTTCAAAAATACAATCGTAAGGATCAATTCCCTTTTTACAATCTTTAGATAAAACTTTGAGAACATTATTCTTAATAAAAACTTTAAAATATGACGAATATACATTTAATAAATCAACTTTATAAATACTTCTGACAGTATAGATTAAATCAAAGAATAATTTTATAAAATTCTTTTCTGGATTTTTTATCCTTGAGTCTATATACTTTTGTAAAATATAATTAACAAGATCTGATTCTGGATTTTTATTTTTAGGATCTAGCTTCTCAGACTCAATTGCTTTAAATTTTTCTTCAATATCAAGTTTATTAATTGCATTTGTCCAAGATGATTTATTAGTTAAATTAAATACATTTTTAAAAATAAAATTTTTTTCTACTTCTTTATTTAATGGTTGTCCACGTAATTTGATTTTACCAAGCAAATGCTCTAATTTTGATCCAATTTCTTTTCCTGTAAATGTTAATGATCTAAGTAAACTTGCAATAATTTTATTTATTTCTATCGGTGTAACTGCCATAGGAACCGTGGGAACTGGTTCAGGTTCCGGTTCTGGTTCTGGAGCAACACATGGACCTACGCCATTTTTTTGTATAAAGTTACCAGGGCATTTACATTCTCCATCTATACGCTCCATTCCATCAGAACATTTTGGAACACATTTACCATTTATACGTTCTTCAGTAGAATTACATTTTGGAACACATGGGCCTATTCCATCTACCTGTTCAAAATTATCAGGGCATCCACAAGCACCCATTGGTCCTTTATTAATCTTTCCATCAGTACATTTTGGAACACACATTATACCCTGGAAGGCAATTTGCCCTGGAGGACATCCACACACACCATGTATATTACGTTTAAGACTTCCTTTACATGGTTCTAGAGGTGGAAGTGGAGGTGGAGGTGGAGGTGGAGGTGGAGGTGGAGGTGGAAGAACTGGCGGGGGTAAACATATATTTGAATTATATACTGGCTTTCCATTTTTTCTAAATACAGGATTAACTCCGGGGGGAAGTGGGTTTGGTTTTAAATTGTGACAAGGTTTAGACATCTATACGGTTATTTGAAATAAATCTAGTATCTCCAGTTTACAGTATGAGTTCTATCTCTCTTGAAGCCTTTGACGAAAATTTACGTGGTCGTATAAGTCAATGGATCCTTCCTTCTCAAGATTTTTGTTCTTTACCAAATGGATTCTATGATCAACTTATTTCTGGTTCTACTCCATTTTTAACAACTATGTTGCTTTTATCTAAACAGGATTCTAAAGCATGGTATCTAGCATATCCTTGGGATATGACATTCATTCCGGAATCACAAACAGAATGGAGTTTACTAATATCTATTCTACAACATTTGAAAGCTCCTGTCCTAATTGTAATCTGTCCTAAATTACAAGTACCTCCTGCTTTTTTTCAAAAATGTATGGTATCTCAGAAATCAATCCCTACTTGTATTTTATTAAAGCATGGTGAAACTAACATACAAGGTATACTACCTCATTCTATCTTTTTTCCTAGATTAGACTTAATTACAGATACGCAATTTATTAAACTTACATCTAATCTACCCCAGCCTGTTCAACATTACATTCAGACTCTAGATCTTCGGAGTATTTACAGGGAACTCCGAGGATCTGGTGCTAGTCTCTGTCTATCCCTAATTGATTCACGTTCTAGCATTGGAACACCGGTTATAGTAAGTTCAAGTCCAACTTTACCAACATATAATGCTACATGGTTTTATCCAGAAATCAATGGAGCCCTACGACTTCATGTATCTGATTTGCGATCAATCTTGCGAACAGTAACAGAGCGGTTGGCTGAGTAATTACAGTGTATGGTCTAAGCAAGGCTATTTATGAAAGAGCTTAAATGTCCCCTTCTTTGCCTTGAAACCCTGCTTGCGCAAGGACTTAATGCGACGAAGACCAATCGCATGCTTCTTTCTGCTAACAATGCGGCCTTTCTTTGTCTTCATTAAATCCTTGCGGGTAAGACCTCCGGGGGTCTTTTCAGCAGTACCGTGCCATACTTGAGCTTTTGATCCAGATCTCATTTTACGCGTTACAGCCATTATATTTATAGCCAAGATTTTATACATAGAAGATAGAATGTCAGCTGAACTATATGGAATAGTAGCTTTAGCAATAGTATGTATTCTTATAAGCCCATATTACAAAACTTCTCAAGTTCACAGAAAAGATACAGTTGTCCAAAAGTTAAGAAACCCAGTAACAGTAAAGACAGAAAATACAAAAAATATTGTTCTTCTCAGCGATAGTTTCTTACCAACCACATTCGCAGGATCAGAGTTAAGCGCGTATGAAACAATAAAATATCTAAGATCTCGTGGTCATACAATTACAATTTTTGTGAAAGAGTGGGAAGTTCCAGAATATAATGGGTTTAAGATTTATAAGTATGATACTCAGGATAGATTTTGCCAAGAAGAAATTCAAACCTGTGATTTAGTCTTTTTTCAGATGGGTGATGATCCAAAAAATCTAGAAATTGTAAAGTATCGTAAAGAAAAAGTATACGTATTTGTTCACTTAATTGATAGATACCCTTGGCTTTTACAACAAAGAATGTCATTTCCTATTTCTGTAGTTTACAACAGCCATATGACTCAAGATACTTTACCAACACTCCATGATAACATGCGCATGATTCCTTATGTAAATACCGATAGATTCAAAGGATTAAGAGAAAAGACAATACAGAATAATGTAGTCTGTCTAATTAATTGTAATAAGAATAAAGGTGGTGAATTATTTAAGGAACTCGCAGAAAAAATGCCAAATGTACAATTTTTAGGAGTAAAAGGTGGATATAGTAATCAGATTATAAAAAAAGATGGTCCATCAAATTTAACTTATATGGAAAATCAAAAAGATATTACGGTTGTCTTTAAGAAAATTGGTATCTTAGTTATGCCTTCTAAGAATGAAACGTGGGGTCGCACTGCGGTAGAAGCAATGTCATCAGGTGTTCCAGTAATTCATAGTGAATCTCCCGGCCTAGTAGAATGTGTAGGAGGAGCGGGAATTATGTGTGTTCACGATGATTTAGAAGCTTGGGTAGATGCGATTAATCGTCTAATAAACGATCGAGCGTATCGTGAGCGCTTACGGCAGTATGGATTTAAACGTGTTAGAGAGATAGAAGAAGAACAAATTAGAGGAAGACAAGAGTTAGCAAATAAAGTTGAAGTATAATAGATGGAAGATATTGCTACGAGATTTGGAAGAGTTACAGGAATAACGGAACGTCGTTTTATACATGAAATAATTGGGGGATTATCAGGGAGGCGTGGTGGACAAAATACTGGCCACCTAGTGTCAAGTAGATATACGGGTCATATAATAAGTATTGATCCATTAACATTTACATCTAAAGATGGAATAACAGGAACAATAGAATATACTGAAGGAAGGAGCAGAGTTAATGAACCTATACGACGTATAGGTAATGGAACATACGGAACTATATATCTTGGACAAATAACTAATAGTATTTACAAACGCATGGTTATGCCACCATCTTCAGATCCTATTGATATTGAAAATTATCATAGAGAAGTATTTTTAGAAGCATTTATTCAAACTGAATTATCTTCTGATCCAGTATATGGAAGAAATATAGCAAGAATTGAAAGAATGTATAGAGATGCTAAAATCACAAGATCTACTTCTAATTATACATATTATTATAAAATGGAACAAATACCATTAACATTAGATGCATATGTTCAGAACACAAGTGGTACAAGAAATACAAATATTATAAGTTCTGTAGCACAAGTATTAGAACATTTTAATAGAACACATCATTTTAGACATCGTGATTTACACGGTGGTAATATTATGTTTTTGGCAGATGGAACATTAAAATTAATTGATTTTGGAATGTCTTGTCTAATTAAAGATGGAATTACTTACTCAGTAAAAAATGAGAGTTGCGAGGGATATGATATGTTTATATTATTGACATATATACTTGAATATCAAATAATGCCAAATATAGAAAATCAATTAAGAGAATTATTAAGAGGTGGTGGAATTGATATATATAGAGAAATAGAACGTACTGGTGTACCTACTATTTTTCACTCAGCGTATTATGATCAAATAACGGGTAGATATCAAGCTCCATGGTCAAACCCTGCAATACACCAAGGATTTATTAATTATATTGGAGAAGCAAAATTAAGACCTGATAGAATATTTGAAGCCTGGCACCGAATTATAAACCCTCCCCCTGCTCCTGGAGCTGGAACTGGTCCTGGAACTGCTCCTGGAGCTGGAACTGCTGCTGGATCTACAGCTAATAATAATAGTAATACTGAACAATGTGATATTTTTAATCCTTTATCCTGGTGTTTTAGAAAAAGAAAAACAAAAACAAGTGGTGGTAGAAGATTACGCAACTTAAGAAAAAAGAGAAAAACATACAAGCGTTAAATTTCTTCTTCTGAAGAAACATCAGAATCTTCATTATTATCAGTAAGAGGATCAACCCATATCTTTCTTCCAGGATACATACGCAAACGTAAATTAGAAAATGAAAAAGCGTCACGGTGTCTTTCTAAAGTCCAACGAAGTCTCCAAGGAACTTTTAGTTTTTTTCTTCGAATTAAATCTCTAAGAGAAAGATGATATTTTCTAAACATATTCCTTGCTTTTTTTCTATATATTTTTAGAGAATTTTTATAAATATTCATTTCTTCATTTTCTTTTATTGTTTTAACCATTTCATTCATATCCTTTTGAATCTCATTGATTGAAAAAATATGTTTATGTAATAATTCATTTCTTGCTTGTTTTAATGAATTATTAACTACTGTATGTTTCTTTGTTACATCTGAAATAATTTTTTTCAAATCATTGAAATCTTGTTTAAAATCTTTACGCCTTGTAATAGAATTAAATAAGATGTTTTCAGCAGATTCTGTATTTTCACGTTTTATTTTATCTATCTGTCTTATATAATCCCAAGTATTAATATCACAGGTATCAATAATACAATGTGTTCTATCTGTATGATAATGATTATACATAAAACACATAGTGTGAAACTTATGACCACAGATTAATGTTATAGTTGGAACTTCTGCTGTTTGTGTCCATGATTTTTTACACAATAAACAACCCTCAGAAAAATGCGATATAGGATGTTCAGATTCTTTTAAGATTTCTGTTTGTTCTTGTAAATTTTCTTTATTTATATCTTCTAATCTTATAGTTCGTGTTTTATACGGATATGTAGTTATATTTGTATCATGTCGACGTTCATCTAAGAATTCTAACCATTTATCGGTATCTTCAGGATATTTCTCAATAAAAAGTTCAAGATTCTCTAAAGATACAAACTGATTTTTAGGAGGAATGTCCATTTATATAATAAAATAGTGGAAGGTTTAGACCAAATGTAATTTCATGTAAAAATTGAAACCAGTTTTCAGTATTTTTGAGCAATCAAATGGTCTATGAATACAAAGTAAATGAGCAGGGATTCTATGTTTGTACTATTTGCTCAGAGATAACAGAGAAGCAAAACACAATGCATTATCACATGAAGAAGCACGAGGGAAAGAAGTCTTATGAGTGTAAATCATGTGATAAGAAGTTTTATCAAAAATATGCTCTTGATGATCATGTAAAACTGAATCATTCCAAAGATCCTATTCAAGAAATTAAGTGCCCATTTGATAATTGTCTAGAGACATTTATTAAAAAGGAACATTGTCGTATTCATATAGCACGCAATCATGTAAAGAAGGATATTGAGCCTCTAATTGAAAAGAAGAAGGATTCCAAGATTCACAAGTGTATTCCTTGTAATCGGGAATTTAATTCATATCCTGCTATTCTCTATCATGCCATGGATCATATGAAGGTTGAGGATAGATTTAAGGAGAAGTTGAAGATTATTTAGGAACTGGTCAGTAATCAGGTTTTCCTCCTGTCACTGTATTCAGTTGGAGCATAAGGCTATACGTATGGTATCCTAATGATCCAAATCCTAAGACCAAGACAATTTCATAAGGATAACGAGAAGCTTCTTTTTTGTTATAGCCAATCCAAAAGAGCACTGGGGCCACTAGAAAAAGATGAAATAAATTTATCCATAAAGTTGAACTTCCCTTTCTAAAGTTACTATAGGCAAAGTAAAGATGATACAGGGCAATCAAGATAGAGAATCCAACAAGACCATTAAAAAGCCATTCCGGAGATGCGGACCGTTGGACGCCTATATATATCAACAAGGGAGTGATAATGAGAATAAAGAAGACATCGAGGAGAACATCCTTGTTCTTAAAAAAGAAGACCCTGTAAGGCCAGCTCCAGTGCTTCTCAACACTATCCATTTACAAGAGCAAGAGAAAGAAAAGATTCTCCATATATTTACTGATGGTGCTTGTCCCAATAATGGAAAGAAGAATGCGAACGCAGCCTGGGGCTGTCTCCTTGTTTCAGATGATGGGTATATAGTTCTTGATAGATTCTCAGGTGCTATTCCTTTATCAGAATCTCAGACAAATCAACGAGCTGAATTGACTGCTTTACTTAGAGGATTAGAAGTAGCAGAGAAATGTTTAACAAGAGATTCAGAGTTAAAAAAAATACAACTATGGTCTGACAGTGAATATTCTATAAACTGTGCCTCAGTCTGGGGACCCAAATGGAAAAGCAGAGGTTGGAAAAAACAAGGTGGTGAAATTCAACATCTTGATTTAATTCGTGTTTTAGTTGAGAAAACTATTGCTCTAGGATTCAAGATAGAATATAAGTGGCTGAAGGGGCACAAGGGTGGTCAATCACAATACGCATTTCCCTGGATATTTAATCATCAAGTAGATGCTTTGGCGAATTCAGCATTAAGATAAAAATTTTGTAAGATATTTTTCATACTGAACTGGTAAATAGGTATTATCCTTTAGCTTAATATTTACTATTGAATTATACCACCTTCCAAATAAATCAGAGCATGTATTAATTCTCTCTTGTATTTTAGTTTCGTCAGTATATTCATTATTGTTATATTCCTGATGGCCAAACTGTTGAATTTTATTCTTAATAAATGTAGTATCTCCAAAATAAGATAGATGCCATCCACCATTTACTATTTTAGGACACTCGTATGCACGAATAGCATTAGTTGATATAGATAATTCTTTATATTTTTTAAACAATATTATTTTAGAATAATTCCATTTATTAATAATTTTAGAATTTAAGTTATAATAATATAAATCCATTTCAAGGCTGTTTAGAGAAACTGAGATAGTCCCATCTTTAATTAATTGAAGAGTTCTTGGATCTGCGATTTCATCTAAATCAGAAATAATAATACAATCCTCTGGCTGTAAATCTAATTTCTGTAATCCTCTGTCAATACAATTTCTCTGGTGATTCTCATTTTGCCATTGATAGCCATTGGGAAAATTTGTATTTGGTAATTTATACTGAAAATCATCTACAATTACATGTATAATCTTATCCTTGAATTGTTCAAAAAGATTTTTATTTTTTTCATAAATAAGTTCCTTTTCTTTTCCTATATGTGTATGTGTAGATTCTACTAAGACAAAGTAATCAACCACGTCATTTAGAATATTTAACCTATACGTTAATAATTCTAATTCATTATAAAAAATAAAACAATCTATAATCTTCATATATTGTGTATACCATTATAATATTTAAGTATGTTAGTATGCAATAATCTTAACCACCATGAACCACAATTCTCTCCTTCTTTTCTTGCTCTGTTAAAATTTCCTGAACGACTAACCACTCGATTATATTTTCACGTTGATCTCCTTGAAGCTGAATAATATCATTACCATCTTTATCCTGGTGAACTGAAGTAGAACAACTAAATCCCTTTGCCATTGCTTTAGCAATTCTTCTTTGATCTAAATCCTCGTCTAATCCCTCTATAATCGTAAGAGCTCGGGGGCCTATTTTCTGAAAGCGAATATGAATCTTTCCCTTTTCTACAAATGTATCAAACATATCCATTGTGCTTGATACTTTTGTTTTTAAACTTCAATTTTTAACATCCCCTTGATTTCCACCATTCTTTAGCTTTTACAGTTTTCTTAGCGTCTTTAGCTAAATCTGAATCTGTGCTATGGAATGTTTTTCCGCATAAAAGAAAGGAACTTACACGCGCATACCCCCATTGCTGTTGCGTGGCACCGGGTCTATGTCCTGTTCTCCAGGCAGCCATTCCACGATTGTAAGACTCTTTGATAAAACGTAGAGGAACTCCAGTAACTCTTGCTCTTTCTTCCAAAGATTTAACATTTGGAAAAAGCCTATTCCATTGTGCGGTATACCCGGATTTTCTTGTCTTAACTCCTCTATCTGTCTTAAACCCCAGATATGCCTTTGAATTCTTCCATGATCTTGATCCAAACTTTCTTATTTCTCTTTTTCTCTGTGTTTTCTTTTTCTGTGAAAGACCCGCAAAGTATTTGTATGGAGCAAATAGTTTACGGGTGTTCATACTGCTATAGCTTAATTTAATTATTCAAACAT
>Ga0214923_10008984_pt1 | contig 10486 bp, 6 predicted proteins | sample LL1510_MetaG_FD_177993 | JGI IMG/M metagenome (GOLD analysis project Ga0214923, IMG submission 177993) | Freshwater microbial communities from Lake Lanier, Atlanta, Georgia, United States - LL-1510 | ecosystem: Environmental > Aquatic > Freshwater > Lake | place: USA: Georgia | collected 2015-10-15
ATACAAAAAAGTATTGAACTTTCACAAAAACAAAAAGAAGAATTACCTGAAGTATTACCTATTAGGTATGTTAAATCTAATGTTATTGAACAAGAAGTTGTAAAACAACAAGAAGTTGTAAAACAATCAGTTGTAAAACAACAAGAAGATGTAAAACAATCAGATGTAAAACAACAAGAAGATGTAAAACAATCAGTTGTAAATCAACAAGAAGTTATTCAACCAGAAGTTGTAAATCAACAAGAAGTTGTTCAACAAGAAGTTATTCAACCAAATAAACCAGAAGTTAAATCTGCATGGAAAATTTTACCAAAAATCAGTAATATGTTAAAAGAAGTTTCAGAAAAACAAGATATATCAGATAAATTTGAATATGATGATTATTATAAAATATGTTCTCAATATTTAGAGGATGATAAAACACTTGATAAATTAACTGATGATAAAACACTTGATAAATTAACTGATGATAAAACACTTGATGGAAAATCTGATGATAAAACACTTGATGGAAAATTAACTGATGTTATATCAACTGATGAAAATTCTGGTTTTACTACTATTGTAAAAAAACACACTAGAAAATCAAACCGATATTAAAACGAATGTTGAAATTTTAATTATATTTTTTTATATGTAAGTATATTAATGTCTAGTGGTGGATTAATAAATATTGTATCTAATTATACAAGTGATATATTTTTAACAGGAGACCCACAAATAACATTTTATAAAATGTCATATAGAAGATATACAAATTTTTCTATTGATACAGTCGATTTACCATTTGATAATTCTATTTCATTTGATAATGAAACTGAATTAATTGTGAATCGTTTTGGGGATTTAATCGGTAAATCGTGTTTACATATTACAATTCCTTCTATAGAAATTACTAAAAAAGATGTAGAAATAGATATCAATGATTTACCATTAATAGATAATCCTATTTATAAAAAAAATTATGATGCTATTAAAAATGTATATATGGATATTATGTCAAATATATATAAAATTGTATACAAAGGTTGTCAATCTGTAAATGTTTCATATTTATCCATTAGACAAGATGTTAAAACATATGTTAACAGTTATTATGTTCTAAATAAAACTATTAAACAGATATTAGATGAATACAATGAATTATTAACTGTTTATAAATTAAATTATCGTTTATCAAATTTATGGTATATTATTACACATATTAATTATGATAGATTATTAGATAATGATAAAATTAAAAATATTATTTTGAAAGAATCAGAAAATGGAATTAATCATTGTCGAGATGTACAAAAATATTTTTTTGAGTTGTATCAAAATTTTACTAAACAAAAGGAACAATTTTATAGCAATAACATTAAATCTGCATGGACTGAAAAACTCGGGCATTCTATGATTGATTATATTGATATATTTATAGGTGGTAAACGTATAGATAGACATTTAGGAATATGGATAGATATATGGAATGATTTGGTTTATAAAGAAACACAAATTGATTCATACAATAATTTAATTGGTAATATAGATATATTAACAAATTTTGATACATTAAAAAAACCTTTATATGATATTTATGTTCCTATGAGTTTCTGGTTCAATAAATATAATGGTTTAGCATTTCCATTAATTGCAATGCAATATAATGATATTCGTATAAATGTTAAATTAAGAAAATTTGAAGAAGTTTTTTATATTGAAAAAATATATAAATGTTATGTAAATAATGTTTCTAAAAATTTAACTGCTTCTATGATTGATTTTATTAAAAAAGAAGGTACAAATTTAAATATAACAGATATTGAAGAAGTTGATGTTTATTTACAAAATATATGGGATACGAATAATTATAGTTTAACAGGTAATATTCTTGCTGATTATATATATCTTGATAATAATGAAAGAAAAAGATTTGCACAATCAGGTCATGAATATTTAATTGATACAAACCAAAATAGTATAACAGAAAATGTTAATACAAATGATTTTGACATTGTATTTGACCAATTTAAAAATCAATGTAAAGAACTTGTATGGGTAACTACACAAGATTGTTTAACAAATAATAAAAATGGTTCAACAAAATGTCAATGGTATAATTATACAAATGATGGCAAAAATCCTATTACTACTACACAGTTAAATTTAAATGGACATGTTAGATTACAAAAACAAAATAGTAATTATTATAATAATTATCAACCATATATATATCATAAAAGAAGTATACCTAAAGGTATTAATATGTATAGTTTTTGTTTAGAACCATTACAACATCAACCTTCAGGTGCTTGTAATTTTACTGTTATTGATGATGTTAGAATGTATTTAACAATTGATAATACATATTATAGATACATTAATGAATATATATATCCATATGATTTGGATATTAATTTTAATATTAATATTACTAAACCAAATGAACTATTAGAAAAAATAGATTATGATTTTGCTTTATTTATCATAAACAAATATACAAATGAAAATGTAACATATGATATGGATACACAAACAATTAAAAAAATGTTATTATATTCTCAGATAACAATTAAGGTATATAATATGATTAATGAAGGTAATTATTCTATATCATTAAATGATTATAGAAAAATATATTTAAAAACAGAAGCGACTTTTTATGCTTTTAATTCAGCATTAAACATTTTACGTTTAATCGGTGGATATGGTTCTCTAGCATATTCAGGTAATGTATGACATTTACAATTTTATATAGTTTATATAATATATTAATATTATATATATATGGCCAGTGGTAGTTTATTACAACTAGTTGCTAAAGGTATGGAAGATATATATATAACAGGCGATCCTCGTATAACATGGTTTAAAACATTATATAGAAGACATACCGAATTTTCTATGACAGATGTTCCTATATCTATTAATGGTAATTCACCCATGGATTTTGGAACAACCCATACAATAAAACTTGGAAACATTGCAGATAAATTAAATAGATTAGCACTTGTAGTTGATATACCCTCTGTAGAAGTTATACCTAAAAATATAACAATCAATAATATAAAAAAATATGTTGAAGATATTGAAGAATTTGATAAAAACTTTTTTATAAATTATAAAGACACTGATGAAATAACAATAAATGAATTATTTAATGATAGTAATAATAGTTTTGGTTATAAATTAGTTGAAACAGTTCATAAAATTAATAAAAAATATGAAACTTTATATGATTTTAAACAAAATGGAAACATCAATAATATATATAACTTTTTTGATAATTTAGAAACAAAAAATTTACATAATTATATCTTAGAATTACAATATGATAATGAAAAAATATATACTATAGATGAAATACATAATAAAATATATTATTATTTATTAGAAAATATATTAGATTGTAAAAAAATTATTTATGATATTATTAAATATGACATTCATTTTTATGATTTAATTAATAAAATAGGTAATATGACTATTACAGATGCTAATATATATGACTTTTATGTAAAATATTTTACTGATACTAATTTAATTGATACATTATCATATAATGTTACATATCAATATTTATATGAAAATTACAAAGATATTAATATATTAAATATTACAAAATCAATAAGGGATATTAGTAATGATATTTTAATTATTATTAAAAATAATTTTATAAATTATGTAAATGAATTAAAATATATGTTAGATTTACTTAAAAATACATCAAAATCATATACGATATTTAATGATATTTTAATACAAACTATATATGATTTTGATTTTACAAATAATATATTTAAAAATAAAATAAGTGATATTGAAAATAAATTAACAATTACAAATATATTTAATGATGAATTAATAAAAAATATTAGACATTATAGTGATAAACATAATATTGATATTTATATATGTGATACAATAATAGTAAATAAATTACTAAATTTAATTGCACATTATTTTAATATTAAACATTATGATGAAAATACATATGAATTAAATGATTGTGTTAATGGTGTTGTATATATACACATTAATAATATTAAAGATATTAATAAACTAATTAAAAAAATATTAAAAAAAAATCCTGATTATTATTCTTTATTTGAAAATATACAAAATGAACTATTCATTGAAACAATAAGTCCTATAATAAATGATATAAATTGTTTTAAAATGTTGTTATATATTTACATTTTGAATTATAAAGTTCATAATATTTATGAGACAATATTTGATGACATATATATGTTTGATACTGATTTTATTTTAACAAATGATTTATGTGATAATGTATTAGATACATATATTGTATTAATAGATAAATATAATAGAAAAAAAGATAGATTGTTAAATATAATATATGAAAAAAATATTATTATGAATTATGAAGTTGTTGATAAATATTTTAGTATTTACATAAATTCTGAATTAAAAGAAGAAGTATTAGAATATATAAAACCATTTAAAACAATTGGAAACATTTTATATGATACTGATGATAATTCATTATCTAAACTACTATATGATAATAATATATTTGATGTATATAAAAAAATAGTTGGTTCATATATGTCAATAGATATTTATACATTTATTGAACTTGTTAAAGATGAAATATTATCAGTATCATTTTTAGAACCATTAATTGATTACAAAAATAGTTTAGATAATATTTATAAAAATATTGAAACAAATTTTTCAAACGGTGATTATGTAATTAATTTATTATCTTTAACAAATAATTCTAATAAATCATATATTAAATATATAAATAATCTATTAAACATATTTAATAATGAAATTAAGGAATTTACATATAATATTGTAGAAGATATAGAAAAATTAATGTCATTAATATTATCAATTAATTATGAGAATGACATGGAATTGATAAAAAGATTGTTTGTTAATAATAAAATTAAAAATATATATGAATTTAAAACATTATTGTATTCAAATTATAATGATATATCTGTTAAATGTAATGTACTAAGAAATAATATATGTTTTTTATTAGATAGATTAATCAATAATAACATATATTTTTTTAAAAATAATAATAAGAATAATATTGATATAAGTAATATTCAGATTAATGATGTTAAAGATGTGATTTCATTTATATTAGATAAAATATATAACAATGTATTATCATCTATCGGTATAACTAATAATAATACAGATTTGTTTTATTTAATTGATACAAAAATGAAAGATTTATTAAAACAAATGAAAAAAATTGCAAATATTGATAAATATAAAATTAATAATAAATATGTTTTTACTGATAATAATACATATATAGGTTCTGAAATATATAATAATTTATTAAAAACAAAAAAACCATTAAGTGCGTGGTGTAAATATTTAGGATATAAAATGATAGAAAATGTATCATTAATAATAGATGGTGTTGAAATAGATAATCATGATTCACATTTAATGTTATTATTACATAAATTATTTGATGAAACTACACATATAAGAGGGATTAATGAAATGTTAGGTAATACAGAAGATATGTATGAATTAAATGGATATCCTAAACCTGCTAAACAATTATTTATTAAATTCTTTTTCTTTTTCTGTAAAGATTATGGTAATAGTTTATCAATGATTAATATGTTATATTCAGACATTAGTATAAAAATTAAATTAAGAAAATTTGAAGAATTATTTTATATTGAAAATGGGGTTTTAAAAAAACCAGTTACAATTAAATGTCATTTATTAGGTAATTACATATATTTAGAAAAAGAAGAAAGATTAAAAACAGTTAGAACTAAAACAGAAAGCTTAATTGAATTATTTCAATTTAGTGAAAAACTTATAAAAACACATAATGATATTAATGACAATATTTTAAAAATAAAATATGTATTTAATGATCCATGTAAATATTTATTATGGAAAATATATGTAGACAAACCATATGATAATGAATATAATAAAAATGTTATGTGGGATATGGATGAAAATAAGGTTGTTGAACAGATAATGTTTTTATTTGATGGTAAAGCAAGAGAACAATGGAAATCATATAACTATTATCAAAATTTAACACCATATAATAGACAAATTAGAACATTAGATAAAAATGAATTTATTTATTCATTATGTTTATTTCCAAAAATGTTGCAACCATCAGGAACGACAAATTTTAGTTTATTAAATGATATTGAATTATGTTTAAAATTAAATAATACATTTATTCAAAATATGAAAACAAATGACTATAAATTAAGAATATATATGTGGGCATGTAATTATAATATATTTGTTAATATTAGTGGTTTTGGTGCATTGAGATTTTTTAGTTAGTAATTACGATATAGTTTTAGGTATTTCCAGACAAAAACTTTAATTATATACAATAAGTTAGCAACAAATAGACCAAACCTGCTATTTTTACGTATATAAAATTAAAATTCTAACATCTTAATAATCATTACATTTATTACATTTATGTATAGATTAAATAAAAAAAATATTATACAATATTTTATTATATATGGCAGATATCAGAAAATTGAAAATGAAATTATTATATAAATTATATAAGAAAATAACAGACCCATCATTTTTTCATTCAGAAAATGATAATGTTGTTTTAATCGATGAAAAATCAATTAATAAAAAAAAATTAATAGATATAATATTACATTTATTAGTGTATCCAATATATGTACAGGAAGAGTTTATAGATTCATTAAGAGGATATAGGTTTACCATAAAACCTGATATCAAAATAAATAAACAAATTGAAATATCTAATTGGCAAATTGTAAATGGTTTATATTTGCATAAAGTATGTACCGAAAAAGAAACACGTAATTTAATTAAATTGATACGAGAATATGTTATTAATAAGTTTGGAAATAATTGGTTAAAAAAAGATAAACAGATTATTAGTCCATATGTTAATAAAGATAAAAATACATGTGGTAAGGGATTAAATGAATTTATGAAATTATTAGACGATACAGTGGCTTATCAACTAAATATAATTATAAAAAGATTATATTATTCTTTGTATTCACAATATGAAAAACAATTTATAGATGAAGAGATAATTGAAAAATCAAATTTTGGATTATTATATTATTCAACTAATATTGGTCTAAGACATCATACAGATTCAATATTAACACAAACAGGATGTATATCAGTTATAAGTTTTGAGGATTCAATATTAGATTTTATACCATTTTTTGAATTAAAAAATGATTATAATTCTTTTAGAACTATTTTACCACGTAGTTATGCTATAACATTTGATGGTAATTTGCGTTATTATTGGACACATGGTATACCATCGGGTATAAAAATAAATAATGGATATCGATTTGCAATTAATATAAGACATCCAAACATACCAAGTAATTTACATATTAATAAAAATAATTGTGATGAAACTAAATATTTTTATGAAATAATTAATGAAGGTAAAAGTTTTAGGAGGGATGGTTTTATATGTAAATCAAATATATTGAAACCATCACTCAAATTTAATTTATCACAAAATAGTTCAGAGGTTGATTCTATATCAAATCTTGAAGGTGGATTAGAAAGAAAAATGATATATAAAGGCAAGATAAAAAATATAGATTTTGAAGAAGTATTACCAACATATGACACAATAAAACCAATCCAATATGATAAAACAATACCAAATATAAGACCATTGCATTGGGGACAGCGCAAATTATTTATGGCAGAATTAGATTTTTTCACGCGATATGCTAAAAAAAATGATACTGTATTATTAATTGCTCCAAGTTATGGAATAATTTATATTAATGAACTGTTTAAAGACCTTAATTTAAAATTTATAATATGGGATATAATAGAGTATAATATAAAATTACCAGAGAACATAGAATATAACAGAGGAGAATTAACCGAAAAAATAGCTCAAAAATATGTAGGAAAAATAGATTTATTTATGTCTGACATACGTAAAAAATATGATCCAGAAATTCCTAATGACAGATTTCATAAATTTATGGATGCACAAAAATTATTGGTTGAAATTATTAAACCAAAAATATCTTCACTCAAATTTAAATTACTGTATACTGGTTCCAATTATAATTACTTTGATGGTGATGTTAATTTTCATTTATGGTCTAATGGGTCTACTGAATCAAGATTAGTGTTTAAATTAAATAGAAAAAGAAAATATGATTATAAAGATTATGATATAAATGAATATAATGAAAAATTTATGGCATTTGTAATCGCACGATGTAAAAAATATCATAATCCAATGGTAAACAAAGTAAAATATTATGATTATTGTTATGATTGTTCATATGAATATATATTATGGAAAAACTATTGCAAAAAATATGAATGTACTAATATTAAAAATTATATTGAACTCGCTACTAAATATCTCAATGATTTTCATAATACACATATTACTTTAAAACATAAATATAATTAATAATTATTATATAATTTACAATATATTTTCATATATTTTAGATGAATACTATTTTTTCTATTATTTTATTTTAATTTTTATAATGGTTATCATTCACATACATTTATTTGGTATATATTAGTGGTTTTGGTGCATTGAGATTTTTTAGTTAGTAATTACTATATAGTTTTACAACAATAATATGTTTTAGGTGTTTCTTCATTATTTAAATCATTTAGTTCTATATATTCATTCATTGAATCTACTCTTTCAGGTTTTACTAAATTTAATTTTAAAATCATTTCATTAAATATGTTATTTATATTATCTGAATATACAGTTGTTTCATAAAAAGATAATCCATATTTTTGAGCAAAGTTTAATCCTTCATTAAATTCTACAGCACGTTTGTTTTCCAAATCTGTTTTATTACCTAATATTATTATATTTACAAATGGTTCCGCTTTAATAATATCTTCATACCAACTTTGTAAAGATAAAAATGATTTTCTGTTTGTTATATCATATACAATTATACAACATTTAGCATCACGATAATACATTCTTGATATAGATCTAAACATTTCTTGACCTGCAGTGTCCCAAATATGTAATTTATATTTTATATCATTCATTATTACATATTTAACAGCAAGTTCTATACCAATTGTCATTTCATATGATAATTCTGTTGTATTGTTAACATATTTTGATATTATATTAGATTTACCTACAGAAGCATTTCCTATAACAAGAATTTTAATTATATAATCATGTTTACGATAAGACATATATAAATATATCAAATATAATATTATTATGTAAAACCATTTCTAGTTAATACTATATATTTCGTTGAGTATATTGTTGCAAAGATAAACAGTACTGATACTATAAACAAAGTAATAAAAAAAGCTGTCCATGTATCTGAAATTGTTTGAATCCATATAAATAGTATTATAATAAAAAAAGTATATAATATTATTTTATATGGTAACAAATTAAAATTTGCAAATTTTTTAAAAAATCTTATAAATGAACCATCGTTATCATATTCGCCATTACTCTTTTTTACATTCATTTCTTTTATTTGATTTTCATATTGTTCCTTAAAATTGTTTAAATTTTGCAAATCATTTTTAAATAGAGTTTCTTTCGCTTCTAGATGTGCTATTTCTTGGGCTATCTTAGTCTGTTTATCTGTTAACTTATTCGAAGACATACTAATTTATATTATAGTTTTATTTAATATTTTTTATATAATATTATAATATTGATGAGTACAACATCAGGATCAGGATCACCGCCAACAACACCAGTATTGAAAAACTTTATAATAAATTCTTTACAAAAAACATTGGTTTATATTAATGTATTATTTATTGCGGTTATATTTGGATTTATATTATATAATATAACACAAGTAAATCCAAATATATTGCCTGTTTGTAAAAATACACAGAAACCACATTGTATATCAATAAATAGAGAAAACAAAAAAACATCATGTGTACATACCGATCCAATTAATTTTGCACAACAACCGTACAATTGTTTATTAGATAAAATTAAAAATTTTAAATCTAAATATACTTATCAACAAATTTTTTATAGTATAAGTATAGTGTTATTATTAATACAAATAATGTATTATACCATCATTTATTTTAAGAAACAATAAAAATTTAAGTCAACTTATAAATATCTATTCCAATGGAACTAACTAATACAATATTTATTAATATATATATTATAAGGAGTAATATTATATAATTATATGATGTCAATAAAGTTAGTATACTATCAGGTATTTGTTGTGGTAATGTTGGTAATATATTCTCTGATGTTAATTTTTGACATAATGTCATATCATCTTCCGAATTAATATCAAAATGTTCTATATTTTTATTAATTTGTGGATTCATTGAAGGATTATTTGAAGGGTTATTAGCAGGATTATTAGCAGGATTATTAGCAGGATTATTAGCAGGATTATTAGCAGGATTATTAGCAGGATTATTAGCAGGATTATTAGCAGGATTATTTGAAGGATTATTAGCAGGATTATTA
>Ga0214923_10008985_pt1 | contig 10486 bp, 14 predicted proteins | sample LL1510_MetaG_FD_177993 | JGI IMG/M metagenome (GOLD analysis project Ga0214923, IMG submission 177993) | Freshwater microbial communities from Lake Lanier, Atlanta, Georgia, United States - LL-1510 | ecosystem: Environmental > Aquatic > Freshwater > Lake | place: USA: Georgia | collected...
AGATACAGCTTGTGCTGCTCTTTCCATACCGCCTATATCTTTTTGTAGATTTGTTCGTCTAACATCTTGAGCGCTAGGTCCAGCCGAAGCTTGTTCTTGTTCTCGTCTATCCCAATCAGCTTTAGCTTTATTGTGTCTTTCTATAGCTTCTTTTTGTCTATTTGCAATTATTTTTTGTTTATCTTCTTCTGAGGCATTTTCCCATTCCGAATCTCCTGAAAACAATTCATCAGGATTTACTTCATCTGGTTCAAAAGGATAAGGATCAACATCAACATCTTTTGATGGACCTTTTTTATCTTGTTCGTTTAATAGTTCAAATAAACTATTTTTAGATAATCTCATTTTAAATTTTCCTTAAAAAATCTTCAAAAAGCTTTAATGCTTTAGTTTCTAAATTTTTAGCAGAAGCCTTTTTAATTTCTTGCTTATATTCTTCAATTGTTCTTTCTTCTAGTATGCCATTATTCCAGATCCATTCTTTTCCTTCCATGATGCCATTAACAAAAGCACCGGGAGCAGAAGGATCCGCAACAATATCAACAGCAGAAAGCATAAAGTCTGGTTGAACTTCATTGTAACCGTTTTTCTTTACTAGAGAACCCATACCACGAGTAGATACACCAAGACGAGCACCTTCATTGATGAGATTTTTAACAATCTCACCCATAGGAGTGCCCATAACTTTAGCTCTACCCTCTACTTGATTACCGTTGCACTTAAATTCTTTAATTATGATAGCAACGCGATCAAGATTTACGGTTGGTCCTGCAGGATGGTTTAATTCACCAAAAGCTCTGCTATTATTCACGTATTCTTTAGTATAACGAGCAACTTCATTTAGTAGAATATGTTTAGGATATTTTCTGTGATTTCTATTTAGGGTATCTGCTTCCATGAAAATACCTTCAATGAAATAATTTTTACCACCGTCAGCAGCTGCTTCGGTTAAAAACTCTACTTGTTCAACTGTCTCGGTTATTAGTTTCATTGATATCAGTCTTTCTTTTCTTCTGAATCTTCGTCATCTTCTTCTGAGTCCTGATCATCTTCCTCAGTTTCTTCTTCTTCGGACCCACCTTCTTCTTCTTCCTCAGATTGCTCCTCGTCCTCGGCTTCATCCTCGTCTTCTCCTTCAGCTTGACGTGCGGCTTGCTTCATTGGTTCTTCGGTGTCGCCATCATTATCAAGATCTAAGAAATCAGGCTTTGCGTCTTTAGCTTCAAAAATGGCAGGAGCAAATTCTTCAAACTTGGCATTAAGGGCAGCACCAAGTTTTTCGTTTAATTTTTCTTGTATTAAATTTTGTGCTTGTGATAAATTTTCATCCATCACTAAACTTATAAAATGTTTTAAATCGGTATCCATATTGTTTCCTTATTTTCTTTCTATCTTTGCTAGATTCAAAACTCTATTAAAAGATTCTTTAGATTCTGACAGTAATTTTACCATTCTTTGCTTGTTGTCATTATTTAGTTTTTTGTATAATTCAGACACCATTTTCCTTTGATCTGCGTCCAAAACCCCAATATTACCGTCTTTTAATTGGTATGTGTTTTGTGGTTCAAATTGTTGGGTTAAAATTGGTGTAATTACAGTTTGTTCTTTAATCTGTTTAACAGGCTTTTCTGGTGTATTTAAAATACTTTTGCTTTCACTTTTAAATAAAGATTCCATCAAAATAGCAGCACGTTCTCGCAATTCTTCAATCATAACTGTCTTGAATTGATCGTTTTTACCTCTAAGAATCATGTCTACTAATCTGTTTGGAGTGTTCATTGTGGTTCCTGTTGTTGTGCTTGATCCGATTCTGGTCCTTCTTCATCAGGTTCTTCTCCAGACATCATTTGCTGATACGCCTGCATTTCCTGCGCTTCTATCTGTTTTTGCATCTCTCTATTTATTTCTGCAGCAATTTCAAGCATTTCTTCTTCAGACTGTTTCAGGAAATTCTTTCTTACGTATTCGGCAGAGAAAAACTTACCGATATAAGGAGTCACTGCAGCAATAATATCTAATCTTTCTCTTAAAATATCATTATTTTTTAATTCAGTAAAATAAGAATCGTTATTGAATTTGAAGGTAATGTCTTGACAGATCTTATTCCAGTCGTCTTCACTCATTAATCCTTTCAGAATAACTTGTGTTTTTAACAGGTCTAAGAAAACTGTGCTGAAACGATGACGTAGACGATCAATAAATTTATTAAACTTTACTTCATCTCTAGTGATTTCAGCAGAACGACCCATATTAAATCCAGAATCTGGCATCATTCTAGACAACGGAACTCCTAAAGATCGATACACCTTTTGTAGTAGGTACATCACGTCTTCCATCTGACCAAGATTTTGACCACCATCAAGCGTACTGATTTCTGTGCCACGACCACCTTCTCGACGTGGCATCCAAAAATCTTCAAGCATGCTCATGTGATTTCGTTCGTCTTTAATTTCTCCTGTTTTTGGATCGTAAATAACTTTGTTACGATACCGATTCATGATCTCACGGAGATACTGTTCTGCTTTTTGTTTTGGTAAATTACCAACGTCCACATAAAATATACGACGTTCTGGAGCACGAGAAATGCGGTAGATTGCTACGGCATCTTCGATTTGTCTTAAAAGATTTAATGGTCTTACAGCTTTTTGTAGATATCCAACAACTCGTTTAGTTGCCGAGTCTATAATACCAGAATGAACGTATGCAATAGTGTCTGGTGCAATTTTCCAACCAGAAGTTGTGGTTGGAAATGAAGCGTCACGATCTGTGTCCACGTAAACGTAGTACTCATTTATTTCCTTGACAGGAGAAAAAGGAGTCATTCCTCTGTAAATTGATTTATCTTTTTCTATCTTTCGGATCTTTTTAATCTTAATTGGATCTATAGGAACTAATTCAATAATTCCTTTTCTTAAATCATTTTTATCTATTTTTTTATAATAATAAAGTTTAGAATCAATATACCATCTTCTAAAAATATCTGGGGCTTTATTAGAAAAATCCATCAATTTTAAAAGATGATTGTATTCTGAATACACTTTTGTTTTTATAGTTTCTGACAGATTAACGTGGTCTAAATTTAATTTTACCGGTTTTCTGTCTTGATCTAAAACTATGGCTTCATTCACAATATCTTCAATAGCAGCATCCACTTCTGGATATAATGCCATTGAACGATAATGCTGAATCATCTGGTTTTCATCACGAACAGCTCCAGAAAAATCAACAAAAGTACCAAAAACACCACCAGTTTCTAGAATATAAGAACCGTCATAAGAATCAGGAGTAATAACCTCCTGTGATGTTTTTACTTCCTCTTGTTTCTTTTTGCCTATACTAAAACCAAATAATTCTAATTCCATATATTTCACCTGTTCTATTATTTAGGAGTAGTAGAGCTTCCTGTTGGAGCACCTGTTGGAAAATGTTCAAAATGGCTGTATATAAGTGTAACAGCAAATTCTGCAATAACGTTATCTTTCGTCATGTCCATTTCGATTGGTCCGATTGCAATTGGCCAGCAATTATAAAGACCAAACGATCGTAAAGTTTTTTCTCCATTAACGTCTAATTGTTGAATGCTCCATCTGTCTGTTGCAAAATGATTTTTAGGATTATTTGTACTAGTAGAAATTGTTGTATTTAATGTATGACTATTAATTTGATCGTGCCATTTATGAAATGCTTGATAAAGACCGGTACCGGTTTTTGAGCTGTTCCAATTTTCGTCTAATACAGTAATATTCCAAGGCAAATAAGTTCTGTCTCCCGGATAAAAAACAGTTCTTCATCGGTAATTAATAGGAATTGCACCTACTTGACTGGAAGGTAAAGCAGCAGCTCTTATATGAAATGCTCCCTGTTGGTCGTCAAGTTTTACCTGCGTTCCGCCTGATGTAGGACCTACCGTTCCCGTTATTTTAAAACGGTTTAAACGAGTACCTCCATTAAACTTGTTTATAAATTCAGTAATAGACTGATTGTTGGCCATTTAAATTCCTTTAAGCAATAAATGCTTCAGAAGTTGTGCTGTTAACAATAGTTATTTGTACAGTTTCTGCAACGTATTGTGGTTTTACATAAACAGTGACAACTAATTGACCTGAAGATATTACTGCGTCTGTGTTGTTGGTTTCATCACACACTATTCTATATTCAGTAATACCATTTCCTGCTTTTATTTCTTCTAAAAGAGGAACAGAAGAATTTATCATTCTTTGACGCAACGTTGCATCATTCATTTCAAACAAGTAATTTTGTGCAATATTTAACAACTGCTTTTTCAAGTAAAGAATCATTACGCTAATATTTATTCGGTTTAGTGGGCTTGTAGTGCTGGAATATGTTGTTTTATTGCCCATTAAATAAGTTCCTTGACCAGCAATACTCATTACCGGATTGACGTTTCCTCCGTAAATATAAGCAGAATCGGTTTCTGAGAAATTTTGTTGTAGTGAAACAACTCCTAATATTCTTCCTCTAGTTTTTCCTGCAGGAGAATACCAAATTTTATTATCTCGTAAAGATCTTGACATACATCCAGCAACATCTGGGCTTAGATTACTTTCCAATATATTTACAGTGGTTCCCACACCAGCAACAAACTTTTTTCTGCCAGCAACGTACGCCACATACGGACTGTCTGTTGCGTAACCAAAATCGGTGGCTTGTGCATTATAATTGCTGTTTAAACCAGGAACACCTGTTATTTTTTTATAGTTACCAATAACAGCAATACAGTCCTGTCTGCTGGTAGCAACACTTATTGCTGCTTGTACGGAAGCAGTTATTCCAGTATCAAAAATAGCATCCAACGATATTAAATTCTTATTATGGAGTGGTGTATTGGTGGCAGTTAAAACTCCTGTTGGACTGTAGTAATCACCAGTTGATCCGGTTCCACCTACAACACAGATACCACCGTATTGTAAATAATTGTAAATTGACCACCATTCATTCGCCCAAGCTCCTGTTGGACCACACAATCCTTGAGGAGACGAATACAATCTAGAAAACCAATTATTCATATTAGGAATAGTCATTATTCCTATTTCTGTTTCTGAACCAGAACCAGTTGTGCCAAAAATGGGCACTAAACCGGTAAAAGATACGGTACCAGCCACAAAACTAGAAGCGGGTTCGCTGGTTGTGGTAGAAGTAAATATATTGTCTTGAACTGTTATTGCCATTTTTGCTCCTAAAAATTATATTCAATTATATTTATAATCTTATAATGTTTAGGTAATTATGCTTTAAGCCAGTTGTCTCCGTCTGGTTCTGGTGGAGTTTCGCTTAAAGGTTCATCATCCATGGTGGAAATAAACCCAAAACTAAACCAGTCGTCTTCTTCAATTTTTTTAATTTCGCCTTGAAACAATTCTTTGCGAATATCAATATTTGTAATTTCTTTAAAATATGGTTGTTTTGTCACCCAAGCAAACAATACCAAACATATTACCAGATCGTCGGTATGCCCGTCATCTGCACTAAAACTGTTCCATTTAGCAATAAATGATAAAAGTTCTTTAATTATTTCTTCGTCTTGAATAATTAATTTATCTTGTTCCACCAAGCTCTTTAATATGGAACAACCCAACTTCTTCACCACTGCAGTGGTTCGGACTCCCAGCAAAGTTTCTCCTCTACCAAATCCACCATTAAGTACCATGCCAGCTCGTCCTTTATTCATGCTGGTGAGTAGATTATCGTATTCTAAATCGTAATGTAAAATATCAGCTACTTGTCCGCCAATGTCGTTAACTTCAACAAGAATATAAGCGTTATTATATTTTCTACCCAAAGCAGATAGAATTGTAGGGTAAAGCATTGGTGATATAATATTGTTTCTATACTTTGCCACTATTTTGTACGGTGCTTCTGTGATATCAAACACCACAGCAGCACTATAATCCTTTCCTTGGCCTCTAGACGTATCTACAGTAATAACATATGCCTTATTTGGTGCAGGCTCTTCGTATATCCAAAGACCTTCTGGTGTTTTGGTTTGTGGTGTTTTTGCTGACAGTGTGTGGAGTTTAGAAGTAGAAATCAGTGTATTAGACGAACCAATAAAATCACAATCGTATTCGCTTTTAAACTTCTGTTCACCACCCGAACCGCCACCCAACTGCTTGATGGTGCGTTGTTTCCATTTTTCGTCTCTTAATGGACCACCCGGATATAAAGGAACTTGACTCCAGTGTACCTCTAGTGGTACGTATTCATTTTTACCTTCTTCTCCGGGTTGTCTAGACGCTCCTTGCCATAAGGTGTAAAACATGTTTAAACCGTTTGGGGTGGATACTATGATAACTTTGGTGGTTTGGCCGGATGTGATGGTTGGATACACTGAACTAAAAAACTCATCTGCGATATTGGCTGGAACGTGGGCAAACTCATCCATAAAGATAACGTTATACGAACCACCACGGACAGCAGAAGCAGAGGTAGCAGACGCCAGTACACGAGATCCATTTTCTAATTGAATAGAAGTTTTATTCCATTCAACAACACCGTGTTGAAGCCATTTTGGAAGATACTCGTAAGCTTCTTTCAAACGCTTCATAATTTCCATAGCAGTTTTCATCTTGTTGGCAAGAATAGCTATGTTTACGTTTTGATTGAATATAAGATAGTGAACCATCCACGCAACAGTGGTTGTGGTTTTACCGGTTTGACGAGGAAGTTTGGCAATAACGAATCGATTATCTTGAATTGTTTTTACAATATCTTCTTGGTAATCGTATAATTCAAAAGACTCAAGACCTTTATCTGTAGTTACAATCTTGATATATTTTTTAATAAAATACACCGGATCATTAGCACACTTCATGTACTCTTCAACTTGTTCTTTAGTAAATTCAATAGTAACACCAATCTCTTTAAGATTAGGATTACCAAGATAACCTGACTTTTTTTTATACCCCATCGTCTAAAAATTTCTGGCTATCCAGAGCCTTGTTTCTGCTACGATCTTTGTTTATTAAATCTTGCAGCTCGCTGGTGGAACCAACGTAGATAGAATTATTTGTGGTGTGGTTAACTTTAATTTCTTCTTTTTTGATTGTTTTAGATTTTTGATACAAATCAATCAAATCTTTATTCATTTCAGAAACAGTTTTTAATAATTGTCCAAGCACTTCATACGCTCTTGGAGAATCTCCTGCTTTAGCCACTTTAAGAATTTCATCTATCGCACAAGAACCGTTATCAATTAATCCTTTAATATTGTCTCGCACATAATTAAAATCTGCATCCAAACTAACACCAGATACTGAAGTTGTTTTTAGTTTTTGTAAAGGTTCGGGAGCATTAAACTCTATTCCTAGAGTTTTAGAAATAATATCATCAGATTCCATAATTATATTTATAGTTTGATATGTGCTAAAAAAAATTTATAAACAAACAATCTTGTTTTATTTTGATTTATATAAAAATTAATTTGATAAAGTATATGTCATTGTTGCAAAAAGTCGGAGACAATTTCTTGAATTATTGGTGTAGTTTTAATGGGACCATAAATATATGATTTTGCCGTGAATTGAAACGTACTAACAATAAATCGCCTAGTACTAAAATCTCCCTCATATTCTTGCGTTAAATTGGTTGCTGCTATTGCTATAGGAATATTAACACTTTGATTTATGTCGTTCATATTTACAGAAACAACAAATTCTGGAGAAAAATATGGTAAAATTTGTTCCATTATTTGTAAATTTTCTTCTAAATTTCTGGTATATACATTTAAATTAAAAATAAAATTATAAGGAACTTCTGCATATGAATAAGTTCCTTCAGTATCGTTAGTACATATTTTTTTGTTTATTTTATTTAATTTTCTAGCAGGATCAAAAATTAATCCAACTAATTCAAAAGACATCTTTGGCAAAGATATTTCTATGCGTGTTTTATCACTTATTGAACTTGGTTCTGTTAAACGTTTTATGAATTTTTCTTTTGGTGAATAAATCAACGGAACAGTAAATAATCTTTCATTTCCATTTTCGTCGGTTTGTTCTAATTGTATACCATTAAATAAAGTACCAAAGGCAATAACTAATTTTCGTATAGAATTATTTTTAAAATGTGTAAACATTAATAATTCCCCTCAGAAAACGGATCAGTTTCAGTAAAATCTATTAAATTCAAATCAGTTGCTTCTGTTTCTATTTCTTCATTATCACCAGCCGGAGTACCGTCTTCACTATTAATTAATTGATACTGACCATTTACGTATTCTATATTTTCTGTTTGTACTGCGTCAATATCTGTATTACCGGTAGTAATACCTTCTTGATCATATGTAAACAATTCACATGTTAAACGATACGAATATAATTTACCTAATGGATAAAAGGGATTTTCGTGCTCCACAAAGTTAATTTCAAACATAGATTTAGAAAGAGGAAAATAAACCAAATCCCCTTCTCTTGGTCTGGTTATTGCTGGAAAACGAGCCTGCACTTCTTGCATAAATCTCTTTTTAGAAAGAGTGAGAAAAATATTGTCTTTAATTTCTATACCAAATTTACTGGCAATATCTCCTTGACCTTGAAATCCAGAAACAGAATCAATATACATCTCAATTGGAACCGTATCTTTATAATTTACTTGATTTCCTTCTCCAAATATTTTATCTAATTTAACAATATTTCTAGGGATATAATAAGCATCTCTACCCATTGCTTTAATAATCTCAATAGTTAAATCTTCTGTGAGATTTTGTTCATTAGAATAATCTTTAAAGTATGGATTAATAGCCATGTTAACCTGTCATGAAATCAACTGGTAATTCGTAACTGCGTAGTACATCTTGTTCAATTTGAGCAATTTCTTGTACGGCTTCTGCGTATATTTGACCACCACGCATAACCACGCCACCAGGAAGTGCAACACCATCAAACTTAGACATATTTGATCCCCATTGACGTTTTATTAAAGCAGTCACGTATCTTTTCAGATAACGATCATTAAATATTTCTGTGTACTCTTCTGGATCTAAAGCAGCATAAGCTTGTATCACCAGATAATCACCAACCGTCATTTCTTTTGTCCAGTCAGTGTTTAAGTATAATTTATTGGTAACTTTACTAAACACAACAGCTTTTTCTGGTTGGAATAAATCTTCAATTAGTTTGATATATCTTTTTGTGGAATCGTAAGAAGCAAGACCCATAGAGTAAACACCACTTAAATTTCTGTTAATACCAAAATAATCGGTTAGTGCTAGTTGATATCTGATATCAAACATGTTGATATTGCTGAAAGCACCAAACTGTAATACTTTTACTATTGAAACAATTTGTTTACCGGTAGGACCATCAACACCGTTTGGAGGACCAATATTATCGGTAGAAATATACTTGTTGTCTATATCTTCTTGTGTTATTTGATATTTAAAAAATACTTTTTCCACGCCATCAAAATGGCGTTCGGTGAAGTACTCTAAAGCATCGTCTAGACGGTCTTCACACTGTTGCCAATCGACGTTAATATCAATTACTGGAGCACCCAGCAATCGAAGACTATATTGTATTAAGGATTCTCTGGAATTTGGTACTGCCATAATTGTTCTCAACAGTATTTATGGCAATTTAAATTTAAATATCACTCAAGTGTGTTTGGAACTTCCGGATTTGTCACATTAATCTTACTAATTTCTGGGTAATTCACATTTTCAATGTAAAATTTTCGAGTAATAGGTTCGGTTTGTTCGTCTGGGCTACTTGGTTCGTAATTACTAAATCCCGGCATTTTTAATGGGCAATTTAAAGACGGGTAATCCAGTTTAGAGTACTCTTCACCATTACCTGTCAACCAAGTTTTTGGTTTGTCTCCACAGCCACAACCACCACAGAAAAACTTTCCTGGGGTTTCACTAGGTTTTAAATGTTGACACGGAGGAAGAGAACCACCATATTCTTGATTACCAAAACAACTGAGAACACGAAGTTGTTTTATTGGTTTTTCAACCTTTTTATTAGATAATCCTCGGGAGGCTATCGCTTTTGCAAAACTTGCCACCATACCTAATCTATTAGTCAGTATGTTTTTGATTTCAGTAGGAGCAGTTTCTGGTTTAAATACAGGATTTTGTTTATTTTTATTGCAACCACAACCCATAATATATACTCCTTACACCTTTATTTATGTGGGTGTAAAATAAAATTTTATAATTTTAGTATGATGGATACCATTTTGATGTGCCTGAATTGTACGTCATTGTAAGTGCTTTATTTAATACTGCAGTGGTTGCCAACGCAATATTACCAGCAGTATTAGTTGACCATAGTCCGGTTGGTATTAGTGTGATCTGTCCTCCGGTTGTAGATATTGGAAATGGAGCAGTAATGGTGCTGATTGTGGTAGTTCCAGACACAAAATGGATTGGTAATGTTGGTGTTATAGTTGCGCTTGAAGATAACGTGGTGGCAGTTTGAGCGCAACTATAACACCAACATTACCAATCCATTTTGTGTCTGGAACT
>Ga0214923_10008987_pt1 | contig 10484 bp, 16 predicted proteins | sample LL1510_MetaG_FD_177993 | JGI IMG/M metagenome (GOLD analysis project Ga0214923, IMG submission 177993) | Freshwater microbial communities from Lake Lanier, Atlanta, Georgia, United States - LL-1510 | ecosystem: Environmental > Aquatic > Freshwater > Lake | place: USA: Georgia | collected...
TCCTGTACCTATACCTCCTATACCTGTACCTCCTGTACCTGTACCTGTACCTCCTGTACCTATACCTCCTATACCTGTACCTCCTGTACCTGTACCTGTACCTCCTGTACCTGTACCTCCTGTACCTGTACCTGTACCTCCTGTACCTATACCTCCTATACCTGTACCTCCTGTACCTGTACCTGTACCTCCTGTACCTATACCTCCTATACCTGTACCTGTACCTCCTGTACCTGTACTTATATTTATATTTTCTTCATTTATTATTTCTCCTGTATTAGGATTTATTTCATCCCCTATATTTGCATTATTATTTCCTTCATTAAATCCTGCATTAGAACTATCTGTTTTAAAATTATTTATTTCAGAGGTTTTTGAAATTCCTCCTGCTTGAGGGTTAAGATCCCTCCCTCTACTTACCCCTTCAGACCCTTGTTCATTATTATTTGCTTTAGAAGGAGGATTTTTAGATTTAACTACTATATTTCCTTTTTTATATTCTTTTTTAGGATTAAAAGCTAATTCTGTTTTAGCTTGATTTTTAACACATTCTAATAATTTAACATCAATAGCATTTAATTTGTCAATTATAGAAATTATTATGCTGGTAATAATGGCTATAGCAGGAGCAACCTGTTGAATAGTATCTTTAGCTCTTTTTACAAATTTTTGTAATCCTATTAAAATATCAGCAACTTTTCCCCCAGGGAAAAATGGGGGGAAAGGAATAAATTTAGCTACTTTAATAGCTATATCTAAAGCAGTTATAATACCATTAACAGCATTAGCTGTGCTTTGTATAGTACTTAAAGTACTTCTTATTTGGTTTAAAGAATTTACAGAATTATTTCGTTTTTGTATAAACTTATCTAATTCTGCTTTAGGAGGACACCCTTGATTTAACTTATCAATTATTGGGTCTATAAGTTTACCAAAATTAATAGCAGATGTAATTATTCCTTTTACTGCAATTTTTATTACGGGGCTAAGATTGGCCATTACATTGTTTTGTTTCTTTTAGATAAAATAGGAGACTCATTTTTTTTAAGTTGTTTTGATATATCTTCTAAAGCAGATTGGGCTCCATAAGCTGCAGCATTTAAGGGGATAAAAAAATTTCCAGGCTCTAATGATTGTAATTTTTCTAATTCTTTTAAAACAGATACTAAATTATCTACTAAATTTTTTAATAAAGTTACAGTTTTATTTCCTAGTAATATAGGTTCTTCTGCTTTTTTATCTCCTAATTTAATTTCTTTAGATTTGATTACAAAATTGCTATCTGTATCAAAATTAAATCCTTTTACAGAGCCAAAACTAATAGTATTTTTAGAAGCTAATAAAATATGATCTTCATTAGCATTAAATACTAATCTTCCTGAGTTTAGTATAATTTGTTTTCCTCCAAATTTATCAGGAGATTTTGGAGGGGGGGAGGTATAACTTTCATATTTTGAATAGGCCGCATTTAATGGAATAGTTTGGGTAGAAGTTAAAATAATAGAAGATAATTCTTTATTTATATCCTCGGCTACAGGAATCCAACTATCCTTATTATTCTTTGGATCTTGCCCGTTTCTAATATATATAATAGGATCTCCATCATTCCCAGTACTAGACCAAGTATTTGGGGATTGATTAGATTTTTTTATAGTTGAACCTAATCTTATAGAATTTCCCCATCTTCCTTCATAAATTATATCCCCTTCATAGGGCTGCAATGGGAATATTTTATCTTTTTCTTTAAAAGTTTTACCTAAATTTATTTTATTAGCCGGTTTAGGAGGGGGAGGGGAGGTACTGGTTGGGGTAGCATTTGATGAACCTGTAGGCAGGGCATTATGGTGTTGGCTATTCCATATATTAACTGAGGTTATATAATAATCATTAGAATCTAAATTATTTTCTTGGGTTGTAGGAATAGGAAGAGAAACTAGATATACTATTTCATTTATTAAGGGGTATTGTTTAATATTAGCAAAAACAGGTCTAGCTTTATTATTTGATTTTACGGTAGTTTCTTTTTGTTCTACAGCAACCCAATATATAGTTCCAATCCCATTCCATTCTCCTACATCTTTAAATCTTTCATGTTTTTCATCTAAAACAATATCAGATACTCTTACAGATATAATTTGAGGTTTTCTTCCAAATTGCCCTTCATCAGGCGCATTAGCCTTTATTAATCCTACTATACTCATTACTCAGATTTAAATTTATTTATTTCATTAAGTAACTGTTGTTTTTCTTCTTCGGATATACCCAAAGACTCTCCACCTTGATTACTCATCGCGCGTTGGGCTAGTGCCGCCATTTTAATGAGTAAATCATCATTTTTAACGCCAATTTCCATATATTCCTTAATTAGGGGAACTATAAGAGTAGCATCACCTATTTCTTCGATCATAGGCTTAAGTTCACTAATAAGTGCAGTGACTTGTTTATCTTTTTTCTTTTGGTTTTCGTATATTTCTTCTAAAATATTAGCAAATGTTTTTTTACCAAATACAACTTTATCAAATTGATTCATATCTATATTATTAGTGTGTTTATAAATATGACTTACCCAAATTTCGTATATCCGTTTTCTAAATAAAATAAATAGTTTTTCTTAAATATTGAATTTAAATGGTTAGCTATTTTAGTGATGCGAGGGGTCTTTACATCAATTTGTTCTCTAATATAAATGTAAAGAGCTTTTTTATTAAAAACATCAATGTCTTCTCTTTTTCTAAACAATTCTAAAATAGCATCTGCTACTTGGGCATCGTCTTTTTTGGGAAATAATTTAAATATATTATCGGTACAATACAAAACATATAAATCTATAAACCCTGAAAGTTTATCATCTATAGTATCATGTACTTGTTCTTCTAAAGAATAAGTATGAGATTCGTCTTCTTCTAATTCTGCAATTTCAACTTTGTCTATTCTACGTTTATAGTTTTGGGTATTAGATAATATTAAATAACGTTTTGCTATTGTCCCAAAATATGAGTATGCTTTGGTTCCCTTAGAGGGATCAAATAAATGTATTTTAGAAAGAAGAAATGTTATTACTTCGTGTTGTAAATCTTCAATATTTTCAACTTCGGTATAATAAAATTTAAAAGTATGAATTATGTTTTCGGTTAATTTAAAGAAAGGATAGTGAATATGTCTACTATAAATTAAACTTCGAATATATTCATCAGTTGTATCATTATATTTAACAATAGCATCTTCAGTATCCTGTGTAAAATATTGTATACCTTTTTTAGGTTCTATTCCTATCATAATTTAATGTTATAGGGTTTTAACATATCGCTCAATGTTTTGAGTCGTTGAAAGAAAAAACCTACTTCATCATCACTTTGAAAAGTACCTTTAGCATCAATTTTATCAATTCGTTTAGTCATAGTGTGAATAATTTCTCCTAAACTATTAATATAAGTTTGATATGAAATTATAACATCTTGGCGTTTACCTAATTCATCTTCATGTTTTTCAACTTTACGTAGAAGGTTAAAGGTCGTGTATCCTAAGATCACGACCATTAACGCTAAAATTATTGTTAAAATTATCATATACTGTCTAATAGATTTTTTAAACCTTCACTTTTAAGTGTACTTAATGCTTTTTGTTGTTTATTTATAGCAGGTTTAGTGTTGGACTTAGTGCTAGTATCTAATGTAAAATTCTTTTTGGGGGCCTCCACAGAATTTTTAAATTTTGGCAACCACTCTCTTTCAAACTCAATTCTTGCTGCCATTAAATCTGCTTGATGCAATATAAATGGAAGACAAGTACGTGGCTTCTGTTCAGGCATATACGTCATAAGATATTTTTTATTACCTTCATCGTATAAACCATCGTGAGTTTGAATAGCTAACATTTCATTAAATGAATATTGAACACCATGAGATTGAAGCAAATACAAACCGCGATCAGGAACTGAAGCGAATGCTACTTTGTTGTTGAACATATAATCTTCACCTAGTTTATCTCTGCGCCATTGGTCTGTTTGGGGGACATAAGATTCGTTTGTTTCGTCTCCCATTTTACCTAAATCGTGGTTAATAGCAGAAAATACAAGTTCTTCAACTGTGTATGTAGTTAAATCTGCTCCCATTTCCCCCCACAAATTATTAAGCCTAAGAGCACAATCTACAACACGATTAACATGTTCGATATAACCTCCTGGAAATGCGTTGTGATATTCTTTTTTATGAGCAGCAGGCATTAGAATTAAACGATCTTTATATTGTTCGTAAAATTCTAGTAGTTTTTCTTTACGAGGGGATGATATCCAAGTATTGATATGCTGGATAAAATAGTCCCAATTTTCTTGAATTTGTTCTGCTGTAAGTTTCATAACTATTTATTTTAATTCAAAGCATCACGTTGAAGCATTGTTTTAAGATCAGCAATAATATTAGCTGAGTCTTCAAAAAGCTTATTGTAATCCTCTTTATTTATAGGTCTATCTTGCATAACGTATAAAGTTTTTAATTTGCCTTCAAGTTTTTCTAACTTGATCATAGCTAGATCTTTGTTTCTCATAATTTATTTTTTAGGTTTAATGTAATAACAAAATATTAGAGAATCAAGCTTTATTTGCAAATTCTCTAGATTTGTCTTGAATTTTTTTTAAATGGGCACATTTTTCATATTCTTCTAACCCTTCCCAATATGAAATAGCTAAATCAAAACATTTAATAAAGGTGTTGTTTGAATACATTTTAATAGCGTCTAAGTGGGTAGATTTAGATATATCTATTTTTGAAATAAACTCCCAACTTCTAGTGTATATCATAGAACTAGTAATCCCTTGAACATCAGCATTTTGGGGTAAAATGGTATTTAATTGAAAATAAAGAGAATTACTACTAGTAATGATTTTCTTAAACATTCCTAACCAAAATACAGGTGTATTTTTTAAGTCAAAAAGCGTTTCAGTTTCACTATTAGTAAGAGGAGTATCCGAGGATTGGTCAAATAGCCCAAATATTTTATCTATGTCCATTCATACATACATATATACATTTCTGAGCTTCTTATCGGATTCGAACCAATGACCATCCGCTTACAGGGCGGCAGCTCTACCAACTGAGCTAAAGAAGCGTTTCTATGAACAATGATAATCTGCTGCTTTGGTAGCTATTTGAGAATGTGGTTTTATATTTACTTTATATCCCAAAGAACTTGCCCACCCTCTAGTAGCAGATACTAAACGATTGGAGGGCCAATATTCATCTTCATTATAATCCATATCCAATTCTACTTTTACATTTATTTGTTGGGTAAACCATTCAGCAGTTTCTATAGTGCGAGAACATTCTTCAAATAAACGCTTAAATAAATCTTTTATTATGGGTATTTTTTCTTTATTATAAATATAATGAACTCCTCTAACACCAAACCTATAAGCAATAACAGTTACATATACTGTTTGTATCCCTACATTTTGAGAATCAGTACCAATATATATTTTGGTGGATGGATACTTTTTTAAAACATCCAATGTATGTTGTATCGGGTCAACATAACCATTATCTACTGAACGAAACTTTTTCAATGTTTTTGTTTTTTGTACTCCCGACAGGACTCGAACCTGTGACCTCGATGGTATAAGCATCTTGCGCTAACCTATTGCGCCACGGGAGCATTGTTTCAAATTAGTGAATTTCCTATAAGAGCAATAATCCAAAGTAGAATCATTGCCGAACAAAATGCTACTACTGAATAGTAGAATATATCGTGTGATGTGGTTTTTAGTTTCATATTATTTTTTATAGTAATCGTGAAAAGGTTTAATAATCATATAAACAAAAAGGACTACAAAACAAATACCAAAATAGGGTAGTAGTTGACTTAGAATTTGACTTATTGTTTCCATTATAACTTTTATTTTTTAGCAGTCAGGACAGGATTCGAACCTGTATGCCATTTGTGGTTTTCTCTTCCAGTTACTGTTGCAACAGTACCACCAGCGTTTTGCAAATTCTGTATAAAGTCCGCTTACGTCTCTTATACAATATCAACCTTGCGGGTTAATCTTAGCGTCTACCAATTCCGCCACCTGACTAGTTTGCCTGTCTTTCCAAGCTGTCATACACTTCTATGTAAATGAGGTAGATTGTTTTTTGTTCGGTCTATGCTTTCTGGAACTCTACCAAAACCAAGTTGTAGTCAGGACAGGATTTGAACCTGTGATAGTTTTCAAATTAGGCATTCATCTCTTTTACACAAAGCTTGGAGACGGCTTACCTGGCCACCAATTCCGCCACCTGACTATATTTTAATATGTTTGGAGGTCAGTACCTGTAAAGGTTTAACTATGGCTTGTACTTCGCCTCAAGGGCTTAACCCTATACCTCCATTGTAGTCAGGACAGGATTCGAACCTGCAACATGCAACCATAAAATGGATTCGGCTAGCCATGCCTCATTACGCTCCTGACTTGGTTTTGTTGATTACTGTGCTACAGCAGCAGTATCAACACTTCCACCCAATTCCACAGTATCCTGATAGAGCGAATCAACTGACTCAGTAGTCGATTCGGTGGTGGAAGTTTCGTTAGTTGAGCAAGCTGTGGCCATCATGGCACAAACAAGCATTAACGCGAACATGTTTTTCATAACTTTGTTTTTTAAATTGTTTAACATGATTAAATATACAAACAAACATTCAAATATCCAAGTTTTTTTAATGGTTTTTAAACATTTCTTTGTTGTGATTCTAACAAGATTCGAACTTGTAACCTACAGCTTAGAAGGCTGTTGCTCTATCCAATTGAGCTATAGAACCAAAATCGGTAAGGGGCTACCTGCGCAATGTCTAGATCACCTTGCAGCCGTTTTCCTTTTTCTCCCCTTGCTGTACCTCGAGCCGGAATCGAACCGGCACGACTTCATCAGTCACAGGATTTTAAGTCCTGCGTGTCTACCTATTTCACCATCGAGGCATGTCAATAATTATTCAAATTTTTAATTTTTTCCATCAGCACACCTATTTCGTGAACTGTTTTATTATATTCAGCTATAGGGTCTATTCTTTCAGGATTATCGGGATGACAGTTCCAGTATTCTTCTTTTTTCTTTTGCAAGAAAATTAGTTCGTTTAATAAAAGCTGTTCCAGCTCAAACCTTGTTTCCATGTTATCCATATATATAAATATACGACCAAATTACATAATATCCACGCATCTTATATAACCCTTATATGACCCTTTAAATATAGTTTTGACCAAACTTATACACAACTTGCTTGGCCTCGTCAATGGTAATGTCAAAGAACTCACGATTACCCATTATGCGGGATTGTTCAAGAAATTGGTGAACTTCGCGTTCTAAACCTTCGGCGTTGAAACAATGGAAAGCCCATTCAACCTTGAAGGGTACTGGAACACCTGTGGCCGTTGATAGTTGTTTGGCTCGTTGGTCGGGTTGTTGTTTGGTGTGGCCTATCTTGAGGTGACCTGGCATTGATTGGTTTGATAAAATGTATACCCAAGAATCGTAATTGCTATTTTCCCGGTTAGCATATCGATTGCGTTTTCTTCCCGTATAGTATTGGATATTATCCCATCCATCTGCGTCTGTGTGGGAGGTATAATACGGGCACTTGTCTACAGTAATTCCCGTGTAATCTTCGCTTAGGGGAATGTATTGTTCTGCCTCTTCAAGGCTAATGCGTTTAAAAGAATTTATGTTTCCCATATATACTTTGTCGATGTAAAAATTTTGTTAAAAAAAGGATTTTGGATTTTGTAAAAAGTGGGTAAAAGGGGTATTTTGGAAATTGGGGGGTGGTGTGGGGGGTGGGATATAAGTATATACGCTGTCGATGGTAAAAATCGTTTAAGATCTAAATTTACATCTAAGCTCGGTCCTCCAATACCGCCCCATATATGGACACCAACGCACGTGGTACCCTATACTATATTACAACTACCCGCGTACGTACGTACGGCGTACGGCACAATTTATCCCTACTCTACCCACGAACTTACAAGGTTAGAATTTAGGAGAAATGCCACCGCCAAAACGATCGCCGCTAGGAGCAACCCAATAATGAGTTGTCCCACTAGCGATACGATGGTTGAGGTGACTGGATTAGTGTTTGTATTGCGGTTTTGCTTTCGCATATTGCTATTTTAATTTAAGTCTATATAGAGGTTAACCCCCACAAAGGATATTACAGATGTAATAGTAATAAGTGCAGATATCTTAAATAATTCTACTAAAAAAGATGTCTCAGGAGAACCCCATAAAACAATAATTAGACCAGATATTGTAGCACACATAATTGATAAGTATACTACCCAACCAAGGATTTTGCGTAAATTTTCCATATTGCTTATTTTACTTTTTTGGTTGGAATGAGGACCATATCCGTACCATTTCTGACTAATTCCCAATTATATTCACCAGTAAGGTAGAATGCACGATCACTATATTTTGTATCAGAACACCTAACTTGAATAAAATTCCTACATAACCCAAGCGAATGAGCTACATCGGATGAAACAATGCTATCACATCCATATTGGTTTGTATGTTTTGAGAAATCAAAGTACTTACTATCCTCAGGGAAACAATCGGGGTGATTTGCTTTAATTTTTGGTTTCCATTTGCTACAAGCCATCTCATATAACCCACGAATTGCTTCATCGGTGGTCGTTCCATCCAATTTGAAGTGTTCGGATAGGTACTCCCTTTGCGGGGTAGTGGCGGCATCGTAATACTCATTGAGTAACTCTCGGGAGATTTTGATTGATTTTGTCATAGGTTTTTGGTTTGTGATTTGACGGAATTGTTCTAGGGTGATTTCTTTATAGTAATCATAACTAGAATCACATCTTAAGCTATCTACATCACCACCATAATAGTAACTATTATCCATAGGGTGTTTTGATAGAAGTGGATGACCAATCCTAAATGAACCAAGATAACTCGTTGCTACTGTTTGTCTCCAAGCTTTAAGCTCATCGTAATTATCTTTTGTGGCTACAATGTACCATTTTTCGGGATGTTTCATTTTATTTGAGTTTGTAATTTCACGGAATTGTTCTAATGTAATAAGTTCATATTGTTGTTGCCAATTTAAACTGTGGTGGTCGGTGTCGGTTTTAGACCAATAACAGCTATTATCTTTTGGATTTTTAGACATTAGATATTCACCTACACAAGGGGGATCGTAACCCATCGACTTACTAACATTATCATTCCACCACTCAAGTAGTTCGGAGTGGTTTTCTTCTGTAATTTTTATATACCAATTTTTCATAACTTTTATTTTTATTGATTAAAGATTAAAGCCTGGCTTATGCGTATTGCAAAGCCAAGCTATACAGGTCAGAATTGATTTGCATGTCTTGTTGGAAGTTCTTTACACGACGTGCTTTACGTTCTTTATCCTTACCAAAATTACTTGCGTAACTGTAATTGAACATACCGTGAATCAATTTCTCTTGAACCACATTGTAAACAGACCATAGGTCATCACCCGCATCTTCTTTACGAGTTGGCTCTAGCAATTCAGCAACACTGACTGTATTGGTTTCAGTATCAATTCGCAATCCAATTGCTTCAAGGGCAAATTTTTCCTTTTCATCCCACGTCATTACTTTGGATTTGAGGCGATTCATACATTCAACTGTCAATGGCAATTTTTCTACCATTTCATTGATTGTGGTTTGTAGCGCTTCAAAATCGTAACCCATGTGACGAATTTTCATTGAACCAAATTCTTGATCGCTAATAACCAAACCATTGGAACAAATATAACGAAACAAACCAGCAGTGAAGGTAAACGCGTTTTTACCATTGTGGGAATTTGTAAGCAAAATCCTTGGAAAAACAGTATCACCGTCTGTACCATCAATTTGGAGGTTTGGATTACCAAATACAATCAAGTGCTTTTGGAAACCTTTTTCTTTACGCGCCTTAATTTCTTTAGCATCTACAACTTCCCAACCAAGTTTTTCCATGTCGTCCATTACACGTTCAGTTGAAATGTACGAGTAATGTTTGGAAACACTTTTGGATGGTTTGTCTGTAAATGCGCTTGGAGCGGCTTTACGGATTGCGTCTTTGGACATTGGGGTGGGTACTGATTTCATGTTCATAACCTTTATTTTTAATTTTTTATTTATTTAAATATACGACTGAATATTGATTAAGCCAAGTAATGTTGATGACGTTTATATGACGTTTAGTTAAGAAATGCTAAACGTCGTTCGTTGAACTCATTGAATAGTTCCTTAACGTCTGTGAAACGATCGTCTATATCTGCTTCACTATTCAACAAAAACTTTACAAATTGCAATCGCAATTCGGCTTGTTCTTGCAATTGGGGGTGCTGCATTTCAATCAATGCATCACTTAGGTGGCTTTGGATTGCTGTTCTAACTGTCATAACTTTTATTTAATTTCAATGTCGTAAATATACGAACAGGCCCGTGTCACGCCAAATCTTATTGATGACCTAGCTATGACTCT
>Ga0214923_10008988_pt1 | contig 10484 bp, 8 predicted proteins | sample LL1510_MetaG_FD_177993 | JGI IMG/M metagenome (GOLD analysis project Ga0214923, IMG submission 177993) | Freshwater microbial communities from Lake Lanier, Atlanta, Georgia, United States - LL-1510 | ecosystem: Environmental > Aquatic > Freshwater > Lake | place: USA: Georgia | collected 2015-10-15
TCATTGTGGTCATTGTCGAAACTCCGCTTGTGCAATTGCCAGCGACATTTCAGCGATGGTTTGTGCGGTGGGCAATACAACGACATCTCGCGTAACGCCACGAAACTTCAGCGCCTTATCAAGCATTGTTGTCATATTTTGAAGTAACCAACTACTCGAGAAGATGGAATTTCGGACCATAGTCGCAGAGTCTCGCGCCATTAATTCGTCAGCATTTGCTTCTTGTTCACCATTTCCTATTGGCAATGGAATGAGAACCGCATATCGATTAACGACTGCCAATTCCGCACATGTCACCGCTCCTGAGCGACATATAAGTAAGTCAGAAGCAATATATACATCTGCGATATCGTGGAAGTAATGAGTGGCGAAATAGCCAGTTCGATTAATGGGCAACGTATTATGCAATCCAACCGCATGAGCAATTTGTGGTGACGAGCCATTACTTGCGATTAAGTATTCGGCAATAGCGTCATTAATGCGTTCTGATCCGGTTGAGCCTCCGAATACTGAAACGATTGGTTTTTTCGAATCAAATCCCCATTCACGAGCTTTCCGTTCACGAATCTCCTGAATCTGTTCTGCGCTTAAACGCGAAATTTCCGCAATATCTCTTCGCAGCGGCATCCCTGTGTGAATTGAGTCTGCCCATTTAGATTGGACTGATTGGAAATTTACGCAGACTTTCTTAGCAAAGAATCTACCAAGTCGATTTGCCCATCCCGGTTTGGCATTAGCTTCATGAATAACAATAGGAATTCGCAAAATCACTGCAGCTAAATATGCAGACGCTGACACATATCCGCCAAATCCAATGACAACCTGTGCGCCGCGCATTATGCGCAAGCATTTACCGATGCTTCCAGCCAACCGAAATGGCCAGAAAAGAATTGATAACGAAAGCTCGCGAGGCATCGCAACCTTTGGAATTACTCGAAGCGGAAAACCGCGCCCTGGTACTAGTGCATTTTCTAACCCCGTGATTGTTCCGAGGAACTCACACTGAATATCGGGGTTTATTTTCTTCAATTCCGTTGCGACCGCTAGCGCAGGTTCAATATGTCCTGCAGTTCCACCACCCGCCAAAATCACTCGTATCGTCATCTCTATTTACTTCTATCTCGATGTAATGGGCTCGCTTGTTCTTGAAAATTTTTAGCTGCTTTAGGTTTTCTTCGCGCAAGAATGGCTTGTCGAATTGGTTCGGTGCGGCGGGCAACTCCAAGTACAAATCCGAGCGCGATATATACCGACAATAACGACGATCCACCGTAGGAAACAAGAGGCAGAGTTACTCCAGCGACTGGTATCAAACTCAGCACCGAACCCATATTGATTGCCACCTGCATCGAAATCCAGCACCCAATTCCAGCAGTTGCATATCGCTCAAAAGTTGTCGGAGCTCCAAGTGCGATTTTAAAAATTGAAATGAGAAGTACTGCAAAAAGTAGAACGACAATGAGTGTGCCAACTAAACCCAACTCTTCACCGATAACCGAAAAGATAAAGTCAGTATGCGCTTCTGCTAGTCCACCCCATTTTTGCTTACTTGCGCCGATTCCAATTCCGAGTAAGCCACCAGATGCTAACCCCATCAAACTGTGAGCAGGTTGCCACCCGGCACCTTTGTAATACTGCTCCGCAAATGGATTAAGAAGCGCTGCAAATCGGCTTCGACGATTGCTACTTGCCACCACTAAGGCAGATACAACAGCAAGTGCTGCGCCACCAGTGATTGCCATGAATCGATATGGCAAGCCGGCGATAAAGAGAATGCCAGCGAAGATCATTATCATGATCACGGCGGTTCCGAGATCTCGCCCCTTCAAAATGAGTAATTCCATAGCGATAAAACCAGGAAGCAAATACCACAGGAATTTAAATGAGTTACTTACATGTGGCTGGCTACCTTGCGAAAAACTTAGATCTAAATTCTTATCGTATGAATTGAGTTTCGCGGCGCACCAAATGATCAGACCGAATTTTGCAAATTCGCTTGGTTGTAGCGTAAAACCTGCAAACGCAATCCAGTTTGTATTGCCGTTTACGGTTTTTCCAAGACCTGGCACAAACGGTAATACCAAGAAACCAAATGACAGAAGGAGGGCCAAGTTCGAAACCCGAGCCCATATCGCTGGCTTCAATTTCATAGCAGCGTAGGCAGCGGGTAGCGAAAGTGCAAGAAAGAAGAGCTGTTTGCCAACGATGGCAAATGAATTACCAGATTCATGAAGCGCTCGTACCGCCGATGCGGAGAGCACCATCGTTAGCCCTAAACCAGTGAGCGCGGTAGCGCTTCCCAAAATAAGGTAGTACGACGATTCAGGTTTCGTGAAATAACTTTTACGCATTCGACACCAATTTTCGCACTGCTTGGGCAAATGAATTTCCGCGGTCGGCGTATGACGTGAATTGATCCATAGAGGCACACGCAGGTGCAAGGAGCACTGAATCTCCGGCCGATGCTAACTGTTTCGCTTGCGTAACTACCTTTTCCATTAACGCTTCACCTTTGAGTGAACCATCTGCCCCAACTCGATAAATCGGAATATTCGGCGCATATTTCTGAAGTTCTAATTCGATTATCGGTGCATCCGTTCCAATAAGTATTGCTGCCTTGATACGACTATGTCCTCTCTGAATTAATTCTGTCATTGAAGCGCCTTTTGCAAGACCGCCAGCAATCCAAATGGTTTTCATCTGTGAATGAAGAGCAGCTAACGCAGCATGTGGATTGGTGGCTTTTGAATCATTAATCCAGGTAATCTCGTTGTGGACTAATACTTTTTCTAACCGATGATGATCTAATGTAAAGTTTTTAATTCCGCGTTGAACGACTTCTGAAGAAATTCCAATTGCCCGACAGAGCGCACCGGCCGCGAGGGCGTTAGCAACATTATGTGGAACTGCTGGTTGAATATCTGATAACTCACTCAGAACTTCTGCATCACCTTCGCCTACAAAGGCCCTATCTATGAGGAGATTTTCTACGAGCCCCACCGAACCGCGAGCAGGAGTATTTAAGGTGAAATAGACAAGGGTTCTGCCACTGAGCGCTTTTACGGAATTCATCGTCGATACATCATCGCCGTTAACGATCGCAATTTTCGAGGCGGAAAGAAGTTTGAGCTTTGATTGACTGTAATTTTCAAATGAACCATGCCAATCAATATGGTCTTCTGCAATATTGAGAATTGCGCCCGCTTCATAACGTGCCATTGAACTCCACTCCAATTGAAATGAAGAGAGCTCCAACGCTAAGTAATCATAAACAGGTTGGTGCATTACGGCTTCAATAACAGTGTCGCCCACATTTCCACACGCTGTCCCGTTAATCTGACCATGAGAAAAAATACTTTCAACCATTTGTATCGTCGTGGTTTTGCCGTTTGTGCCAGTTAAGCCAATCCATCGTTGGTGTGGCGCAACTTCATTCTTCACTTGCCATGCAAAATCAATCTCACTCAAGATAGCCACATTATGTTTTTTTAGACGCTGGACAAATGGATGATCTACTCGCCAACCAGGCGAAACAATTGCTAGATCAAAGCGCGAAGCCAGTTCTTCAGTGAGTTCTGCTACCTCACCTTGATCACTCTTCTTCTCATCGATAACGGTGACTGATAAAGAATGAGTTGCAAGAAATTCTCGGAGGGATTTTCCAGTCACACCACCACCGAGAACTACCGTACGTTGCTTACTTAACTCAGTGAGGAAGGAGCTCATAACGCTATGCGACAACCCATTGGGCGTAGAAGAGCGCAAGTCCAACTGCTACACATAGCCCTGCAATAATCCAGAATCGAATGACGATTGTTACTTCGCCCCATCCGAGTAATTCGAAATGGTGTTGAAGTGGCGCCATTCTAAAGACGCGTTTTCCGCCAGATAATTTGAAATATGTCGTCTGAATGATTACAGAAAGCGTGATTATTACGAAAAGTCCGCCAAGTGGAATAAGGAGTAATTCCGTACGCAATGTCATCGCAAGACCTGCAAGCGCGCCACCTAGTGCGAGCGAACCGGTATCGCCCATAAATATTTTCGCTGGCGAAGCATTCCACCATAAGAAGCCAAAACATGCCCCGCTAAATGCCGCAGCGAGAACCGCTAAATCGAGTGGATCACGTACCTCGTAACATTTTGGTCCCATTGATATTGCGCAACTTTGACCAAACTCCCATACACCAATCAAAATAAAGGAAAGAAAAGTCATTACAGCTGCACCAGTGGCTAAACCATCTAATCCATCGGTAAGATTGACGCCGTTACTTGTTCCCAGCACCATCACGATTGCCCAAATTACAACGACGACGCTTCCCAATACGAACGTGGTATCGCGAACAACTGAAAGGTTCAAAGAGATTGGCGTCAGTGAATTCTCGTCTGGGAAGCGAATAGCGAGCAGACCAAATGCTGCAGCGACAAGCGCTTGACCGAAAAGTTTCTGGCGAGCTTTCAAACCTAATGAACGTTTCTTGGAAACTTTTAACCAGTCATCGAGGAATCCAACTAGACCGAGTCCAATAACCATTCCAAGGACTAAGAGCGCTGAAGTGCTGAGTGAAACTCCAGTTAAAAGATGGCTAATTCCATAACCCATTGCAGAAGCAATGATTAAAACGATTCCGCCCATTGTTGGAGTTCCTCGTTTGACATGATGAGTTGTTGGACCGTCATCTCTAATTATTTGGCCATAACCACGACGAGCAAGAATTCGTATCAAGGCTGGCGTTGCAAAAAAACTCACGAGGAGTGAGATAGCGCCAGCAAAAAGAATTCCTTTCACTGTTGTGTCTCCCCCATCTCGCCAATATGTGTCGCTCGCCAATAGACCAGAGCTGATTCTGCAAGTCGTTCGAGCGCCTCGGCCCGCGAAGCCTTCACGAGAACAACATCACCGCTCTGGAAATGTTGAAACATTTCAGCCGCATCATCAGTTGACTGACATTGATGCGTTTGAATCTCGCTGCCAACGCTACGGCAATAATCTGAATTACCGATTGAAACAAGATGATCTATTCCTAGATTTTCCGCTAATTGGCCAATTTCAGAATGGTCGCGAGAACTTTCTTCACCTAGTTCGTGCATCGTTCCTAGGAAGGCCCATGATCTGCCACCGCGTTCCTGACTGAGAAGTGCCAGCGTGCGTAAAGCAGCAGCCATACTTTCTGGATTGGCGTTATATGCATCATTAATTACAAGTAATCCATTGAGATCGTGTAACTCCATGCGCCATTTGCTCGATACCTCAGCAGTGGAGAGCGCTGCCGAAATTTGTTCGATGGGAAGTCCTAAAGCTGTTGCTGCAGCGGCAGCAGCTAATGCATTCGCAATTTGATGAGTACCGACAATTCTTAGTCCGACTGGTTCTCGACCAGCAGGAGTGACGAGATCAAAATGTGCACGACCTTCTCGAAATTCAATATCGGCTGCTCGAACATCGTCTACATGTCTTTCGCCAAATCGAAGAGTACGTCGCGCATTCGCATTTCCGGATTCTTGAGTGGCTGGTTCGGTTCCAACCATGTGTGGTGTGAATTCATCGTATGTACCAAGAACTGCAATTCCCGATGCTGGTAGATAATCAATCAATTCCTTTTTCGTGCGCGCAATATTCTCTCGTGAGCCAAACTCTCCAATATGAGCGTTGCCAACTTTTAACACCACTCCCACATTTGGTTCAGCGATTTTTGTCAGTCGAGCGATATCGCCAGGATGGCGAGCTCCCATTTCTACAATGCAAAACTTTGTTGTGCTCTGACATTCAAGCAGAGTAAGTGGCGCACCGAGATCATTGTTGTATGAACCTTTTGCAGCATGCGTCTTACCCGCTGCACCTAAAACGTGGGCTAATAAATCCTTTGTCGTCGTTTTTCCTTGCGATCCAGTTATTCCAATTACTTTAAGGTTTGGAATCTGCTGGCGAACATAATGAGCAATCTCGCCGAGTGCTTGAATGACATCCGAAACAACGATACAAGGGCCAGTAATCTGCTTTTCTGTAAGCACACAGAGTGCACCAGCCGCCAGCGCTTGGGCTGCAAAATCTCGGCCATCTACTTTTTTGCCTTTAATCGCCACGAAAATTCCACCGGCATGTATCGCTCTCGAATCAATCGAAAAATCTGCCGAGATAACTGTCTCTGGATTGATTTCGAAAGATCGCCCCTTGGCTACTTCGGTTATTTTCGCAATAGAGAGAGGAATCATCGGCCACCAACTATTGCAGTGGCGAGTTCGTCTCGATCATTAAATGGATGAACAACGCCATTGATCTCTTGGCCACTCTCATGGCCTTTACCCAAGAGCAAGACTGTGTCGCCTGGTTGCGCCAGTGAGACCGCGTAAGAGATTGCTTCGCGGCGATCAGTAATTACTGCATGTGGTTTGGCGAATGCGAGACCAACTGTCATTTCCTGCAGAATCACTTCTGGGTTTTCACTTCGCGGATTATCACTTGTACAAATCGCTACATCTGCACCATGAAGCAGCGCTTTGCCCATTAGAGGGCGTTTCGATCGATCGCGATCGCCACCACAACCTAACACTGCAATAATTTTGCCTTCTGTAAATTCTCTAGCAGAAGTAAGAACTCGTTCGACCGCATCAGGTGTGTGGGCATAATCGACAAGCGCATGGAAGGGCTGCCCTACCTCAATTTTTTCAAGTCGTCCTTGCGCACCACGTAGATTTCTTAATTGAGTTCCAACAAAAATCGGATCAAGACCACTCTCTACAGCTATCGCAATAGCAAGAAGTGCGTTCTCAATATTGTGTTCTCCAAGCAATGGAAGCGATCCTTCAATAAGAACTCCGCCTTCACCACGGACCGAAATATCCCAACCCATTGACGTTTGCGTTGCATCAGAGAGATGCCAGGTTGCTTTGCGATCAAATCGAGAAAGTGTCACAAAAGGAATTTCGCAACGGTTTACCAATTCTTTTCCGTATTCTCCATCAACCATGATGAACGCCTTTTCTGCACGTTCAACGGTAAATAATTTTGCCTTTGCTGAAAAGTAATCGGCCATAGAGCCATGGAAATCAAGATGATCTTGGGTCAAATTTGTAAAGCCTGCTACTGAAAACCGAACACCATCAACTCTATGCTGGCTTAAAGCATGACTACTTACCTCCATTGCGACGTTTTTAATATGTCGCTCTTTCATCACCGCAAACGTATTCTGAAGTTCATCGGCTTCTGGAGTTGTCCGCTGGCCAGCTTCACTTTCACTTCCCATGCTTTCGCTACTTATGTATGTACCTAAAGTGCCTATCAAGCCCGCTTCGATAGTGGCATCTCGCCAGAGTTGATATAACAAAGTCGAAACTGTTGTCTTGCCGTTGGTGCCCGTTATTCCAGCGCTAAACATCGAACGAATTGGGTTATCAAAGAACCATGCAGCTAAATCTCCGATAAATCGTCGTGGTGATTCAATGGTCACTGTCGGTATTTCAGGCGCGAAAGAAGACTCTTTTATTAGTGCTGCGCCAGCCTGATCTGTCAGAACTGCAGCTGCACCTCGACTTTGGGCCGTGCTGTAAAACGCTGCACCGTGAACGCTCTTTCCGGGAAGAGCAACGAACAAATCTCCTGGTTCAACATGTTGTGCCCGAGAAGTTATTCCAGAGATATTAGTCTCTGACTTTTTTATCTCGGAAGAATGTGATAGTTCACTAGCGCTATTTACGTTGTTAGATTGTTTCGAGAGAAATTCTTCAATGGCAGAAAGTGATCGCACAGGCGGCTCCACCATTCGCCACATCATTGTTTTGCCTTCAACCCAGCGGTGAGATCCGCTTCGCTTAATGGATAGCGAGTCGCTAAAGTATTAGTTGGCGGAATATGTTTTGCTTGAAGCACATAACTCATAACTTTTTTAAATACTGGTCCACCTAGGTAACCACCCCAGTGAATTCCTTGCGGTGCTTGAATAGCGACGCTGACAACATACGCAGGTTTATCTGCCGGAGCCATGCCAATAAATGATGCTGTGTATCCGCTGTAGCAACCACATGCGTCGTTAAATCTCTCAGCAGTTCCAGTTTTTCCAGCAATTCGATAGCCCTTGATTGCCGCTGAAGGCGCTGTTCCTTGATCTGAAACCACGCTCTCTAGCATCAAACGAAGAGTTTGCGCCGTCTCTTTGCTGATTACTCGTACTCCAGATGCGGCTGACATTGGCGTAAAACTTCCGGTTCCACTACTTGTGCCTGCAACCACTGTTGGCGGTACGCGGACACCGTCGTTGGCAATCGTCGCAAACACAGCAGTTGCTTGCATGGCTGTCAATGAATATCCCTGTCCAAAAGAGACAGTGGGCATCGTTGTTCCAGACCACTTATTTCGAGCAGGTAAAAGCCCTGCAGATTCGCCAGGAAGATTTGAACCAGTCTGTGAACCAATTCCAAATTTTGTCAGATACGAATACAACGTATCTGCTCCTAATAGCTGCCCTACTTGGATTGCGCCAGTATTGCTTGACACTGCAAGTGCGCCAGTCAAAGTAAGTCGCTGCGTTGCGTGTTTTTCATGGTCATGAAATGTATGGTCAGAAACTTTCATCGCGTATGGAATTGTTAAAACAGAAGTAGGTGTAACTTTCTTCTCTTCTAACGCAGCCGCCATCGTTATAACTTTTCCGGTAGAACCAGGTTCATAGACATCTTGTACCGACGGATTCTTAAACAGCGCGACATTTGTATGAGACGTATTGTTTGGATCGTATGTTGGGTACGTAGCCTGCGCCAAGATATATCCAGTTTTAGGATCCATCACAATTACAGTTCCTGATTGAGCATGTGACTTCTTTACAACTTCCGAAATTGCCTGCATCGCAACATACTGAACATCGCTATCGATTGTGAGACGGACATTTGTGCCCTGTTTTTCTTCTACGGTCATCCGCTGTGAGCCAGGAATGATTGCTCCGCCACCATTTTCGTAGAGGTATTCGCCATTGACGCCAGCTAATAGTGAATTTTTTCCTGACTCAATTCCCGCCGCTCCTGCTCCCGCTTGATTAATAAAACCGATAAGTGATGCCGTCAATGGCCCTGTTGGATATTCGCGGGTATAAAGACGTTCTGCGAAGAAACCTGCGAGTGGTTGATAAATCGATCGCGATTTAGCTTTCTCGGATTCGTTATAACTCTTCACTTGTTCTTGAAGCGCGCTCCATACGGAAGGTGAAACGCTTTGTGCAATCACGACGTAACGTCGCGTTCCAGTTAATTGTTGCCGAAGAACAGATTGGTCCATCTTCAAAATCGGCGCAGAAAGTGATGCAAGTTTTGCTGGATCTGCAATGATGGATTGATCGACAATAATTTTGTAGGAGATCACGCTTCGGGCTAGTTCTACGCCATTGACATCAGTAATTGTGCCTCGTGGCGCTGGAATAATCGTTCGCTTGGTTAATTCATTGGTAACTTTCTTAGCAATGCCAGCTGCTCGCACTGCTTGGATATCAACCAATCGAATTGTGAAGACCATTAACATCACCAAAGTGATCGCTAGGAGATGCTTAATTCGCGTCTTCACAATGGCATTTCTTGTCATGGCTTGACCGCCGTTGCTGGAGAATTTTTCACACGTGAACCATTTGTGGATGCGTTTAAATCAAGGAATTGCGGATTCTCTGATGGTTTCATACCCAATGACTCAGCTGCCTCCGCAAGCGCTGCTGGATTAGAAATCTGCTCGAGCGCTTTAATTGTTGCTTCTCGATCTTCATTGAGTTGCAACGATTCAATCTTAAGTTTCTGGATGGTGATTGCATCTTGTGTGAGCAAGGTATTAATTGAGAGAAGACCAGCAAAAGTAATCGCTGAAATAAGCCCAATAATGACGGCGAATACTCGAGTATTTTTAACGCGTTCTTCCAGATCGAAGTTTGGAACGAGAGTAAGAAGTGGTTTGCGACGCGGGGTCGTTGGTGTAAATGACGTAGCAGCAGATGAACGGAGAGATTGCGTACGAGCTAATTCACGAATCGCCATTATGCAGCGCTCCGTTCAATTGCCCGCAATCGAACCGATTGCGCTCTCGGATTTTCAGCAATCTCTGATTCGCTCGCAGTTTCACTTCCGCGAAACACGAGAGTGAATCGAGGTGCAAACTCTTTAAGTTCAATAGGTAGACCTTTAGGTGATTTAGATTCTGTTCGATCTTGGAAAATTTTCTTCACGATTTTGTCTTCGAGAGATTGGTATGACATCACAACCATTCGTCCACCAACGACAAGCGCATCAAGTCCAGCCGGTATCGCTCGCTCAAGAACTTTCAATTCATTATTGACTTCAATACGAAGCGCTTGAAAAGTGCGCTTTGCTGGATTGCCACCGAATCGACGTGCTGGAGCTGGGATGCTCGCTTTCACTAACTCAGCAAGATCAGTCGTAGTTTTCAAACGATTTTCTGTTCGAGCTTTAACAATGTTTGTTGCGATGGCATGAGCAAATCGCTCTTCGCCATATGT
>Ga0214923_10008989_pt1 | contig 10484 bp, 7 predicted proteins | sample LL1510_MetaG_FD_177993 | JGI IMG/M metagenome (GOLD analysis project Ga0214923, IMG submission 177993) | Freshwater microbial communities from Lake Lanier, Atlanta, Georgia, United States - LL-1510 | ecosystem: Environmental > Aquatic > Freshwater > Lake | place: USA: Georgia | collected 2015-10-15
TGTAAGACTATTTCCAGATGTACCTGATGTACCACTTATACCTGATGTTTGGTTTGCACCTGAAGTACCAGCTGTTACGTTTGAGTTACCACTTGTACCACTAGTACCGCTTATACCTGATGTTTGGTTTGCACCTGAAGTACCAGCTGTTACGTTTGAGTTACCACTTGTACCACTAGTACCGCTTATACCTGATGTTTGTGATGTGCCTGAAGTACCTGCTGTAACATTACTATTTCCAGAAGTACCACTTGTACCGCTTATACCTGATGTTTGTGATGTGCCTGAAGTACCTGCAGTTACGTTTGAGTTACCACTTGTACCTGAAGTACCAGTTGTGCCTGATGTATTTGAAATACCACTAGTTCCAGCATTTCCACTATTACCTGAAGTACCATTTGTACCTGTAGTTCCTGAAGTATTGCTTATTCCAGAAATACCAGCAGCACCACTTAAACCTGAAGTACCTGATGTTCCACTAGTTCCTGATGAACCACTAGTTCCTGAAGTATTAGAAGCACCTGATTGACCGGCTGTACCTGAAACTCCTGTAGTACCACTTGAACCTGAAGTTCCTGAAGTGTTTGAAGCACCTGATTGACCAGCAGTACCTGAAGCACCTGTTGTACCTGAAGTACCATTTGTACCTGATGTGTTTGAAACACCACTAACTCCTGCTGTTCCATTAGCTCCTGTTGTACCAGAAGTACCTTGTGAACCGCTTGTACCACTTGTACTAGAAGCACCTGATTGGCCTGCTGTACCTGAAGCTCCTGTAGTACCTGAAGAACCTGAAGTTCCTGAAGTATTAGAAGCTCCACTGTTACCACCAGTTCCATTAGCACCTGTTGTTCCTGAAGTACCATTAGTACCTGAGGTGTTAGATAATCCTGATTGACCTGCTGTACCTGAAGCGCCTGTTGTACCAGAAGTTCCTGTTGTGCCTGAAGAACCTGAAGTTCCAGAGGTGTTAGAAACACCACTAACTCCTGCTGTTCCATTAGCCCCTGTTGTACCTGAAGAACCTGAAGTTCCTGAAGTGTTTGAAGATCCACTATTACCACCTGTTCCATTGGCACCTGTTGTACCAGAAGTACCATTTGTACCAGATGTATTAGAAATTCCACTAACTCCTGCTGTACCTGAAGCACCTGTTGTACCTGAAGTACCTTGTGAACCACTTGTTCCTGAAGTAGAACTTAATCCACTAGTACCTGCAGTACCTGATCTTCCCGCAGTACCATCTGTACCACTTGAACCAGAAGTACCAGAAGTACCACTTGTATCATTATTTCCTGAAGTACCAGCTATACCTCTTGTTCCTGAAGTACCAGTAGTACCACTAGAACCTGATGTTCCTGATGTGTTTGAAGCTCCTGATTGACCTGCTGTTCCAGTAGCTCCTGTAGTACCGGAAGAACCTGAAGTTCCTGAAGTATTAGAAGCACCTGATTGACCTGCAGTACCATTAGCACCTGTTGTACCTGAAGTACCATTTGTACCTGATGTATTAGATATACCTGATTGTCCTGCAGTTCCAGCGGCTCCTGTTGTTCCAGAAGTACCTTGTGAACCACTTGTTCCCGAAGTATTAGATAAACCACTTGTACCTGCTGTACCAGATCTACCTGCTGTACCATCAGTACCACTTGTTCCTGAAGATCCTGAGGTACCTGATGTATTTGAATCACCGCTAGTTCCAGCTATACCTCTTGTACCTGAAGTACCAGTTGTACCACTTGAACCTGAGGTTCCTGAGGTATTTGATGAGTTTGACTGTCCTGCAGTTCCTGAAGTACCTGTAGTACCTGAAGAACCACTTGTTCCACTTGTATTAGAAGCTCCTGAAGTTCCAGCGGCTCCTGTTGTTCCAGAAGTACCTGATGAACCTGAAGTTCCTGATGAACCACTAGCTGCAGAAGCACCTGAAACGCCTCCAATACCTGCTGAACCTCCTGAACCACTTGTTCCACTTGTTCCGCTTGTATTTGAGATTCCTGAAGTACCAGCTGCACCTGCAGTACCTGCTGTTCCTGTAGTTCCTGATGAACCACTTGTACCAGAAGTGTTTGAATTATTTGATTGTCCTGCAGTTCCTGAAGTACCAGTTGTACCTGATGAACCTGAAGTTCCAGAAGTATTTGAAATTCCTGATGTACCAGCAATACCTGTTGTTCCTGAAGTACCAGTTGTACCACTTGAACCTGAGGTTCCTGAGGTATTAGATAATCCTGAAGTACCAGCTGTACCATTTCTACCTGAAGTACCGTCTGTTCCGTTTGAACCTGAAGTTCCACTTAAACCTGAAGTTCCAAATGTTCCATTTTTTCCAGAAGTACCATCTGTTCCATTAGAACCTGAAGTACCACTTATACCTGAAGTTCCTGCTGTACCTGATCTACCTGAAGTACCTGCGGTACCAGCTGAACCTGAAGTATCATTTATTCCTGAAGTACCTGCTGTACCTTTAGTTCCTGAAGAACCACTTGTACCAGAAGTACCACTTACATCACTTATACCAGAAGTACCTGCTGTACCTTTAGTTCCTGAAGAACCAGAAGTACCACTTGTTCCTGAAGTATCGCTATTACCTGAAGTACCTGCTAAACCTTTAGTACCACTTGTTCCTGAAGAACCACTAGTACCACTAGTTCCTGATGTATCACTGTTACCTGATGTACCAGCGTTACCACGAGTTCCTGAACTACCTGATGTACCACTTGTACCACTTGTATTTGAAGCACCGCTTGTTCCAGCAGCACCTGTTGTACCTGAAGTACCTTGTGAACCGCTTGTACCTGAAGTACTGCTTAATCCGCTTGTTCCTGCTGTAGAAGAAGCACCACTTGTACCTGCTGTACCAGTTGAACCTGATGTATTAGATAAACCAGAAGTTCCAGCAGTACCATTTATACCTGAAGTTCCTGAAGAACCACTTGTGCCTGAAGTATTGCTTAATCCTGATGTACCGGCAACTCCATTAGTTCCTGAAGTACCTGTTGTACCTGAAGAACCACTTGTACCTGAAGTATTGCTTAATCCGCTTGTACCTGCTACTCCATTAGTTCCTGAAGTACCAGTAGTACCACTTGAACCAGATGTTCCTGAAGTATTTGAATTACCAGAAGTACCAGCAGTTCCGCTTCTACCTGCAGTTCCATCTGTACCTGATGAACCACTAGTTCCTGAAGTACCTGATGTAAATGAGTCACCTGATGTGCCTGCTAATCCTCTTGTTCCTGAAGAACCAGATGAACCTGAAGTGCCTGAAGTATTTGATAAACCACTTGTACCAGCAACTCCATTAGTTCCTGAAGTACCTGTTGTACCACTTGAACCTGAAGTACCAGATGTGTTTGATAAACCGCTTGTACCTGCTGTACTTGAAGCTCCGCTTGTACCTGCTGTACCAGTTGAACCTGAAGTTCCTGAAGAACCCGAAGTACCAGATGTATTTGAAATACCTGATGTACCTGCGGCTCCTGTAGTACCAGCAGTACCTGTAGTACCACTCGAACCTGAAGAACCAGATGTTCCTGAAGTGTTGCTTAATCCGCTTGTACCTGCTACTCCATTAGTACCAGAAGTACCTGTTGTACCTGAACTACCTGAAGTGCCAGATGTATTTGATAAACCACTAGTTCCAGCAACACCTGTTGTACCTGAAGTACCATTAGTTCCTGATGAACCTGATGAACCGCTAGTTCCAGAAGTATTTGAAATTCCAGAAGTACCAGCTGTACCATTTCTTCCTGAAGTACCATCTGTTCCTGAAGAACCAGATGTATTTGATAAACCAGAAGTACCTGATGTACTACTTCTTCCTGAAGTACCATCTGTACCACTAGAACCTGATGTACCACTAGTACCTGATGTAAATGAATCACCTGAAGTACCTGCTAAACCACGAGTACCACTTGAACCTGTAGTACCACTTGTACCTGAAGTATTTGATGCACCTGAAGTACCAGCAACTCCTGTTGTACCAGATGAACCTGAAGTACCACTTGTACCACTTGTATTACTTACTCCTGATGTACCTGCAGTGTTTGAAAATCCTGAAGTACCTGCGGTACCAGTAGAACCTGATGTACCTGCTGAACCACTTGTTCCTGAAGTATTACTTAAACCGCTTGTTCCTGCAGTATTTGATGCACCTGAAGTACCTGCAGTACCTGTAGTTCCTGAAGAACCAGATGAACCTGAAGTACCTGATGTATTTGATACTCCTGAAGTACCAGCAGTACCATTTATGCCTGAAGTACCATGAGTACCACTAGAACCTGAAGTACCAGAAGTACCACTTGTATTACTATCTCCTGATGTACCTGCTAATCCACGAGTTCCTGAAGAACCAGTTGTACCTGAAGTTCCAGATGTGTTACTTGAACCTGAAGTACCAGCAGCTCCTGTAGTACCAGCAGTACCTGCAGAACCACTTGTGCCTGAAGTTGCACTAATACCTGAAGTACCAGCAACTCCATTTATTCCTGAAGTACCATTAGTTCCTGAAGAGCCACTTGTACCTGCTGTACCACTTGTGTTACTTAAACCTGAAGTACCAGCGGTTGAACTTGCACCGCTTGTACCTGCTGTACCTGTTGAACCTGAAGTTCCTGATGAACCTGAAGTTCCAGATGTGTTTGATATACCTGAAGTACCTGCGGTAGCATTTACACCACTTGTACCTGATGTACCAGTAGTACCAGATGAACCTGAAGAACCACTTGTACCACTAGTATTACTTATACCACTTGTTCCAGCTGTACTTGAAGCACCTGATGTACCGTGAGTACCACTTGAACCTGATGAACCTGAAGTTCCTGAAGTATTTGAGTCGCCACTAGTTCCAGCTAAACCACGAGTTCCTGAAGTACCTGTAGTACCACTAGAACCTGATGTACCTGATGTGTTTGATATTCCTGAAGTTCCAGCAGCACCTGTTGTACCAAAAGTACCTGCTGAACCTGAAGTTCCTGATGTATTACTTAAACCACTTGTACCAGCTGTTGAACTAGCACCTGAGGTTCCTGAAGTACCAGTTGTACCTGACGAACCTGAGCTACCTGAGGTACCAGAAGTATTTGAAGATCCTGAAGTACCAGCAGCACCTGTTGTACCAGATGAACCTGAAGTACCACTTGTACCAGAAACATTACTAACACCTGAAGTACCAGCAGCACCTGTTGTACCAGAAGTACCTGCTGAGCCACTTGTTCCAGATGTATTACTTAAACCACTTGTACCAGCAGTTGAATTAGCACCTGAAGTACCTGCAGTTCCTGTAGTTCCTGAAGAACCACTTGAACCACTTGTACCTGATGTATTTGAAACACCTGATGTACCAGCATTACCATTTGTACCAGAAGTACCTGTAGTTCCTGATGAACCCGATGTACCTGATGTGTTAGATACGCCACTAGTACCGCCTATACCATTAGTTCCTGATAAACCTGATGTTCCTGATGAACCACTAGTTCCGCTTGTACTAGACACACCACTTGTACCTGCAGTACCGCTTCTTCCAGCAGTACCATCTGTACCACTTGAACCAGAAGTACCAGAAGTACCACTTGTATCATTATTTCCTGAAGTACCAGCTATACCTTTAGTTCCAGAAGAACCACTTGTACCACTAGTACCACTTGTATCACTATTACCACTTGTACCAGCATTTCCTCTTGTTCCTGAAGAACCAGATGAACCTGATGTACCAGACGTAGCACTAATACCTGAAGTACCTGCTACACCATTTATACCTGCAGTACCATTTGAACCTGAAGTACCTGAAGTTGAGCTAATACCTGAAGTACCAGCAACTCCGTTTATTCCTGAAGTTCCGTTTGAACCTGAAGTACCAGAAGTAGCACTTATACCACTTGTACCTGCTAAACCATTTATACCTGCAGTACCGTTTGAACCTGAAGTACCGGAGGTTGCACTAATACCTGAAGTACCAGCTATTCCATTAACACCATTAGTACCATTAGAACCTGAAGTACCAGAAGTAGCACTTATACCACTTGTACCTGCAACTCCATTAATACCATTAGTTCCGTTTGTACCTGATGTACCACTTGAACCACTAGTTCCACTAGTAGCACTTATTCCACTAGTACCAGCAGTACCATTAATTCCTGAAGTACCACTTATACCATTTGTACCTGAAGTACCTGTAGTTCCTGAAGAACCTGAAGTACCAGATGTATTTGAATTTCCAGAAGTACCTGCTGTACCAGATCTACCTGCAGTGCCATCAGTACCACTTGAACCTGAAGTTCCTGAAGTACCACTTGTATCACTATTGCCACTTGTACCCGCGTTTCCTCTTGTTCCTGAAGAACCAGATGAACCTGAAGTGCCTGATGTATTTGAAGAACCACTTGTTCCAGCGGCTCCTGTAGTACCTGCTGTACCTGTAGTTCCTGCTGAACCACTAGTACCAGAAGTACCTGAAGTATTACTAATTCCAGAAGTACCAGCGTTACCATTAGTTCCTGAAGTACCAGTTGTACCTGATGAACCTGAAGTACCGCTTGTACCTGATGTATTTGAATTTCCTGATGTACCAGCAACTCCTGTTGTACCAGCAGTTCCATTTGAACCACTTGTACCTGAAGTATTACTAATTCCTGATGTACCTGCTGTACCTGTAGCACCTGAAGATCCATTTGATCCACTAGTACCACTAGTAGAACTTATTCCACTAGTACCTGCAGTGCCTGATCTACCTGAGGTACCATCTGTACCACTAGAACCTGAAGTACCACTAGTACCTGATGTAAATGAATCACCAGATGTACCTGCATTACCACGAGTTCCAGAAGAACCAGTTGTACCACTTGTACCTGAAGTATTTGAAGATCCTGAAGTACCAGCAGCACCTGTTGTACCAGAAGTACCTTGAGAACCGCTTGTACCTGATGTATTACTTGATCCTGAAGTACCAGCAGCACCTGATGTTCCTGAAGAACCTGTTGAACCTGAAGTACCTGATGTATTTGAAATACCTGAAGTACCTGCTATACCATTCGTACCTGAAGTACCTGTAGTTCCTGAAGATCCACTTGTGCCTGCTGTACCTGAAGTATTTGAAATTCCTGAAGTACCAGCTATACCATTAATACCACTAGTTCCATTTGAACCACTAGTACCACTTGTATTGCTAATACCACTTGTTCCTGCTACTCCTGAAGTACCTGAATTACCATTTGTTCCTGAAGAACCTGAAGTATTTGATAAACCTGAAGTACCGGCGGCTCCTGTTGTACCTGAAGTACCTGTTGTACCACTTGAACCTGAAGTGCCTGAAGTATTTGAAGCTCCTGAAGTACCAGCAGCACCTGTTGTACCTGAAGTACCAGTTGAACCACTTGTACCACTTGTACTTGACAAACCAGAAGTACCAGCCGTTCCACTTCTACCTGAAGTACCATCTGTACCTGAAGTTCCTGATGAACCTGAAGTACCAGATGTAAAGGAATCACCTGAAGTACCAGCAATTCCTTTTGTACCACTTGAACCTGAAGATCCAGAAGTACCAGAAGTAGCAGAAATACCTGCAGTACCTGTTAAACCACTAGTTCCAGCACTACCTGAAGTACCTGAGGTGTTAGAAATACCACTTGTACCTGCTGTATTTGAAGTTCCACTTGTACCTGCAGTACCTGTTGTACCTGCTGAACCACTTGTTCCTGAAGTATTTGATACTCCTGAAGTACCATTTGTTCCATTTATTCCTGATGTACCATTTGTTCCGCTTGAACCAGAAGCGCCTGAAACACCATTAAATCCACTTAATCCTGAAGTACCACTTGTACCTGTTGTACCTGAAATACCACTTGTACCAGAAGTGTTTGAAATACCACTTGTACCAGCACTACCATTTGTACCGAAAGAACCAGACGTACCTGATGTACCTGAAGTATTTGAAGCTCCTGAAGTACCAGCAGCACCTGTTGTACCTGAAGAACCATTTGAACCACTTGTACCACTTGTACTGCTTATACCTGAAGTACCTGCTGTACTTGATCTACCTGCAGTACCATCTGTACCAGCAGTACCTGATGAACCGCTTGTACCTGATGTAAATGAGTCGCCTGAGGTACCTGCTATACCTTTAGTTCCTGAAGTACCACTTGTACCCGAAGAACCAGACGTACCTGATGTATCACTATTACCGGAAGTACCTGCTATACCACGAGTACCATTAGAACCTGAAGTACCAGAAGAACCTGAGGTACCGCTTGTATTTGAAATACCTGAAGTACCTGCTACTCCATTTATTCCTGAAGTACCAGCAGTACCTGTAGTTCCTGAAGAACCTGATGTACCAGCGGTACCTGATGTATTACTTAAACCTGATGTACCAGCATTACCTGTTGTACCTGAAGTACCTGTTGTACCTGCTGAACCGGAAGTACCAGATGTACCAGAAGTATTTGATAAACCTGAAGTACCTGCGGCACCTGTAGTACCTGAAGAGCCATTTGAACCACTTGTACCTGAAGTGTTTGATATACCACTTGTACCTGCAGTACCTGTTGCACCAGAAGAACCATTTGAACCACTAGTTCCACTAGTAGCACTTAATCCTGAGGTACCTGCTGTACCAGATCTACCTGCAGTACCGTCTGTACCACTTGTTCCTGATGAACCTGAAGTACCACTTGTATTACTATCACCTGATGTACCTGCTAATCCACGAGTTCCTGAAGAACCAGTAGTTCCAGAAGTACCTGAAGTATTTGAAGCACCTGAAGTACCTGCTGCTCCTGTTGTACCTGAAGATCCATTTGAACCACTAGTACCAGAAGTATTTGATATGCCACTTGTACCTGCTGTTGAGCTAGCACCTGATGTACCTGCAGTACCTGTAGTTCCTGAAGAACCATTTGTACCACTTGTACCTGAAGTAGATGAAATACCACTTGTACCTGCTGTGCCTGATCTACCAGAAGAACCATCTGTACCTGAGGTACCAGATGTGTTACTTAATCCAGAGGTACCTGCTGTACTACTTCTACCAGCAGTACCGTCCGTACCAGAAGTACCACTTGAACCACTTGTACCTGAAGTATTAGAATCACCACTAGTTCCAGCTAAACCACGAGTACCGCTTGAACCTGAAGTTCCACTTGAACCTGAAGTATTAGATAAGCCACTAGTACCTGCTACTCCATTTGAACCAGAAGTACCTGTTGAACCCGAAGTACCACTTGTTGCTGAAATACCTGAAGTACCAGCTGCTCCTGTTGTACCTGAACTACCATTTATACCAGAAGTACCTGATGTATTATTAGCACCGCTTGTTCCAGCAGCACCTGTTGTACCAGAAGTACCTGTAGTTCCGCTTGAACCTGAAGTACCACTTGTATTGCTTAATCCTGAAGTACCAGCTGTTGAGCTAGCACCTGATGTTCCAGCAGTACCTGTAGTTCCTGATGAACCACTTGTACCACTCGTATTTGATAAACCACTAGTTCCTGCTGTACCTGTATTTCCAGATGTACCTGCTGAACCACTTGTTCCAGAAGTGTTACTTAAACCACTTGTACCAGCAGTAGAATTTATACCACTTGTACCAGCAGAACCTGAAGTACCACTTGTATTAGATATTCCTGAGGTACCTGCTAATCCATTAACACCACTAGTACCTGATGTACCAGTTGTACCACTTGAACCAGATGTACCAGAAGTATTACTTGCACCAGATGTTCCTGCTACACCTGTAGAACCTGAACTACCTGATGTTCCAGAAGTACCAGATGTACTTGATATGCCTGAAGTACCTGCTGTTGAACTAGCACCTGAACTACCAGCAGTACCTGTTGTACCACTTGTATTTGAAATACCAGATGTACCAGAAGTTGAATTAGCACCACTAGTACCGGAAGTACCAGAAGTTGAAGAAATACCTGAAGTACCTGAGATACCACTTGTACCTGAAGATCCAGTAGTACCACTTGTATTTGATACTCCTGAAGTTCCTGCTACTCCATTAATACCAGAAGATCCATTAGATCCTGATGTACCTGAAGTGTTAGAAATACCTGATGTACCTGCATTTCCATTTATACCTGATGAACCATTAGATCCTGATGTACCTGAGGTTCCTGAAGTACCATTTGTAGCACTAATACCAGAAGTACCATTAGTACCATTTGTACCTGATACACCACTAGTTCCGCTTGAACCGGATGTACCTGAAGATCCTGATGTACCTGAAGTGTTAGAAATACCTGATGTACCTGCTACTCCATTTATTCCTGAAGAACCTGATGTACCGTTTGTTCCTGAAGTAGAAGAAATACCACTAGTTCCTGCTATACCAGATGTACCTGAACTTCCATTAGTACCAGATGTACCACTAGTTCCAGAAATACCTGCTGTACCATTTGTACCTGCTACACCACTTGTACCAGAAGTAGAATTTACATATCCAAAAAGACCTGAAACAGGGTTATATGTAACAACATAAGGAC
>Ga0214923_10008990_pt1 | contig 10483 bp, 5 predicted proteins | sample LL1510_MetaG_FD_177993 | JGI IMG/M metagenome (GOLD analysis project Ga0214923, IMG submission 177993) | Freshwater microbial communities from Lake Lanier, Atlanta, Georgia, United States - LL-1510 | ecosystem: Environmental > Aquatic > Freshwater > Lake | place: USA: Georgia | collected 2015-10-15
CTTTATTTTAGAATGTTCTAGTTGTAATGAATCTAGAATAATACTTTTTAAAAACTTTCTAGGACACAAAAGTAAAAATTTTAGAATGTTCTAGTTGTAATGAATCTAGAATAATACTTTTTAAAAACTTTCTAGATGAACAAAGTAAAAATTTTATAATGTTCTAGATGTAATGAATCTAGAATAATACTTTTTAAAAACTTTCTAGATGAACAAAGTAAAAATTTTATAATGTTCTAGATGTAATGAATCTAGAATAATACTTTTTAAAAACTTTCTAGATGAACAAAGTAAAAATTTTATAATGTTCTAGATGTAATGAATCTAGAATAATATGTTTTAAAAACTTTCTAGTGTGCAAAAGTAAAAATTTTAGAATGTTCTAGTTGTAATGAATCTAGAATAATATGTTTTAAAAACTTTCTAGGACACAAAAGTAAAAATTTTAGAATGTTCTAGTTGTAATGAATCTAGAATAATATGTTTTAAAAACTTTCTAGATAAACAAAAGTAAAAATTTTAGAATGTTCTAGTTGTAATGAATCTAGAATAATATGTTTTAAAAACTTTCTAGATGGACAAAATAAAAAAATAAAATTGATTTAGAGAGATAAAAGTTTTCATTTAGTATTAAATAAAATAATTAAAATAATATTTATTAATGACTTTTAAATTTAGAGAAGATGATATTGCTAATATAAATGCTAGTAAATCAATGACATTTCAAATTATAGATTGGAGATCCTATGATTATAAGATACCATTTGATGCTGAAACAAAAAAACATGGTAGTGAAACGAGTTATCGTAAGGAGTTTCGTGTTCAATTGTTTGGTGTTACAGCTAAAGGCAGATCAGTATCAGCAACTCTTACAGACTTTAATCCATATTTTTATGTTAAAATACCAGAAAATTGGACTAATGTTCAAGTGCAACAAATGATTAGTTCATTGAATCAGATTGTACCAACGTGGGAACGTAATTCTTTGATATCAAATGTGATTGTAAATAAGAAGAAATTTAGAGGATTTACTAATAACACTTATTATCCTTTTGTTGAACTAAAATTCAAAAGTTTATCTGGTTTCAATCAATACAAAAGAGCTTTAGAAAACCCACTAAATATGCCAAACGGTAAAAAGGTTCGGTTATCATTATATGAGTCTAACTTAGAACCTATAATGAGAGTAATGCATATTTTAAATATTGAACCAGCCGGTTGGGTCACCATTAATAAATATTTACTTTGTGAAGATCAATTGAGCACATGTCAAATTGATATTATAACAAAATATACTCAAGTTAAAAAAGCTGATAGAAGTGATATTGCTCCTTTAATCATAGCATCTTTTGATATTGAGTCAGATAGTAGTCATGGTGATTTTCCTCAAGCAAAAAAGGGATATACTAAATTGGCGACTGATATAATAAATCATTATTTCAAAACTAAAAGTAAGATAGGTAAATTACAGAAAAGTAATAATAATGCGGATGCTTTAAAAGAACTCGAAAATATGGTTAGTGATAAAATAAGTTATTTTTATAAATTAATTGAATCCGCATTTGTATTAGATTCTCCTTTCAGAAAAGAAGAAATAAATTTTATTTATACTAGAAACTCCGAAAAACCTACAAGAGACGATATATTTGGTATTATTAAAGAAGTAATCAAAATTTGTGATCGCAATATCATTAAAATAAAAGGAACTCGAGAATTAAAAGAAGTTGTTCAGAAAGTTTTACGAAAATGGAACAAGGAAAAGATTGAATCAACAAATAATGATAGTATTTACTATTTAGAGGAATTAGTATTAAAATACGCAAAAAAATATAATGTGGATTATTCTGAGTTATATACCAAGATTTTTACTAAAGATGTATTAAGTAGTCTATTAACATCTTTATTTGATAAAACATTTCCAGAAGTTGAAGGTGACCCAGTTATTCAAATCGCTACTGTAGTATTTGTATATGGACAACCTGATATATCATATAAACATATAGTAACATTAAAGAGTTGTGATAAGATAGAAGGTGCCGAAGTAGTAGCATGTGAGACAGAGGATGAGGTATTGTTAGAATGGACTAAATTTATTCAACGATTGGATCCAGATATTATGACTGGATATAACATTTTTGGTTTCGATTATTCTTATTTGTATTACAGAGCACAAGAATTGGATTGCATTGAAGATTTTTCAAAATTAAGTAGATTACCAGATTATCAATCAATATTATTTGAAAAGAGTTTATCATCCGCGGCTCTAGGTGATAACACATTGAGATTTATTGATATGACTGGACGTGTTCATATCGATTTATTGAAAGTGATTCAACGAGATCACAATTTAGGATCTTATAAATTAGATAATGTTGCAGAACATTTTATAAGTGGTAAAATTAAAGATTATGATCCTAAAGATCCGTCTTGGATTCAAATAGATAATTCTAAAGAGATTGATAAAGGAAATTATGTTATAATAACACAGACTAAAGATGGCAAAAAATTTAATCATGGTGACAAACTCAAAGTTCTTGACAAAACATCTAAAATTAAAATAAAAACTAACCCAGATGGTACTACTGAAGAAAAAAAATATGATTGGATAAAACTAGATGTTGATTTTGATCCATCTTGTCTCAATAAAAGTCCCAAATGGGGATTAGCCAAAGATGACGTCAATTATAAAGAAATCTTTAGATTACAAAAAGAAGGGGGTTCATCTGGTAGATGTATCATTGCAACATATTGTATTCAAGATTGTGTGTTATGTATTCGTATTATGAGAAAACTAGAAATTATTGCGAATAATATCGGTATGGCTAATGTATCTAATGTACCATTTTCATATATTTTTCTAAGAGGTCAAGGTGTTAAAATTTTTAGTTTAGTTGCTAAAGAGTGTCGCAGTCAGGATTTTCTTATTCCAGTATTGAACACAGCACCTCATGGAGATGAAGATGAAAAAGGAAAAGAAATTAAAGCACGCATTAAGAACTTGGATTCACCACACAATGACGATGATAATAATGAAGATGATCATGATGATGGACCAAAACATTTCAGAAAAGGTGGTGATGATCAAGATTATATAATCGGAGCAGCCCTAGATAATACCGGAAATAATGATTATATACCAGATGATGATGATGGTTATGAAGGTGCTATCGTTTTAGATCCAACACCTGGTATTTATCTTGAAGAACCTATATCAGTCTTAGATTATAGTTCATTGTATCCATCATCTATGATTAGTGAGAATTTATGTCATACATCAATTGTATTGGATTCAAAGTTTGATAATTTGCCTGGATATACATATTTGAATGTAGAATATGATATTAAAAAATGGATAGATCCGGAGAAAAAATCATTAGGTAAAACGACAGTAGGCAAGAAAACATGTCGTTATGCACAATTTCCAGATGATCCAGATGGAAAACCAGTTAAGGGTATTATTCCTATGATTTTGCAAAAGTTATTAGCTGCTCGAAAAGTATGTAAGAAAAAAAAAGATGCTGAACCAGATCCATTTAAAGCATCAGTTTGGGATGGTTTACAATTAGCATATAAAGTCACCGCCAATTCATTATATGGTCAAATAGGTGCTAAAACTAGTCCAATTTATTTAAAGGATGTGGCTGCATCAACGACAGCAACTGGGAGACGCTTATTAACTTTAGCAAGAGACTTCGTAGAATCTAATTTTGAGGGTGCGAAAGTTATTTACGGGGATACTGATTCGATCTTTATTAAGTTTAAATTATTTGATGATAATGGAAACCCTTTGAGTGGTATTCCGGCTTTACAGAAATCGATTGAGTTGGGGATTCAAGCTGATAAACTGATTCAAAAATATTTAAAACATCCTCATATTTTGGAATATGAAAAAACATTTTATCCATTTATCCTATTTACTAAAAAAAGATATGTTGGTAATTTGTATGAAACAGATGTCAATGAATATGTTCAAAAAAGTATGGGGATTGTACTTAAAAGACGTGATAATGCCCCTATAGTAAAATATATATTTGGTGGTATTATTGATGTTATTATGAATCATAGATCACTGGAAGCATCCGTAGATTTCTTAAAGAAAGCTTTAGAACAAATGTTAGATGGCAAATTTGATCTACAAATGTTAGTAATTTCAAAAACATTAAGATCATTTTATAAAGATCCTGAATCTATTGCTCATAAAGTATTAGCTGATAGAATGGGTGAAAGAGATCCTGGTAACAAACCACAATCTAATGATCGTATACCTTATGTGTATATAAATTATAATCAACCAGATCCGAAACAAAAGGTTTTACAAGGTGATAAGATTGAATCCTATCAATATGTAGTTGATCAAAAATTAGAACCAGATTACCTAGTTTACCTAGAAAATCAAATTATGAAACCAGTTAGTCAAATATATGAGTTAGCTGTAACACAATTGAAAGGATGTGATAAAGCACCAGATTATTATGAAGAACTAGAAAAATATTTAAATAATACATTAGATAATGTTGATTTAGTTAAGACTAAAATCCAAAAAGAAAAACAAAAAGAGATTAATAGATTGATATTTGCTGAAGCTTTGAGACGAGCCACTCGTCAAAAGACTAATATTGGTGATATTACTGATTTTATTGGTGAAACTACTACTGATAAAGATTCTACAACAACATCAACAGTTAAAATTATTCAAAAAGCACCTACATTTAAAAATAAAACAACACAATCTATTACAAATTTTATGGTTAATACAGATAAAGATAATACTGTAACTACTGTAACTTCTTCTAGTGGATCTCAAAAAGTTACTGGAAAAAATAAATCTAGTAAAAAGAAAATAGAAAGTAAAAAAACGTATGAGGTGAAATCAATAACTGATTGGTTAAAATAATCTAGAATAATTATTTAAGAAGACCAAAATTTCCATCTTGATTTTTTTTCATTTTTCTTATGACTCGTTTTTTTTGATTTGTTTGATCTAGTAGAATTAGAATTATCCTCTCTCAAACTAAAAATTCCACTAGTTAAATCAACTTCTCTAAAATCATTTTGCGGTAATTCACTCAATAAATGATGTTGTGACTCAATTTGACCCGGAATTAACCTTTCTATTGATCTAGTTAAATTATTTATTCTTTCATCCAATCTAGAAAATCTTTCACTAATATCACTACTCACACTATTATTCATATTATTATTCATATTATTATTCATATTATTATTCATATTATTATTCATATTATTATTCATACTACTATTTTCACTAGGAGTTGTTGTTTGTGCTGTTGATGTTGTTTGTGCTGTTGATGTTGTTTGCGTATTTTGTGTTGTTTGTGTATTTTGTGTTGTTTGTGTATTTTGTCTGGTGGGGTCAATTGGTAATGGAAATAAATTCGGAAAACGACTATTTAGAGCAGTCAAGTTAGGTGGTTGTCTTTGAATATTTCTTCTTGGTACTCTAGGTATAGATGTGTTAATAAATGTAGGTGGTTGTCCTTGACGATGATATTCAATATTAATAATACCTTGTCCTGGGGTTTCTTGTATTTGATTAAGTAAACCACTTATAATACCATTAAGTGAATTAGAAGAATTTCCAGAATTATTTAAAGGTGAACCAATACGCTGATTAACTAAATGTGCAGTAATATCACGATGACGCCCATTATAGAATATATTTCTTAACATTTCATCAAAATCATTCCGATTATTCGCATTCGTACCAATATTAGTACTAGTATTTTCATTAGATTGACGATTTGTATTTGGTCCAATAGTATTAGAATCATCAGAGGTGTCAGTCGAAGGAACACTGTCTCTTAAATCATGATTGCATTCTGGACATCTAGTATTATTTTCTAACCATTTGTCTAAACAAGCTTGATGAAAAATATGTGAGCAATGATTAATAGTTCTTATGACTTGACCATTTTGATAATTTTGCTGGCAAATACTACAAAGACCTTCTTCTTCAGATGCATTTCCTTCAGAATTATCATTATCATTATCATTGTTATTATTATTATTATTATATACACTTATAGTGGTTGTTATGCGTAATAGTTCAATACTGGAACCAATTGAAACAGGTTCAAAAAAGGAAGTAAAATCAAAATTTAAAGGATTTTGTTGAGACATATGGGTAATATTATTTTTATTAAACTTATATTATAATTTTAGGGTAAATTATTTTGATTTAAGTTGAAATGTATTAAAAAAAAAATTGATCTTTAGAATAAGTAAATAACAAATTAGAAACTTATGATGTCTAACAACAATAATGGTCAATTTGGTTTGGCTAACGTGGGTAATAGTTGTTTTTTAAATTCAACCGTACAATGTTTAGTTGGAACTGATGGATTACGAGAATATTTTTCGCAAAAATATGAATTAAAAAATGGAACAATAATTAATAAATTTCAAATTGATCTGGAATTCACCAAACAAAACAAAAATTTTAAAACTAAATCAAAAAAATTATTGACACTCCATTGGCATAAACTACTAGAAAAATTATGGTATGGTCCAGATCCTGAACACGAACATTGTTCTGTTGTTAATCCATTACCTTTTTATAAACAACTAGCAATTGTTGCAAATGAATCTAAAAAGGAATTGGCTTTCAATGGTACTCAAAATGATTTCCAGGAATTCTTAATTCTTTTATTGGAAGCTTTGCATGATTCATTAAGTCGCGAAACAAAAATGTCAATCACAGGATCAGATCAGAATGACATGGACAAAATCGATAGAATGTCATACGAAAATTATATTTTACATTTTGAAAAAGATATGTCTATTTTTGTAGAATTGTTTGTTGGTCAAATTTATACCAAAATAGTCGGGGTAGAATGCACACATGTATCTGAAAGATGTGATCCAATTCAATTCTTTCCTTTAGTAGTTCCAGAGTCTTCAAGAGATGTATCTTTAGAATATTTGTTAAAAGATTATAGTTCGGAAACAATATTGGACGGTGATGAAAAATGGTTTTGCGATAAATGTAATCAAAAAGTTAAAGCAATTAGTAAAATCTCAATCTGGAGATTACCACAATATTTAATTCTATCACTCGGACGTTATCAATATGTACCTTCTTTGCACAAAAGAAATACTAAAATTGATTATCCATTAGAAAATTTAAATATGTATCCGTTTTATTCAGGTTTTGAATCTAATTCACTTAAATATAATTTATATGCTGTGGGACTACACATAGGTAATCCTATGGGAGGACATTATATTTCTTTCAGAAAAAATCCAGATAACAATTGGTATAATTTTAATGATCAAAGTGTAAGTCAAATTTCACCAAATGTTGTAGTAAATCCAGGAGCATATTGTTTATTCTATAAAAGGTCAGATCTTTAATTTTTAACAGATGAATTTAATAGGTAAATTAAAATTTTATCTTATCTACTAAGTAAAGTTAAGAATGATTAATCAAACAAAAGTAATTTTTTTTCTATTAGCTGGTTTATTTGCCTTTTTGTTCTTAGTATTCATTTATTACTTATATGCTGAAAAATTTAATGAAAATGCAGTAATGGATAATGATTACTTAGACTTACAAAAACCAGATCAACTTGCACCAGAAAAATCTACACAACAAAATACCAATAATAACCTAAACACCAAAACAAACACTAGCACTAATGTAGGTATCTTTAATAAAAAAACAGGTACACCTGAAAAACAAGTATTTAATATTAGTGAAAATAAATATACTTACCCAGAAGCTAGAGCATTATGTAAAGCATTTGGTGCTGATTTAGCCACTTTAGAACAATTAATGGAAGCTTATCGCAAAGGTGCTGATTGGTGTAATTATGGTTGGTTAGATGGACAACTTGCACTTTATCCAACTCAAAAAGAAACTTGGGAAAAATTACAAAAAAATGATGATCCAGAAAAACGCAAAGCTTGTGGTAACCCCGGTCTTAATGGTGGTTATTTTGATAATAAAGATTTAAGATTTGGTGTTAGTTGCTACGGTGTTAAACCAGAACCTAGACCACATGAAAAAATTAAACACCCACTTATTACAGATGCTGATGCTGAACTACATTTAATGATCGATAAATTTAAACAAGATATTGATAATATTACTGTATTACCATTTAATAAAGACAAATGGGGTGCATGTTAATTTACTACCTAAGTATACACTTTTAAACCTTTTAACTTATTAATTTCTTCCTCAAAATTAACTAGTCGGTAATAAATTAAATCATTCTTATAAGGAATATTATCCCTCAAATCCATCATTATATTTTCTAAATTTATTATAATACTTTTAATATCCAGCTCTTTAACATCCCGGTTTTTATTTTCATATTCATTTTCATGTTCATGTTTATTAATATAATCAATGGCTTTTTGCTTTTTTTCAATTAGGTGTTCATATTTTGTTGTTAAATATGATGAGAAATTATAAATCAAAAATGATTGATATTCTTTATTCATATTTTTATAAAATTTTATAAGATTATCTAATGAATTTAATTTTGTAATTAAATAAGGAATTAAAAGCATATGAATAAAACAATCCCCGTTATCAAAATCATATTTTTGATGAGGGACATTAAATTTATAAAGCTGAAGATCAGATTGTTGAATATATGTAAAATTATATCCAGATTTTATAAATTCATCTTGCTGAAAAAAAGATGAAACTAATATCTCCATCATAGCTGGAATAGTATCTATTTTAGAATTATTATTATAAAATACAGAATATTCTCCGTTACAATCCCAATAATATATCTTTCTATTCTTGATTTCAATAATAATTAAAGTAGCATGAAGAGTTTTATCATCACAATTATCCAGATATAAAGGTAAAAATAAGAAATCATGTTTTGTATTTGCAATGTAATTAATTATATTTGAAACACACCAAGATTCTAAATAAAATCCTTTTGGACATGCATGAATATTAAATGGTGTTAAATTATGATCTAGAGTTTCTTCACACACCTTTTTAAGTTCTAAACTTTCAAAATCTAAAAAATAATGTTCTCTTCTCCAATCTAAATTATCTGATAAATTATTACACGCCAAATCATCTATCACTCTAAAAACTAAATCTCCTTTACTTAAAGTTAATTGATAATATTTAATTTCATCATACGAAAAAATATCAAAATACTCAATATCCAAATTATTAATCTTCAAATATTTTTGAAAATCTCTAAATTTATCTAAAAAATACTTTATTTCACTATTATCACTCTTTAATTTAGATAAATCTTCTTGAACCTTGCGTAAATTACTAATTATGGAAGTTGTCATTTTTTATTACAATATCGATTTCATATAATATACTAGTACCAAGTATTTCAATTTTTATCTAGATACACTATACTGCGTTTTTGATAATCATTTTTTCTATCAATGTTAAGATAAGATAATATGGATACACCAACTTCAGATAATATTAATTTAGAACAACTACACTCACTTGTAAATACATTAGTAAATAGAATAGAAAATCTAGAAGATCAACTTGAATCTAGTGAAACACTCATTGAAACTTTAAATGATGAAATTAAAACTCTAAAATCCAATTTAACTGGTATTAGAGGTCCACGGGGTCCTCCAGGGCCTCCTGGAATACAAGGTCCCGTTGGACCAAAAGGCCCTGAAGGTGCACCTGGAAAAGAAGGCCCAGTAGGTTTAAGAGGGCATCAAGGACCACCTGGTGATAAAGGCCCTGAAGGTGCACCTGGAAAAGAAGGACCAGTAGGTTCAAGAGGGCCTCCTGGGCCACCTGGTGATAAAGGCCCCATCGGTCCTACCGGTTCAAGAGGACCTCAAGGACAACCAGGTGATAAAGGACCTCCTGGTGATAAAGGACCTAGAGGTCAAGCTGGATATGATCAACTATTTGTAGTTGGCAAAGGAAACCATATTAAAAAAAGAAAAAATGCTAATAAAAATTCTAATACTGATCTAGATTTACATGTTGCACCTAAAAAAGCTCACGAAATTGATCAAAATATTCACAAAAATACAGAACAAATTGATACTGAAACTCACAAAGAACTAGAAAATATAGGAAATCGTGTATCATTATTAACATGTGATAACAACAAAGAAAATGATCTAGAATTAACACTAGACACCCCAAACATAAACCTAGATATCCTAGAAAATCAAAATGATCTAGAATTAACACTAAATATAAACCTAGATATCCTAGAAAATCATAATGATCTAGAATTAACATTAGACACACCAAATATAAACCTAGATATCCTAGAAAATCAAAATGATCTAGATCTAGAATTAACACCAAATATAAACCTAGATATCCTAGAAAATCAAAATGATTTAGAATTAACATTAGACACACCAAATATAAACCTAGATATCCTAGAAAATCAAAATGATTTAGAATTAACATTAGACACACCAAATATAAACCTAGATATCCTAGAAAATCAAAATGATTTAGAATTAACATTAGACACACCAA
>Ga0214923_10008992_pt1 | contig 10482 bp, 14 predicted proteins | sample LL1510_MetaG_FD_177993 | JGI IMG/M metagenome (GOLD analysis project Ga0214923, IMG submission 177993) | Freshwater microbial communities from Lake Lanier, Atlanta, Georgia, United States - LL-1510 | ecosystem: Environmental > Aquatic > Freshwater > Lake | place: USA: Georgia | collected...
CTGGTATTGTTCCTTCAAATTCAAATTGAGGATCATTCACCGCAATAACCAATTCTGGATGAATGTCGATTCCATTTTGCAGGAAAAAGTCTCTAACCAACTCGCTAGAAGACCTGGCTGTTAAAATAGCAATTGGGACGTGCTTGTGGTAGTTGTTTTTCAAAATTTCAAAGATCTTATGGATAATTTTACCCTGTCTGAGTAAAATTGGACAGTCGAAATCATCATAGTTTAGAACGTGATCTTTTTTAATTTTAAAGGTGTTAAATTCGTTGGGCGATAATTTTCTAATGACCTCTTTCGTCTTCGGATTTAAAATTTTAATTTTAGCTTCGGTTTCAACTAAAGTGTCATCTAAATCAAAAATTAGGATCTTGTCAGACTTCCTGCCTTTTATTTTGGACATATCACCAGTAATTTATATCTTGAATACATCTCCAGGGTAAACACTCTTGAATCACCTCTACTTCTTTAGATGTGGAGGTGGGGTTTTCAGCTTCGAATTTAACGCTCTTGCCCCAAATTGTTTCTTCCTCTGGCACATGTAAAATATTCAGCCAACCCCGTGGATGGGTAATAACCACTCGATAAAAACAATTTCGATTGCAAATCAGGGTAAACCAAACGTCAGCCATATTGGGAATTTTGAAGTCGTTGGGATTAACCTTCAATTTGTCGGTGTGATAGGCCATACAACCAGTACCTAATACATGGACCGGAACGTCTTTCTCACATTCGTAATAAAAGTGATAGGTTTTAATTCTATCTCGTGTCCAATGTTTGATCTCGTTGGGGTACATTTCTCCATGAACTCCAACCGCACATTTTCTGCCTCTTTTATCCAAGGCCCCCTTCAATTTTTCAACGTAATCTGGAGGATATAGTATATCGTCATCAACAGTGAAATAATAGCCTTCTACCTTATCCGCCCAGTAAAATTTTCCAGCGTCTCCCATGTTACCATGATCTTGAGAACGCACTATATTCACTTTCTCATGGTGTAAAAACCAAGGCACCTCTTCGAATCCGTTCAGGTACACGTTAAGTTGGTCCACTTGGGGCAAAATACAGGCCACTGCTCTTTCCAAGATGGGAATCCTAGATGGGATGGTTGCCATGTTAGCGTAAATTTTTTCTTTGGTCATAATTTGAAAAGTGTACAATATTCATGTTTACCTTCTTGGTAAAAAATAGGATTTCTCAGAGCATAGACCCGATTGTAATATTGATGATTTGCCATTATCACATCACAAGGTAAAATGTCAGATCCAAAATATTTCATGGGTATATTTTCCACTGCTGAAAATATTGAATTACCAGATAGATTTGATTCTAAGTCTCGTATTAATTTATCGACATAATTCATGTCAATGTACAGGATAGAGTGGGAACTTAGCATGTTGAAAATTCTACAGATTTTTGGGTCTATGTAATCCGTAATATTACCTCCCAATTTTGCTAAATTTGAGTCGTGAGAAGGGTAAAGAGACCAAGAGCTAATTCCCAAATAAACACACTGTGAATCTTCGGGGATTTCTAACTCTGCTTCAAATTTATTTAGGCACACATCATCTTCTAGAATTACAAACGGCCTGTTTAACTCTCTTCCTAGTTTTAAAGCTTTCAGTTGGGAAAGAAAACAACCAAGAAAGACAGAATCTTGTGGTATACCACTTGCCCGAATTGCATCTACCCTTTTTATCTTATCTAATTTGATGCCTATATTACAAAGTAAACCTAAAATTTTTTGGTTTTTTCCGGTGTCTTCATTTAGATTTATGAAAAAAAAATCGGTTTCCAGTAAATTAATTATCATAAATGGAACTTTGTTATATTTTTTATACTATAAATTGAGATGATAAGTTTCACCGAAATTGGATATTTAGGAAGACTCGGAAACCAAATTTTCCAATTTGCATCAACATTGGGTATTTCTAGAAAATTAGGTCTAAATCCAATTTTTCCAGAAGAGAATACGTACAGCACAAAGGAAACAGGACCAATTGATCCTAACACAGGCAAAAGATTGCAGACTAAATTGGAGATCAGAGAATGTTTTGATTTGAGCGATGAATTTTTTTTGCCACTGAAGGATATCAAACCAACTTCAGTATACCAAGAAACGGATTTTACTTATAATAAATCAGTGGAATATCTAACAGATGGAACAGACCTTTATGGTTATTTTCAAAGTGAAAAATATTTCATAGAATCGAAGAAAGAACTAATTTCATCTTTGAAATTTTTACCAATTCATTGTAAGAATGCTGAAAATTTTTTTATATCAAATAATTTGAGAAATATTACAAATCCAAAAGTTTCTATACACGTTAGAAGGGGTGACTATATAAACTTAGCTGATTATCATCCTCCATGTTCTCTTGATTATTATAAAAGCGCAATTCAAAAATTTGAAAATATAGATCCAGTTTTTTTAGTTTTTTCTGATGATATTATATGGGCTAAAGACAATTTAAAAACTCCAAACACTTTTTTCGTCGAATTAGGAGATCCTTACGCCGAACTTTGTATTATGTCGCAATGTGATCATAATATTATTGCGAATAGTTCATTTAGTTGGTGGGGATCATATTTAAATAAAAATCCAAACAAAATAGTTATAGCTCCCTCTAAATGGTTTGGAAAAGCTGTTAATAAAGATACAAAAGATATCTATTGTAATCATTGGATTATTGTTTAGGATATATACATTTTTATACATATGAAACTAGGAGTAGTATTTTTTCATAAAAATATAAATGATATTTATAAACAAAGATGGATTAGATTATCAATAGAATCTATGATAAACCAAACCATAAAGGGGCTTAATTTTTATGAAATAAACTATGGTGATGGTGACTCTATTTTAGGAGGTTATAACGTAAAAAAATTTAAATTTTATAACCAGAAATTTCCTAACTATGCTGGAGCTATGAATTTTATAATAACCAAGGCTTTCGAAGATGGTTGTGACTATGTTTTCAATACCAATTTAGATGATTTTTACAGACTAGACAGGGTGGAGAAAGAATTAGATCTATTGAAAACAGAAAACTATGATATTATAAGTTCAGATTTTTGTTACATAGGGGAATTTATAGACGAAAAAGGCCAACCATATGATAAGATATTAAGATATATGAATATTTGGAGACCAGCAAATGATATAAAACTTTATCTAAGAAACGATCATAATATTATTTCTCACCCTTCTGTTTGCTATTCGAAAAATTTCTGGGAAAAAAATAGATACGATGAAGACCAAACACCTAAAGAAGATTTAGAACTATGGAAAAAAACTATAGAAAGAGGTTATAAATTTGTAATACATCCAGAAATTCTTTTATATTATAGAATACATCAAAACCAGGAAAGCAAAAATAATGGAATATAATTATTCTGAACACCAAAGATGGTTAGAAGATGATGGTGATAATACTCATCGTTTGAATTACTATTTGACAAACGAAAGCATTGTAGTTGATGTCGGGGGTTACCATGGAAATTGGGCAGAGAAAATTTTAAAGCTTTACGATTCTAGAATTTTCATTTTAGAACCTTTAAATTCTTATTACCAAATTAATATAGAAAAATTTGGTCAAGTGTCTAATGTGTCTATTTTAAATTATGGTCTTTCTTCTACTGAAAGAGAAGTTTTAATTAATCTGGATAATGACAGTTCTTCTATTTACAAAAAAGGAAATGGAGTGGAAAAAATAAAAGTTAAACCTATAGATTCTTTTATGAAAGAATATAATATACAACACATAGACCTACTTAAGTTAAATATAGAAGGATCTGAATATGATGTATTGGAAGACATAATTGAAAAAAAATTACATCACGTAATAGAAAATATTCAAATACAATTTCACGTTTTTATAGAAGGTTGCCGAGAAAGAAGGATGGAAATTCAGGAAATTCTATCAGAAACACATCGATGTACTTACAATTATGAATTTATTTGGGAAAATTGGACTTTAAAAAAATGAGAAAATTTTACTCACAGGCTGGACAAGATGAATGGGTCGGATCTTTTTTTGGATGGAAAAAAAAAGGATTTTTTTTAGATGTAGGAGCACACAATGGAATAGATATAAACAACACATATTTTTTAGAAAAGGAACTTGATTGGAATGGAATTTGTATAGAAGCAGATCCTGAAATATTTGGTTTACTAAAACAGAATAGAAATTCTCATTGTTTAAATGTCGGAGTTTCTGATGTTACTGGAGAAATGAACTTTTTGCCGGATGGATTTTCTGGAAGAGAGAGTAACTTACCCGAAGCAATTAAAATAAAAACAAAAACTATTAGAGATATATTAAACTTGTATAATACTCCAAAAATAATAGATTATGTTAGTTTAGATATAGAAGGAATGGAATTAAAAGCTTTGAAAGGATTCCCTTTTGAAAAACACCAAATTTTAACAATGACTGTTGAACATAATTTATACACAGGAAAACTTACTTACAAAGAACAAATTAAAGATTTTTTATTGTCGAAAGGGTTCATAATATATAAAGAGAATGTAGAACATCAAGGATCTGCCTTTGAAGATTGGTTCATTCATAAAATGATAATATAGAAAAAATGATAGAAACAGTTGAATATAAAGGTAGGAAATACCCAAAATTTCAAACTAATGGATTTGCATCAAGATTTATTATTGCTTTCGCAAAAGAAGTTTGTAAAGGAAAGGGATATGATGTTGGGTGTAATAGAGAGGAATGGAGTTTTCCTGGCTCCATTCCAATAGATCCTATTATCAATAAGGAATACGATTGTTTAAATCTACCTCAAGAAAAAGTCGATTATATTTTTTCTAGCCACATGCTAGAGCATGTGAATGATTGGGTTAGAGTTTTAGATCACTGGTTTGATAGATTAAATCCAGGAGGAGTTATATTTTTATATTTACCTGATTACAGTCAAGAATATTGGAGACCATGGAATAACACTAAACATAAAAACATTCTAGGTCCTTTCATGATAAGAGATTATTTTGAAAATAAAGGTATGATAAATATTTTTCATTCTGGTATCGATTTATATAATTCTTTTGCTATTTTTGCAGAAAAAAATTTGGATAATGAAAATAGATCTTGAAAAATTTCTTTCTGAGAATCCTAAAGTTAATAAAATTGTTGTAAACCAGTATTTTGGGTTGGGAGATATTCTATTTATAGAACCAATTTATAGACATTTAAAATTTAATCTGGGGCTTGAAGTTATAGCTCCTATTCAAGATCAATATTTATGGTTAAAAGATAACATAAAATATGTAAATTTTATTGGGATCTCTGAGTTTAATATGGATTATGAAAGATTTGACTTTGGTTTATTTAAATCCACTACAGATGAAATAATAGAGGACACTGCTTATTTACCTTTAAGGTTTTCTGACCAAATTTATAGGGATCTTAAACCACATGATAGCTCTGCATCTAGATTCTGGATGTCTGATAAGTATACTCTCCTTGGTCTCAATTACAGTCTTTGGGAAAGCATCCATTTAGAAAGAGATCTTCAAAAAGAAGAAAAATTAAAATCTATAATTTTAAAGGAGATAGGTTCTTTTGATTATATTTTCTGTAATTCATTTTACCAAAACAGTATGAATATAAATTTGAATTTAGAATCTAGAATAAAAACTGATATTCCAATAATTTCCATGTCTAAAATTGAAGGATTTAGTATGATAGACTGGGCAGGTATTATCCAAGAAGCAAAAAGTGTTCATACTGTATCAACATCTCTAATTTATATGATTCCTTGTATTTATCAAAAAGAAAAAGAGTACCACATATATCCTAGACTTCCGGAAAAAGGATTTTATACTGTTGAGGAATTTTTACCAAATTACTGGATCAAACACTTTGAAATCTAATGAAAAAAATTAGGTGTTTTATAATAATGTATGATAGGTTAACCTATCCAAAAAAAATGGCAACATATTTGTCAGATAATAATATAGAGGTAATTTTAATAGACAATAATTCGACATATCAACCTTTATTAAGTTGGTATGATGAATGTCCATACAAGGTTTACAGATTATCAAAAAATCTTGGCCACAAATGTCTCTATAAATCAGGTATTTTAAATCACTATAAAGAACAGTACTATTATCTAACAGACCATGATTTGGACATCTCTAATGTTCCAAGTGATTTTTCTGATGTTCTTTTTAAAGGTTTAGAAAATGAAAATGTCATAAAATCAGGTCTGTCTCTTCAAATTGAAGATTTACCAAACAATCCTTATGCCAACATGGCAAAGAACTGGGAAAAAAAGTATTGGGAAAGACAAAGAGATAAAAACGGATTTTATTTATCCGAAATAGATACCACATTTGCTTTATATGACAGAAATAGAGAATACAAAGATTTTCCACAGGGTGACGATTTTTTTAGAGCGGTAAGAGCTCCGCTTCCTTACACAGCAAAGCATTTACCGTGGTATAATACACCAGAAAATATATCCGATGAAGAACTTTACTACATCAAAAGCACAGGAACTTATTGGTTAGGACATTTTAAAGATATTTACAAAATTTAAAAAATGAAAAAAATAGAATACAATCAAGTTGTTTGTACTGAAAAAATGCAAGGAGCATTCGTTAACAATGAATTCATCGGATTTCCCGAAGACTACTCCGTTATACATTGTCTTTTGAAAGAATGGAGTCCCAAAAATATTTTCGAGATAGGAACTAATGTAGGAAACGGATGCAGAGTAATAAGGGCTGCATGTCCAAATTCGAAGATTGTTTCATTAGATATAAGACGAGATGCAGGACAATATTGTCCATTAGACATTCATAGAGTCCAAGGGGACTCCTTATCTTATGACTTTAGCATACATTATCCTATTGATTGTTGGTTCATTGATGGGGAACATCTTTACCACAATGTTTTTATTGAAACACAAAAAGCTTTAGAAAGTAATCCCAACTACATTATTTATCATGACGCTGATATTCCTGAGATATATAAGGCAATTGAGGATTCTTTTGAACACAGCAAAAAATCAGATATCTATGATTTATATCAGGTAATAAATCCACCTTTCATTTACTCCTCTTCAGGAGAAAATGTAACAAGAATCGCCTACGCAATAAAAAAAATTTAGTGTGATTTTTTATTCCATACATTTTAATCGTCCAGATTTTATAGAAATACAAAAAAAATGTATTGACCATATAGGCGGAAGTCTTGTAGTGATTGAAAATTCTTTTGATATGGGAATACAAGAAGAATGTAAAAGGTTAGGAATTAAAATTTATAAAACCCCAGAAACGGTTACTAAATCACCTTCACATTCTCACGGAGAATCGCTTAATTTCACAACGAAAATAATAGATTATACAAAAGATTGGTGTCTTTTAGATCATGATTTTTTCCCCTTAAAGAGTATCAGTTTCGAGAATTACGAGATTTTGGGTAACATTCAATCCAGGAACGGTTTAGATGATTATTTATGGCCAGGGTTTTTAGCAGGAAAAAATTATATCAATTTAGCAGAAATTGATTTTCTACCTGCAAATGGGAAGGACACAGGGGCGGGGACTTCCTCTTTAATTTCAAGTGGTTATAAAATCAGGGGAGTTTCTGAACATTATCTGGGTTTTGATGAAAATATCACAGACCCACTTCAGATCCAGTCAGGTATTGTCCAATTCGAAAATTTTGGTTTTCATTATCTGAACGGTTCCGGATGGATGAAAATAGACACAGAAAAGGAAAAAATAAAAAAATGTTTTTTATTGAAAAATATTGATTTGTTTTTAAATAAAAATAATTTTACATGAAATTTGGTGTGGTATTTTTCCATAAAAAAATTAGATTGATCTATAATGATAGATGGATAAAGAAATCTGTAAAAAGTATTTTGGATCAAACACTAAAAGATTTCTCCATTTATGAGTTGAATTATGGTGGGGACAATTATTCTGTCTTTGAAGGACTAGAGATAAAAAACCCACATTTTTTTATAAACCAGGAAAAAAATAATCACGCCGATGCTATGAACTCAATCATAGAATTAGCATTTCAAGACGGTTGTGATTGCGTTTTTAATACCAATTTAGATGATTTTTATGACGTTAATAGGTTTTTAATACAATCTAGTTATATTAAAAATGGGTATGATTTGGTTTCCTCGGACTTTTGTTATGTAGAAGAAAAAAACGGAGAAGATGTTGTGGTTTTTTCTCACAACATAAAAAAATTTGGAGATATAAAAGAAAATTTGGATAAAGGCCACAATATTATAGCTCACCCTTGTGTTGCTTATTCTAAAAAATTTTGGAAAGAAAATAAGTATATACCGGAGGAAATACCAAAAGAAGATATGCTTTTATGGGTCCGTTCTTTAGATAAAGGTTTCAAATTTTATATATGTGACGAGATTCTTTTAAGCTACAGACTTCATCAAAACCAGGTAACTGGAAACAACTCGATTGAACTTCTAAATAATTCGAAAGAAATAAGCCAAAAAATAGTTCCAAAAAATAATTCTTTCGTAGATCCAATTACAATAAAATGAAAATAACTTTAAATTTAATTGCTACCAATAAATATTTAACTTTTTTAGAAATTATTTGCCCAACCATAAATGATTTTTTCTTTCCTGACGAAGAAATAATTGTCATAATTCACACTAATTTAGATCTTCCTGAGAATTTGAAAAATTACGGGAGAATTAGTTTTGTGAAAAATCATATAGAACATGAACAGTGGCCTTTAACTACCTTAAAGAGGTTTGATTATTTCTTGATTTCGAGACATTGTATTTTACAAAGTGACTTTTCTTTTTATATAGATGTTGATTCAGTTTTTATAAAAAAAATTACAAATGATATTCTTATAAATCGAGGAATGATAGGAACAATACACCCATGCCTTTCCAACGGTCCAGGTACTCCAGAGAGAAATCCTAATAGTAGAGCGTTCATTTCCCCTGACTCGATAAACAGGTATTTTTGTGGTGGATTTTTTGGAGGAACTTCTAGAGAGTTTATAGATGCTGCCGAAGTCATTTCTACGTGGATAAAAGATGATCTTAGCAGAAATGTGATGGCAATCTGGCACGACGAATCACATTTAAATAAATATTTTTTTGTAAATCCACCGATGTTAGTTTTAGATGTACCCTTTGCAGTCGCCGAAAATTTAACACCACAACATGAAAACAGTAGAATTAAATTTTTAGATAAAAATAAAATAGGTGGGCATGATTATTTCAGAAGCTAGAGATTTGTAAATTTTTTCCAGAGAAAATTTAAAAAAAATGATGATGAATTAATCCAGAATATAAATTTGAATTACTTAACGGACACGTCGAAGATGATATTTTGGTCGCCTATATAGAATGAGAAACTTATTCAAACTATTAAATATAAAAGATCTTTTTATATAATAAAACTTTTCCAGTCCCCTATGAATTCAGAGTTCCTTGATCTTTGTAAAAAAAACAAAATTGAAAGAATTTTGCTTCGTGATTTTTTAAAATTTTCCCAGATTGAAAGATTACAAAATAATTTAGGGTTAGATATTATTGAAACAAAAAAGAAATTTTCAGAGTTAGAAAAGACCGACCTGGATCAAATTGATTTGGTATATTTGGATCAATCTAACGATTCTCTCCTCAATTTCGAATACATTCTAGAACACATTTTAAATTTAGAGGTAAAATGGGTTTGGATTCCCAATTTAAGAATTTCAGACTATTCTGATCATATCACAGTTTCAAATCCAGAGATTGATAAACTAACAAAAATCTCTTTGAAAAATTTAGTTCATCTGGTGGAGAATAACACTTATTCTGTTAGCTGGGCGAATTCAACTTGCGGGGAATCTGTTAAAAATCTCTTGTTGAAAAAATTTTAATTTTATGACCAAAGTTTTGATCCGGATGCTAACTAAAGCTCTAGGGGATACTTTGGGAGCAGTCCCTTATTTCGAACAAAAAAGAATTTTGTCGGGGGATGACATCTATGTTTCATGTCAATTTCATGATTTGCTTCAGCCTGTTTATCCTCATCTACATTTTTTACCTTTTGGATTTAGAAACTCCCCAATTTTTTCCCAGTGTTTCGATTTGGATTTCGAGTTTGATAAACCTCTTCAGCAAGGTTTCTGTAACCAATTGGGCTTAGAATTTTCTGAGATCAGACCGAAGATCCACGTCGAGAATAGCAGTCGACCTTTTGCCGACCGGTATGTTTGTTTTGGGATGCAATCTACCTCTCAAAATAAATATTGGAATAATCCAGGAGGTTGGGAGGAAATTTGTAAAAGACTAAGAAAAGAAAACATTCTGCCGGTTTGTATAGACAGGGATTCTTCTTTCGGCATCGAAGGAAATTTTAATCACATACCCAAGTCGTCCGAAAACAGGACAGGTTTACCCCTCTCCGAAGTAATTAGGTTTTTAAAACATTCTGAATTTTTTATTGGGTTGAGTAGCGGT
>Ga0214923_10008993_pt1 | contig 10482 bp, 12 predicted proteins | sample LL1510_MetaG_FD_177993 | JGI IMG/M metagenome (GOLD analysis project Ga0214923, IMG submission 177993) | Freshwater microbial communities from Lake Lanier, Atlanta, Georgia, United States - LL-1510 | ecosystem: Environmental > Aquatic > Freshwater > Lake | place: USA: Georgia | collected...
GATTCAAGAAGAATTGGTGAGATACCATCATAACTTAACCGACCTAGTCTTAAACGCATAATTCTTTGCAGTTTTTCTTTTAATTTAACTTTTTCTTCTGTTTCTAGACCATTATCTATTCCATCAATCATTGATAAAATGGAATCATTTATGTATTTCGCAAAATTATTTTTATCAATAACACTTGGTTCATTCACTTTAGTTTTTAAAACAGCAATTAATTTTTCATAATTTATTTTTGCTGATTCTCTATGTATTTGAATTGGGTCTACCCTTGCGACAGGTGCTCGTCGTTGAAAATCTGGCTTGTTATTTTCATCTATAGGACAAAATATAAACATTTGACTCATATCTGTTACATTACTCACATTCCATTGATTCAATGGCTGATTATAATTCCTACAAAATGCAAACATTTCACTCATATCTGTTACATTACTCACATTCCATTGATTCAACGGTTGATTAAAACTTCTACAATTTAAAAACATTGAGTTCATATTTGTTACATTACTCACATTCCATTGATCTAATGGCTGATTATAATTCATACAAAATGCAAACATTAGTTCCATATTTGTTACATTACTCACATTCCATTGATTCAATGGTTGATTATAATTAGTACAAATTGCAAACATTTCACTCATATTTGTTACATTACTCACATTCCATTTATTCAATGGTTGATTAAAATTATTACAATTTATAAACATTTCATACATATTTGTTACATTACTCACATTCCAATCATTCAATGGTTGATTATAATTCTTACAAACTGCAAACATTTCACTCATATTTGTTACATTACTCACATTCCATTTATTCAATGGTTCGTTAAAATTATTATAGTCGTAAAATAAACGTTTCATATTTGTTACACGACTAACATCCCATTTCCCAATAGGTTTGTTTTTTAAATCTTCTGGTAAATCTGACTTGCTTTTTATATATTTATCCACCAATTGTTTTATATTAGAATCGTCTATGATTGTTGAAACTGTATCTTCACTCATTATTGACTATATATATATATGAAATAAAAAACGTTAGTTGTTGGTATCAATTTACACGCTAAAATACCCTTAGATATAAACGGTTGTCCTATAACTAAAACTATACTTCCAAACAACTACATCATTAAATTAAACATTGTAGCACCAGGTATTCCTAAATATCAACAATTTCCAATTATAATCATTTATGTGAAGAATAAAACTCGTAAAAATCCAAAGAAAAGGTATCTATAATGGGCGTTTTAAATGTGCAAAGGTGTAATAGAATTTTTGTCTCATTTTTCTTTCTGGTCGGTGTAATTTAATTTAATTTAATTTTATAAAAAACTATTTTTATTAAAATCTTCATAAAAGTTGGTCCATGTTTTTTTGTTTAAAACTGCATTATAAATATCTTGAATACTTTTTTCTTGTGTTTCTTTATTTTGTTCATCCGGTTCATAACCAAAATGCTCGTAAAATTCTTCTTGATCCATTATTTTATCCATTCTTTCTGCCCAAATAGGTGTATTTTTTATGTATTTTACCCAATCATTTAAGTAAGCTTGACTTATATCTTGGGTTTCTCGCTTCAATTTGAATAAATGAAGATACTGAGAACCATTGATTGGAAACAAACAAGCAAGTGATAAAATTTTATAAGCTGGTAATAAAATTTTGTTTTCTTCTTTATAATTTAAATTCACTTCAATGGTCTCATAAATAACTAATTCTTCCGGACTTGTTTGTACATATATATTCTTTCCCATGCGCTTTTTCATTTTCTCTCCGTAATGATATAAGATATAAGAAATTAAAATAGTTTTAGTATCTACCGGTATGTTTTTGTTATATATTTTTTTTTTCATTTTTGTTTCATCTAATTCGAAATAAGTTACCATTTTCTCAAATAATTTTTTTTCGGTTTGCGTAAAATCAAATATTTGGGTTATATCTGGTTCTTTATCAGTCGTTCCTTTATCAGTCGTTCCTTTAAATAGGTTTTCAATTATATCATTTTTATCAACATAAGTTTGTCTTAATGTGAAAGTGTCCAAATTAAGAGGACGAGTCAAAAGGTTATTGATAATGCAGCCAAGAATGCGTGAATCTTTTTCAAAATCTTCAAGTTTTTTCATTTTTTTTAAAAGATACATATGAAATGCTGGGTTCATAGAGGCATAAAATTGATAATAAATATCCCATATAAGCTGAATTAGATCGGTTTGGAAACCAGAATAATACAATTCATAACCCCAAAAGAGTGCTTCCTCATCTTTTTTGTTTAAAAGAGCAAAGGTGAGCGCCAATTCGACTTCCTCTTTTTCGTATAAATATCTAGTAAATACAAAATCTTTAGACATGATTTGATTAATTATTTTAATATTTAAATTAAGTATTTTAATATGCAATAATTAAAAAAATTTCAATTTTATTTCTTTTTTATTTTTTATAAATTTTTAAAATATAGGAATAATATATAATGAGTGCTTGGAACGATTTCGTTAAAAAAATATACCATGAAGGTCATAGCAAAAATCCTAATTATATGTTTAAGGATGCCTTAAAGGATGCTAGTAGACGCAAAGGAGAGATGGGAGCTTCCAATAAAATGAGTGTATCTGGTCCTACAAAAAAAAGAAGAATGACCAAGAAATCTAAGAAAATGGGCCGCAAATCGCGCCGCAATAGAAGTCATTAAAAATATTAATAATAAATAAAATTGATTTTAACATATTTATTTATTATTTACAAACAAATACAAAATATAAATAAGATAATGGAATTAATTGCAGAGCCAGATATTTATTCTCCTAGCATTGATGAGAAAGGAAATTACGTAGACAAAGCGCCTTCTTTTCACATTATAAAAAAGGGTCTTATGTGTCCTTGTGGTGCAAGAAAAGATAAGGTTTATGAAACAAGCTCGGTTTTTTATGCTCATTGCAAAACCAAAATGCATCAAAAATGGCTCGCACACCTGAATCAGAACAAACTGAATTATTATGTAGAAAATGAAAGTTTGAAAAAAACGGTTGAAAACCAGCGCATTATCATCGCCAAATTAGAAAAGGATTTGCAAAATAAACTCGTTATTATTGACTTTTTGAATCAACAGCAACTTATAAATAAAAATTCTGCTTCTGTAACCAATTTACTCGATTTTGATTAAAATAATTATTGTGTTAAAAATTCAATTAATTTCTTCTGTTGTTCTTCAGAAATTGATTTTACAAATTTCCAATTTGGATAATCATAATACAGTCGTTCAAATTTTTTTTGTGTGTCTTCGATATTCTCTCTTTGCGTCGGATCCGGATTTAAATTCTGTGTTAATATTTTTGCCCAGCCATTGAAAAAAATATCTTTTAATTTAAGAAAACGGATTGTATTTCCAACCAAATACAAGTATAAAATACTCAATGCGAAGTTATCCCATGTATTCGCATAGCTAATTACTTTTTCTATAATATCATTTAATGGTTTATTTATATAAGTGTTCAATAAGTTTATCCCTGCATACCGCACTTTTTCCTTATATGAATCCGAAAAAAGAGTGAAAACTTGCATCGTACGCATATAATGATCGACAATTTCTTCGACATGATAATGAGATAAGATTAGACCTTCGTTTTTCAATAAAAAATAAATCATGTGAATTTCCAAGGGTTGATTCGAAAAATTATTGAGTTTTTGGATGTTGTGAATGAAATTCTCTGGAGTGTTTCTTTTACTGGTTTGAAAAATGTGATTAAAATGTTGTAATAAAGGGACATGATCATTGATATGATAAAGAATACTTTTGGAAGAAAATCCAAAATAACATAATTTATTTTTTTCCAGATTTTTAAACATATTTAGTAAATAAGAATAGGAATATTGTAAATGAAATACAAACTGAGTTGGATTGTGGTTGAAATGTAATAAATAAGTGGTCAAAGGAATATAAGCTTCATGTTTCTTATAAATAAATAACACATGTTTATTATTTTGAATAATTTTATGTATATCATAATCATCATGTGTGGATATTTCAATAAATTCCATTTTTTCCGGTAATAAATAGTAATGTTGGTTTATTCGTTTTAAAAGTTCAATAATATTCATGTAATTTTTACATGAATCATCATACAACTCGATGTATGTTGTTTCAATTATTTTATCATCTTGTTTTTTATAATTTCGAAAAAAAATATGTCTTTCTATAACATCAACATTTATGCTTGAAGAAGACATTTTTTATTGTTTTTATTATTCTATTCTTCTATCATTGTTTTTATTATAAAATAATTTAAGATTGTTATTTTTTTGTTATTTTCACTTTGTTGAAAAAGTAACGGTTTTTATACATTTTCTTGATTTTATTAATAATTTCTTCTTTGTTTATAATACCTTCTTTTAAAATATCTGAAATTTCTTCTGTTAATAAATCCTTATTTTCTCTACAAAATTCTAAAAAGGCAACAGATGGTTTTTCTTGCTTTTGTTCATTGGTTAAATTATATCGAACATGTTGGTCCATAGTTTCCAATAAAAGTTTAGATAATGCTTTGTAACTACGTGTTGTTTTTGTTTCATGTGTTTCATGTGTTTCATTAGAGGTTACTGAATATGGTTTCTTTCTAAAATAATAACGTACACTCTTAAACATTTTATCAAGTATATCTCCTTTGTAACCTAACTTTAAAAGACGTTCCACTTCTTCATTGATGATATCTTCATTTTCTTCATTCCATTTTTCCCAAGCTTCCTTGAAATCATGACGATGATCATATTGATGAATTATCGAAAATTGATACAACTCTTCTACAAATTCATTTGTAAATTTAAAACGATAAATATTATTATTTGTTATATTTAGATTGTTATCATTATTCTCTCTACAATTCTCCGGTAAAAAGGATTCGGTCTCATCCAATTCTCTATCTCTAATTCTGCAATCATCTGAAAACATTGGTCCATCATGATTAGAATTGAAATATGTAGAATTGCATAACATATTTGTCTCAACATTTTGTAACATATTATTTGTATTATATCGTATTGTATAGTTATTATTTTGAAATGCTTTTTTAATTCAATTTTTTTAATAAGTTTTTTAATTTATACTTTTAAAAATTTATATTTTTATTTTAAATTTAAAAATAATTTATTTATCACAACATTTTTGCTATATTTTTGATTATTTTTTTATATTTGGTTCACACATCTTACGATGGCGCCGCAATCCTGTCCGTTCTTTATAAATTTTGTTACATTTTTCGCATTGAAATGCTGACTATTCTGCAATTAATCACTCACAAAAGTAACAATTCCAAAGCTACTATACTACATTATAAAATATCAGAATGTGAAAAATATATAAACTTAAGTAAAAATGGTATATCACAATTTTGCAGCTTCGAAATATTTTATAAGCAAAATATAATACAATTATATAATAATTATGCGTTATAATTTCAATATTTTATATAAAATATATAGTATATGAATAATTTTGAAGTTTTACAAGAGCAATTAAAGGTTTATCAATTCGATAAAAAATATAGATGTGGTGTAAATGGTGATGGTGGATATGTAGTAGCCGAACTTGATGGAGATTATGATTGTTATATTTCTGCTGGAGTGTCCGATGAAGAAAGTTTTTCACGAGATTTTATTACTAAAAACAATATGAATGAATATAATAGTTTTGGGTTTGATGGAACAATAAATCATTATCCCTATCAATATACAAAAAAAATTTCATTTATAAAAAAAAATATCAATTGTTTTAATGATGATAATAATAGTAATTTATCATTTTTAATTAGTAAGTATGATAATATTTTTTTAAAAATGGATATAGAAGGTTGTGAATTTCCTTGGTTATTATCTTTAAATGAAGAACAATTAAATAAATTTAAACAAATAGTAATAGAATTTCATGGTATAACAGATGATGGTTGGGAAATAAATAATATTGATAAAATCAATACCTTAAAAAAATTATCGAAAACTCATTATATTGTGCATGCACATGGTAATAATTATGCAAATATTATCAATAATATACCAAGAGTTATTGAATTAACATTTGTTAATAAAAATTATTTCAGTTCAAAACCAGAATTGAATACTACACCTTTACCTATTGTAAATTTAGATTATCCAAATGACCCAAATATGTATGATATCAATTTAAATTTTTATCCATTTGTAAATAAATAAATAGCTATTATTTCAGCATAATATGATAATATTAAATTTGCAAGTATACGTGCAGAAATAAATAAAGAACCGATGAATGAAGATAATTATTATGTTTTGAATAAAAAACCTTCGCATCAATAATCAATTTTTTATATAATTTTTAAATCATTTCATATAAAAAATGAACGGAGCAAGTACCTTTGTTCTATATACCCGACCCTTTTTAGATACTTATAGTCAGTGCTATAAGAATATTGTCACAATCAATGTGGTTCCGAGAGGGCCTTTGGCTCGGTTTGTTCGAAGAGTTCAGTTTCCTAGGTTAAGTGTATTTAAGGAACCCAGCGATTGTTGTGCGCGATCACCTTTATGTGGACTTGCGATTGGAAGAGGTTTTTTACATGTAAATAATAATTGTGGTTCTGGTTTAATGAATGTAGACGAAATTCCGGATTTATTTTCCTTTTTATTGTCTCATGGATACAAAATAGATACGAGCTTGACGAAGATGATTAATAGCGGGGATGTGCGTTTTAATACCGATAATGCGAACAAAATCATTTGTTTTGTGAATTATCTATGTTAAGCTATAATATTTTTGATTATAAAATAATTATAAAATTGATTTAATTTTTATATAAAAATATTAAATCAATTAAATAAACAAAAAAATGTCTGAACAATCAATATTTAAAGATCTAGATATTCCAATACCTCCTTTGGTTAAAACATACTCACTTGAAAAACAGCAAGAAATTTATGAATACTTGAAACAGATGGATGATATGCAAAAAAAGGCTTATTTAATCGCAATGAATCATTTGGGAACTTCTTTTAATATTTATAGGAGTAATGGGTTTAAAGAATGGGTAAAGACTAAATCAGATTAACTTAACATTAATAATATTTTCTTAATTTTTTTGTTCTACTACTATGTCTATATAATTTTCTAGTAACTCCCTTTTGCAATCCTCCCCCTCCTTGTGTAAATTGATTCACCGAATTCTCGGTTCGATTCAAAACGTCCGTTTTTTCTTTGATTAAACGGTTAAAATTTTTAACGGTTTGATTGATTGTATCTGACGTGCTTGTCCATACTTCTGTTCCAGCATTTATTGAGGAAATCGCAGCCTCAGCAATATTATTCGCAGAACGAATTGTTCCTAATACTATACCTACTCCAGGAATTTCTTCAGCGGTATTCAATATAACTTTTACACCAGCTTCTCCTATTTGAGAGAGAGCTTCCTTACCAGATTCCACTGTTTTATCAATTAACGGTTTAGTGAATGGAGCACTAGCTTCGACAGCAATTCCTCCTAATTCCATTAATTTTCGAGTAGTTTCAGGATTTGACAATGTTTGTTTCATATTGTCTATTTTTTGCTGTAAAGATGCCGGATCTTCTAAATCAACACCAACCAATTTACCCATATTATCTAAACTATTCACTGCTATACCTTCAGCTAATAATTTTGATTTTTTTATTACTGGAAAATTGTCTAAATTTATAAAATTGGAAAGCTTATTTTCATCAGCAACTTGTTGCTTGATTTGTTCAGCAGCAGGTCATTTGATTCAGAAACACCACCTCTCATTTTTTTCGTATAATTTTTCATATAATTTTTTGTATATTTTCTTGATTTATTCATAATATTTATTATTATATTATGAATAGCTTTTATTTTTTACTTATTTATATTTTTATCTATTTACTTATTTTCATTATTGGCTCGCATTTTTTTAAAGTCCGCAAAACTCATCGCATATTTTTTATCCACTTGTTTTCTCTCTACCTTTTTCAATGGATTGAAATTTGAAAACCGTCCTTCAAATGTATAACGATTCGCATTTTCTTTTAAAATTACTTTTTCAGAATTTTCAGAAGAAGTATTTATTTTTGACTGAGGAATGCTATTTTTTGGTGGTGGTGCTTTATTTACTCGTCCAGAACCAGCTTCCTTATTGTAACTTTTGAATTTCGCAAATACATTCTTTTTTACAGGTCCCGACTTATTTTCTGCTTTTTGCTTCTCTTGTTCTAGTTGTTTTTGCTTTTCTAATTCCTCCAACTTTTTCTCATATTTTTTTAATTCTTCTTCCATAATTATGTATAATTCAGTACAATGAAAAGTCAATACATATTTTCTAGCTACAACTTCTAAAAAACGATATGGAATAGTGCTATCACTAAAATAAGTAAATGACTCACGTTTCGCATTGTAATACATTGCTACATTACCTAAGGGTGTTTTTTCTATCACGAAAGAACTTTTTAAACCTTCTTCTTTTTGTTCTTTTTTTTCTTGTTCTTCTTTTTGTCCTTGTTCTAAACGCATATTTAAAACCTGATCTAAATATTTATCTTCATATTTGATTTCGGGTTTTTTTTCTTGTATTAGTTCTTGCTGTTCTTTTTTATTTTCTTCGTTTTCTTCATTCGAATATTTCGAAATATTTATAATAGATAATAAATTATGTACAACATTTTGATAATAAAATATTAAAAACAAAAAAAAAATAACATTAGGTGTATTTATGATAGTTTCTGAAATCATTTATTTTTATTTTGTTTTAATATGACGAAAAGTTTTTATACCTTTTCTATTATATTGTTTTTTCTCTGTTCAAATAAATCTTTAATTTCTTGTTTTAAATCAGGCATCTGAATCAATTCATATTCTTGTGCATCCGGATGCAAGCGTACCAAATACAAATCTTTTATTTTTTTTTCATATTTTTCTTCCAGAATAGCCTTGTACGTATTGAGTTGCAACGCGTAATGCCAGAAATTCGAATCAGGTAAATGACTTATTGCTTGTGTAATAGCATATTTATTAAAATGATTTACAGGAGTTATATCTTTTGCTCTTTTCCAATCATAAATATTTAAGGTACCATCTGGGTTTTCATAAACCATATCGATCGAACCAGCGAATTTAAGATCTTCATGATAAATCATCCATTCGGTGCGATAGGGCTTGAAATGAGGTGTGTCTTGAATATATTTCAAGAAATAGGACCATTCTATACTTTCATCTACATTATTTTGCAATATATCCTCATCTAAAAGCAATGATTTTTTATAATAATGTTTATATAAATCTTTATGTGTATATCCAGGTTCTAATTCGGGATTATTCATAAAACATTCAATATTGAAATGCATGTCTGTTCCTGCACCAGATACTTGATTTTTATTTGTGTCCCATAAAAGTTTGATTTGTTCTGGAGTAAGTCCCCAATACTTATGTCCCTCTTTCCAGCTTTTTCCAGACATCATTTTTTTTATAATATCATCAGCATCAAAATGCGGAAAATGTGAGTGATTCCAAGTAGTAACAGAAGTATATTTTGAACCAGGATCTGTTTTTATAATGTATTTATGTCCTTCTTCAAAGAATTGTATATTTTGGTCGCGTGGATGTGCGTTTGTATTTTGTAAAACTGAATGTAATACTGATTTTTGCATTTATAAATATTATAAATTATATTATTTATAAAGTTTTGATTCAATTTTTTAAGTTTTTATTGTATATAAAATTACCATGCATACCAATTTGTACCGTCTGTTGTAAATTTTAAGCCTGTTACTGCAACACCATTTCCACCAAATACAAACCCTGAAGATTGATTATTTGTATTATAATATAATTTTTGATTAGTGTTGCTTAAAATAATATGTATATTACTAACATCTGTTGAGATTATGTTAAATATATAATTGTTATAAATACTTGAACTTGTTGAATCAGGAAAAGTGATATAAGGCTGATTTTTTCCATAATAAATTGAATAAAGTGTATTCATTGTGGTTCCTATAATATATGAATTACTACTATTATAAGTATTACCATTTAAAATTATAGAAGAAACAAAAAAGGTTGTTAAAATTCCAGGAATAGAAATATTATCGCTACTACCACCAATTATAATATTATAAGTACCACTTGAATCTGGTGTTGCATTATAACCTAAAGCAAGAGATAATTGAGTAGCATTTACTTTAATATACGAATTATCATTCGTATCATATATTTTATTTATATAATTAGGACCAGCTGGTCCTGTTGCGCCTGTATTGTTTGAAGTACCAGGTATTCCTTGTGATCCAGTATGACCAGTATATCCTTGTGGTCCATTAAAACCTGTTAAACCCTGTGGGCCTTTTGGTCCAGTTGGTCCAGTATATCCGGTTAATCCTTGTGATCCAGTATGACCAGTATATCCTTGTGGGCCTTTTGATCCTGTATATCCTGTGAATCCTTGCGGACCCTTAAAACCAGTTAAA
>Ga0214923_10008994_pt1 | contig 10482 bp, 8 predicted proteins | sample LL1510_MetaG_FD_177993 | JGI IMG/M metagenome (GOLD analysis project Ga0214923, IMG submission 177993) | Freshwater microbial communities from Lake Lanier, Atlanta, Georgia, United States - LL-1510 | ecosystem: Environmental > Aquatic > Freshwater > Lake | place: USA: Georgia | collected 2015-10-15
TGTATTGGGTGGTATCGAAGACTTGAACAGATTGCCTGCCGCGCTGTTCATCATCGACATCAAAAACGAGCACATTGCGGTGAGTGAAGCCCAAAAGCTGAATATTCCCACCATCGCTATGGTCGACACCAACAGCGATCCAGGTTTGGTTGATTTCCCGATTCCCTCAAATGATGACGCCACTAAATCCATTGCGCTGATTTGTGGGGTCATTATGCAGGCCATCGAAGAGGGGATGCAGGAGCGTAAGCACCTCAAAGAAGAAGACGGTGGTGAAGCCTCTGAGGCCGCTGCGGTATCGGAAGGTGATTCAGTGGTGGCGGATGTGGCAGTTGATGCAGTTGAATAGTCGCCAATCTGAATGTGCTGAATAATAAATACAATAATATAACAAACACATATCATGAATATTTCAGCGTCAGACGTCAATAAGTTACGGCAGCAGACCGGTGCCGGCATGATGGATTGCAAAAAAGCCCTCACTGAGGCCAATGGTGATTTTGAAGAAGCGGTCGTGATCCTCCGCAAAAAAGGTCAGAAAGTTTCTGCCAGTCGCGCCGACCGCGAAGCCAACGAAGGGGTTGTAGTGGCCATGAACGACGCGGGTGGTTCCTTCGGAATTTTGGTAGAAGTGACCTGCGAAACTGATTTTGTTGCCAAGAATGAGGATTTTGGACAATTGGCCCGCCGTGTGGCCCAAATCGCCATCGACCATCAATTCACAACGATCGACCAATTACAGGCGGCTACCATCGACGGCATCACGGTGGCCGAAAAAATGATCGAATACACGGGAAAAATCGGCGAGAAAATCAGTGTGAGCCGCTACGAAACATTGCAGGCGGAGGGGGTTGTTTCCTATATCCACAGCAATGGTAAGCTGGGGGTGATGGTGGCTTTGAACCAAGCGCTCAATGAGGCCATTGAAGCTGCGGCTCGCGATGCTGCCATGCAAATTGCTGCAATGAATCCGGTGGCTGTGGATAAAGCAGATGTGGATCCATCGGTGGTGGAGCGTGAAATCGAAATCGGTAAAGAACAAGCCCGTCAGGAAGGCAAGCCTGAAGCCATTTTGGAAAAGATTGCCATGGGAAAACTCAATAAGTTTTACCAAGACAACACCCTGTTGAATCAATCTTTTGTGAAGGATGGCAGCATGACGGTTGGGCAAATGTTGGATAAGGCGTCTAAGGGCCTATTGGTGACGCGTTTTGTTCGCTTGGCCATTGGGGGATAATAATCCACACCAGCATCGGCTTCCAACAAACGTAACTTCAATTCCTACAACAACAATGTGAGTGCCTATCCCATTCGGGATGGGCATTTTTCATTTCTTATCTTTATCCACTACCCCCAACGAAGCATCGCAGGAAATTCATACTTTCGCATTTGGTATGAAATACAAACGGATCTTGCTTAAATTGAGTGGCGAAGCCCTGATGGGTGATAAAGCCTTCGGTATTGATCAACAGGTACTCGATCAATATGCACGCGAAGTGAAGGTGGCTTGGGAAGCCGGTGTCGAATTAGCGATTGTGGTGGGCGGGGGCAATATTTTTAGGGGCGTACAAGCTGAAAGTGGGGGAATGGATCGGGCTCAGGGCGATTATATGGGCATGCTGGCGACCATGATCAACAGCATGGCCCTCCAGGCGGCTCTCGAAAAGATGGGCGTGAAAACGCGACTGCAATCAGCCATCAAAATGGAGCAAATTGCTGAGCCTTTCATCCGTCGCCGTGCTATTCGTCACCTCGAGAAAGGCCGCGTGGTTTTGTTTGGCGCTGGCACCGGAAATCCGTACTTCACCACAGATACAGCGGCTTCCCTCCGCGCCATTGAAATTCAGGCCGATGTGATTCTGAAGGGTACCCGGGTCGACGGGATCTACACCGCTGACCCCGAGAAGGACCCAACGGCTACGCGCTACGACCGAATCGGATTTGACCTCGCCTTGCGCGACAACCTTCGGGTGATGGACATGACGGCTTTTACCCTCTGTCAGGAAAACGAACTGCCCATCATTGTATTTGATATGAACCGGATTGGTAACCTGCTTCGGGTTGTGCAAGGCGAGGAAGTCGGCACACTCGTCACCTCCAAATCATCCCAATAGAGACCATGATTCACGAAGACATACAGCTGTACCTCGACCAAGCAGAAGAGGATATGGGCAAGGCCATTCATCACCTCACGATTGAAATGGCCAAAATCAGGGCCGGAAAGGCCAATACGGCCGTGCTCGATGGCATCAAGGTCGATTACTACGGCAACCCCACGCCCCTCAACCAGGTAGCTGGTTTATCCACTTCGGATGCGCGCACGATGGTCATTCAGCCTTGGGAGAAATCGATGTTGCAACCCATTGAAAAGGCGATTATCATAGCGAATTTGGGTCTAACCCCATCGAATGATGGATCAGTGATTCGCATTCACGTACCCCCGCTGACGGAAGAGCGTCGGCGTGAATTGGTGAAGCGAACCAAAAACGAAGGTGAAACGGCCAAAGTTGCCGTACGTAACATTCGTCGCGATGCCAATGAGGCCATCAAAAAGCTTCAAAAGGATGGTGTTCCGGAGGATATGGTGAAAGAAGGCGAAACACGTGTTCAGCAATTGACCGACAAACAAATTGCACGCATCGATGAGCTTCTTGTGGTCAAGGAAAAGGAAATTATGACCGTTTGACAGAAAACGAACGGACAATGCTGGCGTCTGGCTAGTCCCGCCTACTCAACCACTCTTGCATGAAGCGCCGGGCAAAGAGGCGGCGCGGAACGCTGTTCATGACCTGCAACTCTTCGCCGAAATGGGCGGCTTCATCGAGAAAGCGCAACATGCGGCGGGCTGGATTCCGTGTAAACAACCGCTCAAATAGTTCAGCCCCGCTGTAATCGCCGAGACAAAGCACCGACAACAGGGTATTGTCGTAGAGGTGGTAGCGTTGTCGCCTAAAATCGGGGGTTACGATGGGTGGACGGGCCTGGCGGAGTAATGCGGCTATGGCATCGCTGTGCCTTTGGATGTTGCAAAAGGTATATCCTGTGGACCCTTTGGTTTGTCCACCCGCTGTCCCCAAAAATACCACATGTCCCCTGCGCACGGGAAAAACAGCGCTGCTCATGGGAATTTTACCCTCCTCCACATGCCCAACTTGCCAGGAACCCAGTTGGAGGTGTGACTTCAAATATGAACGGAGGCCATCTTCATAGGCGTAGGTCGGCCACACCTCTGCCGAAAAAACGGTGTATTCCACGAGGGCATAGTTGGATGAGTATGGCAGCACATAAACAAAACAGGTTCCGTCGCGCTGTGGTGTGCGAAAGTCCATGAACACCGGGCAGTTGGGGTTAAATACCGCTTGATCCGTCTGAATTTCCCACCCCAAAAAATGTTGCCATAGGAAATGCCCCTGCTGGGCCGATTTCAGTACGTCGTTTTCGAGGAGGCTGGAAAACACCCATCGCGCTGAAAAGCTACCGGCAGAGGTGTGCACTTCGGCACCTGTTTCACCATGCCCGGTGTGGTAGATTTCTGCCTGGCACCACTCAATATGGCTGCAGGCGGAAATTTGATCGAGGGCGAATCGGTAGAAGTCGGGGCCACGCAGCATTTTGTAGCGGTAGCCCGATAGGTCGAGTTGTCGGGCTGTGTTGGGACCAAAAAAATCGAGCTGCGACCATTGTCTCTTGCATACAGAGTCGAACAGTCCGTCGCCGTCCTCCCAATAACACCAAGTACGGTCGTTTTCTGTTTTGGCACTGCGGTCGATGAGCAGGATGCGGCGGTTGCTGAAATCGGGATGCGACAGTCGCAGTGCGAGGCTGAGGCCGGCCGCACCAGCCCCTGCAATGATGTAGTCGTAGGCCGTTCCTTTTATCGCTTCCACAGAGAGGGTGGAAAAAAACTACGCGCCAGCAGAAGGTGACTGGTGAAGGAGGTGAGGGTGACCGTGATGGCGGTGACCACCATGGTCATCACAATCAGAAGCGGGGCGGGGAGGTGACTCACCGAAGCGAGCATGTTGCGTGTCTTGGCTTCAGGGAATTTGAGTGCCATGCAGCACAACAAAGAGGCAAGCGACAACATGGCGAAGTGCCACCACCGAACGCCTCGTATGGGCAGGCAGCCTATGACCACAGAAGCCCCTACCAACAGCCAAAAGTTGGCCATGTTGAACTGCACGTGGACAAGGCTTACCAAGGCCAGAAAATACCAAAAAAATTGAGAGGGAATGCGCATAACAAATAATTAGCGGTCAAAACGGTAGGTGGATACATAATCGTCTTCCTTGAAAGTGCCCACAGGCCGGAAGGCATGATAGTGTCCATCCAGCCAGGTCTGCACCTGGTCGGAATAGTTGGGGCTGTTGAACCGCCCACTTTGTCCGCCTGTTAGGTGCATCAATGCCCGCGGACCTTCGGGGCGCATTTCAATGATGGTGCGCATGCTGGCCGCATGTGTACTGGGGAGGCGACTGGCCACATTAACCGTTCGGTTGCTGCCTGGAGATGCGAATTCGGGTATGCTGAGGGCGGGCAATTTCAATCGATGCGCTATGAGTGTCCTGTGGAATTTTCCGTAGACCAATTTTGACCCATCTTCTCCGAATTTTAATAGCAAATCAACCATGCTGCTGTCCCACGCCTCCTTGGCCAGCGCAAGGGAAGCCAGACGACGTCCGCCAGCAATCGGAACGCTGTCTTCGCTCGCCAGCACGGTAAAAATATGTTGTTCGAGGGGAGGAAGGCGGTCTCCACACCCCAAATGAGCCACCACCCGGTTACGGAGGTGGTTTTTGAAGCTGTAGAACATGGTAGGCAATACATGAGCCGTATCCATTCTTCCATCCCATACCGAAAACCAAATGTTCATCGGCCCACTCACCTTCACCAATACATCACGCAAGATGGGGAAGTCCATATCCACCACATCCATGTGCATTTGCCGCATCCCATAAAAATTGAGCGGTGGCAGGGTGTCGATCAGATCAGTAATGCGCCGTCCTCGGCCGGAGGATTCATAACGCGTACTGATGTGCGCAGCCAGGGGATGGTTGATCTGTTCCTGGTTGGCGCTGTGCCAATAGTCGGAAGGCGGATCGACCGAATTGAGGTAGGCCTGCAGGCGGGTGAAACCGATGAGTTGATCGCGTCGGGTGCCTTTGCGGATGCCCTTGGCAGGCAAGGGGTGAAGGCATGCACCTCCGGCAGTTACCCCCCCGATGTGCCCGCTTCGGTCGGCCAAAACAAAGTTTTGGGGGGGTTGCCAATAATGCTCGAGGGCAGCCTGCGCTTCGGCCAGACTGCGGGCTTTTTCAAAGCCATGAAATGTGAGGCCTTCATTGGAGGGGTGCTGTCCGATCCAATGCACGGCTAAGTAGCGCCCTGCCAGGGTATCGGCCACCCCGAAATGGGTACTGTAGTAGGTTTTTTTAACAGGTTTGCCACCCTTGACTGCAATGTCTGCGGTGAAGGGACGAAGGGGTTCCCAACGGCCATCGAGTTTGTAGTGGGTGCCCTCTGAATTCACCTCCAGTGCATAGAAGTCGACCAAATCCCAGGTAGCGTTGGTCATTCCCCAGGCCACATCGTTGTTGAATCCACTGATCACAAAGGGCGATCCGGCGATGCTGAGCCCCCTTCGAATGTGTCCGCCCACCGACTTATGGATCTCATACCAGGTGGAGGGCAGCGCGATTTCGAGGTGGGTATCGTTGCACAGCAAGGGGTAGGTGGAGGCGGATTGACTGCCCCGAACCACCCAATTGTTGCTGCCCAGCGGGGTATCGTCGAGGTTCACCACTCGCGCTTGGGGGTATGAATGCCCGCTGCCCTGGTCCAGTTCCTCGCTCACCCGCGGTATAAGCTCCTGCATCATGCTGTCGGTCAGGCTGAAATCGGGGTAGATTGGGTGGGGGGTACGGGTGGTATGGGGGTACCAAAACGAGCTGAGTTCGGGCCCAATGCGGGCATTGACCTCACTCGCGGCGAGGTCGTTTTCGTTATAAGTGAGGATGTGCGACATAAACCGAAGCAAGTAGAACATATTCTCCTTTTTCCATTCCGATGGCTGGATGCCGAGCAGGTGAAATTCGAGGGGCAGGCTTGCTGGCGTCAGTCGACCGATATAATGGTTCACCCCTGCGGCGTAGGCCTCCATCCGTTTGGCGAGTTCGGGGACACTGTCTGCCATCCCCTGATACCAGATCACCGCCAGACTATCGAACTGAAATTTACGCCAAAACAGATCGCTCTGCAGCGCTCGTTCACCCGCCACCGCGCTGAGCTGCCCCTTCACCACCCGAACAGCCATTTCCATTTGGAACAATCGGTCGCGGGCGTGTACGAATCCGGTGGCATAGTCCGCCGCCTCGTCATTCTCCGCGAAAATATAGGGGATGCCCAGGCTGTCGTAGCCCACCGAAACGGGCCCATACGGACTCCGTTCAAAGCGTTCGCTCAAGGTGAAGCGTTGGTCTATTTTTAGGGGGGAGGTTGGCCAGGTGAAAAATTGGGCTAAAACGGGCAGACTGCCCCAGTTTTGTTGGGCCGCCCACAGCCAAGATGCGGTCAGCACCAAGAATAAGAGTTTCTTCATAGTTTCATTCAATCAAAAATAATAGGTTTTTATGGTAAAGTCTAAGGATTAGCGCCTCGTGTGGTCATCAGATGCGGACGGGTTGTTATTATTATCTTTTACCCTCGTATTTTGCAGGTCTAATTCAGCCCGTTTCCTATGAATCCAATGCGTACTGTTATGTGTACTGAATGGTGTGATGCATCCGCTTCCCCTTCAAAAATCACTTCGTTTAGCCCCAGCGACGCTGATCTGCGTAAACCTTCATTTGCTTCATCGCTTATTTGGCGCTTCTTTTCAGTTTTATTAACAGGTTTATTAACAGTTTTATGGCTGGCCATGCCAAGCGAGCTACAAGCCCAGGGCGGGTCAGAGGCCGTTACCGGCAGCATCAAGGATCAGGTAAGTGGAGAGCCTTTGATTGGGGCTTCGGTGGTCATCAAAGGATCATCGATGGGCACCACCAGCGATGTTCAGGGGAAGTTTACCCTCCGCCACAACCGTTCCTATCCCCTCAAATTGCTCGTTTCCTATATCGGCTACCAAAATCTGGAGGTTCAGGCTCCGGGCGATGGCAAGCCCTTGAATATCAAGCTTCAGCAAGACAAGGTGTTGCTCAATAGTGTGGAGGTGGTCGACAGCCGAATCACCGAAAAGCAAAGAGAATCGGCCCTCACGGTAGAGGCGATGGATGTTCTGGCCATCAAGGAGACCCCTGCCCCTTCGTTTTATCAGGGCCTGGGTACCTTAAAGGGGGTCGACCTCACCACGGCCAGTCTGGGTTTTGTCATCATCAACACCCGGGGCTTCAACAGCACCTCGCCGGTTCGCTCGCTCCAGCTCATCGACGGGGTCGATAATCAGTCACCCGGTCTCAACTTCTCGCTGGGTAATTTCCTGGGCGCCTCTGAGCTCGATGTACTTAAAGTGGATCTGGTGGTGGGCGCGAGTTCGGCTTTCTATGGCCCGAACGCCTTTAATGGGGTCATCAGCATGCAAACAAAAAGTCCTTTTACGCATCCCGGTCTCACTGCGAGCGTGAAGGCGGGTGAACGGGCTTTGCTGGAAACAGCCGTGCGCTATGCCCAGGTCTATAAAGACAAGCAGGGGCGCGACAAGTTCGGCTGGAAGGTTAATTTATATCACTTACGGGCCAACGACTGGGAGGCCACCAACCTCGATCCGGTCGATTTTTCGCCAGTTACCCGCAACAACCCCGGGGGTTACGATGCGGTGAACCGATATGGCGACGAGCAGCTCTCGGGGGGCAATGACTACTCCCAGCCCTACAGCGCCCGCGATTATCCAGGATTGGGCATATTCTACCGTACGGGCTATGAGGAGAAGGATTTGGTCGACTACAACACCCGGAACCTAAAGCTTTCCGGTGCTTTGCACTTCATGTTGAAGCCCGATGTGGAGCTCATCGCCGCCGCCAATATTGGCAATGGCACAACTGTCTATCAGGGCGACAACCGTTTTAGTCTGCGGGATATTTTCTTTCTCCAGAACCGGATCGAACTGCGCAAGAAGGACAATTGGTTTATTAGAGCCTATTCTACGAGTGAGGATGCGGGCTCTTCCTATGATGCCGTATTCACCGCCCTGCGCATGCAGGAAGCGTCGAAGGGCAACGGAAACTGGAACCTCGACTACGCCCGCTACTGGGGTGGGAATATTGGTCCTCGGCCACGCGTCTATGCCCTCCCGGGCATGCCCAGTTACCCCAATTTCCTGAGCCAGTTCGGCGTGGCTGACTCAGTTTTGGGGGCCAACAGTGATCTCCTCCGTTTGTGGCACCAAGAAACGCGCGACAATGCCGACAACCAGGGCCGCCCAACGGAAAGGCCGTTTTTTGTGCCCGGAACGGCGCGATTCGACTCTTTATTCCAGGCAGTTACTGGACGCATCCCACGCGAGGGTGGCACCATGTTCTACGACCGCTCGGCCCTCTACCACGCCCAAGCGGAGAAGCGCTTCGTCTGGGAGCCTTCCAAACTGACATGGGTATTGGGGGGCAACGCACGCTTGTTCAGACCCGATAGCCGGGGGAGCATCTTTGTGGATACGCTCCAGGCCGACTCGACCTACCGCGTGATTCGTAACAGTGAATTTGGCTTGTATACGGGTCTGGAAAAGGATTTAGGGGACTTCAAAATCAATGCGACGGTGCGCCTCGATAAAAACCAAAATTTCCGGTATGTGGTTTCTCCGGCGGCCTCTTTGGTCTACAAACCCTCGGAAAAGCATGTATTGCGAACCTCGTTTTCTTCGGCTTTGCGCAACCCCACCCTGGCCGATCAGTATCTTTATTATAATGTCGGTCGCGCCATTCTTTTAGGCAACCTCACTGGCTTCGATTCTCTGATCCGGGTTCCATCCTTTGTGAAGTACCTCGATAGCCTCGACCGCCGTCGCCTCGATTATTTCAATGTGGCGCCCATCCAGCCGGAGCAAGTGCGCACCCTGGAGTTTGGCTACCGCGGGATGTACAAGAAGCTGTATGTCGATCTGGGCTATTATTATTCGTGGTACACCAATTTCATCGGTTTCCAGCTCGGGCTCGATGCCAACATCACCGACTTTGGAATCAGTAACCTTCAGGCCTATAGGGTGGCGGCCAATGCGCAGAGTAGGGTCACCACGCAAGGATTGGCGGTAGGGGGTAACTACTACTACAACCGTTGGCTCTCCTTTAACTTCAACTACAGCTGGAATCGCTTAAATGTTGAGGGCACTGATGACCCCATCATCCCGGCTTTTAATACGCCTGAACATAAATTTAACGTGGGCCTGAGTGGGCGCGAAATCGTGACTGAATTTGCGGGCATTACCTTGGCTGATTGGGGCTTCAACGTCAATTACAAATGGATCGAAGGATTCCTTTTTGAAGGTTCGCCACAGTTTACAGGCCGCATTCCTACCTATGATATGGTCGACGCACAGATCAATAAAACTATTCCTTCACTCAAAATGAATGTGAAATTGGGGGCTTCCAATCTGCTCAATAAAAAGGTATTCCAGGTTTATGGTGGACCTCGGGTGGGCCGCCTCGCCTACCTCATGCTCACCCTCGATTTATAGGCGGGTAGTCACCCCCTACCACGTCGGTTACGCCCCACGTTAATCGCAATTATTTATTATAACACTAATATGATAAAATCGAAACAGAACAGGTTGGGTGCACAGGATGAATGGGAAGTGCGGCTACAAAAGGCGCATATTGATTTTCTAAAAACCCTGCGGTCGATTGACCCGGCGCAGGCAAAACGGGCACCTTCCGACGGCAAGTGGAGCGCCGTGGGTCACGCCCAACATTTGGTCATGTCGTTTCGACCCGTTTGGCTCATGACACTGCTTCCGGTGTGGTTGCATGCACGCATTTTTGGGCGTTCAAACCGGGTGGCGCGGGGCTACGACGAGGTTTGCGAAACGTATTGGCGCAAGTTGGGGGGGCGCACGGCTGAGGCGCCTCCTTTCTTTCGCCCGTCGATGCAACCGAAGGGATCGGTTGACAAGGCCGATGCCCGCCTAAGGAGAATGCTGAGCCGCTACGTCCGTTCGATGAAGCGTTACAGCGATTCGGACCTCGATATGTGGCTGTTGCCCCACCCATTGCTGGGTCAATGCACCCTGCGTGAGATGGCGTATTTTCTGGCCTGGCACGTCGCCTACCATGGGCAGCTGGTACGTCGCGACTACGGGATCGAACCGGTCCGGATCGAACCGGTTCAATAGGCACGTCAACGGCCTCGATTGCCCGTGACCCGGCCTACCGTCGGCCTACCGTCGGCCTACCGTCGGCCTACCGATTCTGAGCCTTTGGAGATTTCTTTTGAATCCAAACAGGTTTCACAGCCGCTTAATACATCAAAAAACCAATGATGCGGCTGGGGAGTCGTTCG
>Ga0214923_10008996_pt1 | contig 10479 bp, 10 predicted proteins | sample LL1510_MetaG_FD_177993 | JGI IMG/M metagenome (GOLD analysis project Ga0214923, IMG submission 177993) | Freshwater microbial communities from Lake Lanier, Atlanta, Georgia, United States - LL-1510 | ecosystem: Environmental > Aquatic > Freshwater > Lake | place: USA: Georgia | collected...
ATCGGCGATCGCGCGCTTGAAGAAGTTGAGCTATTTTCACAAGCGCAAGGAATCTCATTCTGGAGCGCGCTCCTTCGGGTAACCGAGGCAACTGCGGTTCCAAATAAAGCAGCGCAATCAATTGGTCAGTTCACTGCGATGCTTACCGCGCTCTCGGTATTAGTTGAAGCAAAGACCAAGCCCTCTGTGATCATCGAAGCCGTTCTCGAACAATCAGGTCTATTAACCGAGCTTGAAGCCAGCACCGATCCACAAGATGAAGTCCGCGTAGAAAACTTAAAAGAACTTGTTTCAGCATCGATGGAATATGAAGAGCGCCCCTTTGAAGAACTTGGCGAAGATGAAGAAATTTCTCTATCTGGTTTCCTCGAAAAAGTTTCATTGGTTGCAGACGCTGATGACATTCCCGATAAGCAAAGCGATTCGGGATTGAATGGATTGCCAGATGGTGAAGACCACGGGGGAGTCGTAACTTTGATGACTCTGCACACCGCAAAGGGCCTGGAATTTCCAACGGTCTTCCTTACCGGAATGGAAGATGGAATCTTTCCTCATGCACGCACCTTGGATGATCCAAAAGAGATTGAAGAAGAACGACGTTTGGCTTACGTTGGTTTAACTCGCGCGGAAAAGCGACTTTACATTTCGCGCGCTGAATATCGATTAACTTTCGGAACTCCGAAGTACAACCCAGGTTCACGTTTCTTAGATGAAATTCCTACAACTTTAATTGAATGGAAGAACGAAGCGAGATCATCTTCTTCAGCAAGTTCTGGACTTCGCCGTCGCACACCAACTACGCCGCCACCTCGCGCCACTGGCAAAACATCATCGGCAATGGTTCTCGAAGTTGGCCAGCGTGTGTCTCATGACACATTCGGTCTTGGCACAGTTGTTGCCCTGGCAGGCGAAGGTGATAAATCTGAGGCGACGATCAACTTCGGCCAATACGGGGAAAAACGCCTCTTGCTCCGTTACGCCCCTGTTGTGGTTTTGTAGCCAATACCAAGGATTAGGATTACCCATATCCGCTAGCGCAAAGACGAGCTAGTAATTCTTCGAATGGTTGTTTTCTTTGGATCTCTTTGAATACCAAGCACGTGACCTCTTTGAAAAGCACGGCGTCCCTGTTTTAGCAGGCGCAGTTGCAACTACCGCTGATGAAGCTTTTGCAGCTGCCAGCAAAATGGGTAGCAAAGTTGTTGTAAAAGCGCAGGTAAAAGTTGGTGGACGTGGAAAAGCTGGCGGCGTAAAACTTGCCGTTGATGCCAGCGATGCCAAGGAAAAAGCTGGTGCGATTCTCGGAATGGATATCAAAGGCCACACCGTTCTTAAAGTCATGATCGCGCAAGCTGCGCCAATAGTTGACGAGTACTACATATCAATTTTGCTAGATCGTTCAAACCGCACCTTCCTTGTTATGGCATCTGTTGCCGGCGGAATGGACATTGAGGAAGTTGCACACACTGCACCAGAAAAACTTGCCAAAGTTCCAGTCACTGCAGTTGACGGAATTTCCTTGGTTAAGGCGAAGGAAATTGTTGCGCAGGCCAAATTCCCAGCAGATATCGCAGATCAAGTTGCCGATGTGCTCGTAAAACTTTGGGAGACTTTCCAATCAGAAGATGCAACTCTCGTAGAAGTTAACCCGCTTGTTAAGACCGAAGATGGTCGCATAATTGCCCTCGACGGCAAGGTTACTCTCGATGACAACGCAGAATTTCGTCAGCCAGACCACGAAACTCTGGTCGATCATGCCGCAGCAAACGCACTAGAAGCAGCCGCCAAAGAAAAAGGTTTGAACTACGTAAAATTAGATAACGGCCAAGTCGGAATCATTGGAAACGGTGCAGGTTTGGTTATGTCAACACTGGATGTTGTTGCATACGCTGGCGAAAAATTCGGCGGCATGCGCCCAGCAAACTTCCTCGATATAGGTGGCGGTGCATCTGCGCAAGTTATGGCCGACGGACTCTCAATTATCTTGGGCGACCCAGATGTAAAGAGCGTCTTTGTAAATGTATTCGGCGGAATCACTGCCTGCGATGCAGTTGCAAACGGCATCGTGCAAGCACTAGAACTACTTGGGGCAAAGGCAACTAAGCCAATTGTGGTTCGCCTTGATGGCAACAACGTCCTTGAAGGTCGCGCAATTTTGAAGGCCGCCAATCACCCATTGATTGAACAGGTCGAAACCATGGATGGTGCAGCATCACGCGCTGCAGAATTGGCAGCAAAGTAATGTCAATCTTTATTAATTCTGCAAGCAAGGTAATCGTGCAGGGAATGACTGGTTCTGAAGGAACCAAGCACACTCGTCGCATGTTGGCATCAGGAACCAAAGTTGTCGGCGGCGTAACCCCAGGTAAAGGTGGTCAGGTCGTTGATATCGATGGCCACCAACTACCAGTTTTCAATACCGTTGCGGAAGCAATGGCTACAACTGGTGCAAACGTGTCTGTTGTTTTCGTACCACCAAAGTTCGCCAAGGCTGCGGTCATCGATGCAATTGATGCCAAGATGCCACTCGTTGTTGTGATTACCGAAGGTATTCCGGTTCACGATTCTGCTTATTTCTATGCATACTCAGTTCAAAAGGGAACAACCCAAATCATCGGACCTAACTGCCCGGGACTTATTAGCCCCGAACAATCAAATGTTGGAATCATTCCTGCCGACATCACCAAGCGCGGACCAATTGGTTTAGTATCAAAGTCCGGAACTCTCACCTATCAAATGATGTATGAACTCCGCGATATCGGATTCACTACAGCTGTTGGTATAGGTGGAGACCCAGTAATCGGTACAACGCATATCGATTGCTTAAAAGCATTCCAGGATGATCCCGACACTACTGCGATCGTAATGATCGGTGAAATCGGTGGCGATGCTGAAGAGCGTGCTGCTGCCTTTATCGCTGAGTATGTAACCAAGCCAGTTGTTGGTTATGTAGCTGGCTTTACTGCACCTGAAGGTAAGACGATGGGCCATGCTGGCGCCATCGTTTCTGGTTCATCTGGAACTGCGCAAGCAAAGAAAGATGCACTCGAATCTGCAGGTGTAAAAGTTGGCCAAACGCCAAGTGAAACTGCGCGCTTAATGCGCGCCATACTCGGGCGATAACACTTAAATGTTGCAACGTGTCCTAGCGGTCTCGTTTGCACAAGTCTTGCGTAGCATCTCAGTAATACTTCTGCCGCTCGCCTTTATCTCTTTAATCGCGTGGGCAACTGCGGGTAGCGCTACCGGAAATACCTCAGATCCAATTCGCGCTGCAATCTGGCTCTGGTTGGGCGCGCATCATCTTCCTTTTCATTTAAATGGCAGCACCGTTGGTTATCTCTCTTACCTACCAATTGGTGCGATGCTGATTCCATTCTTTGCGCTGCGCGCTGGTTTCGGTAAAGCACTCAGCAAACTGCACGGAGATTTTCATAATATAAATAACGTTCGCATGATATTTGCTGGGCAATATGCACTTGTCGCAACAATTCTTGCACTAGTAAGTCGCTCCGCAAATGTATCTGCGCAATGGTATTTAACTCCGCTATTTACTTTCGCAATTGCTTATCTTTCGGCGCTGACCGCCGGCTCACGGCTACGTATTTCACAGGCCGCATCTCTAGCTAGTCGAGTCATAGCGCTGGCACTTGGCCTTTCCTTTATCCTGCTAGCCCTTTTAATCTTTACCAATACCTCCACCTTTAAAAATATCTCGATCGTTTTACAACCGGGAATTTTTGGTTCACTGCTTCTCTTTGCGCTAAATGCTATCTACCTGCCAAATGCAGCGCTGGCGATTTTGGGCTATTTCACAGGTACCGGATTTGCGATTGGCTCTGGAACTTTGGTCTCGCCCTTTACCCATCGCTTAGGTGAACTACCTGCTTTGCCACTTCTTGCCGTCCTTCCAACTACATCATCACGTTGGGCTTTGCTTGCAGTGTTTCTAGTAATCGCACTTGGTGCAGCGCTAGCGATATGGGCGCAGAACTCAAGCATCACGACCCTTATGCAAAGTTTTGTATTGACGCTGATTTCCTTTGCGCTATTAAGTTATCTAGCGAGCGGTTCGCTCATGACCCCAGCGATGAGCGCAGTTGGTCTATCGATTTGGAAATTCACCTTATCTACCGGGGTTGAATTAGCAATCGGCATCGCGTTGGTAGTACTTCTGCCGCAGATTCGAATCCGTGTAAAGCGATGACAAAAGCCCGCATCGTAATTATGGCCTCAGGCAGCGGTTCGATCGCGCAAGCGATTATCGATGCGCAGAAAAGCGGCGTGTTAGCGGCAGAAATTGTTGGTGTGATTTCTGATCAAGAAAGTGCTCAAGTTTTAAAGAGATCAACTAAAGCGGGAATTCCTAGCCAAGTTATTCCGATGACCGCTGATCGTTTGCAATGGGATCAGCAAATCATTGCAACTCTAGAAGAGTTACAACCTGATTTAGTTGTGAGCGCTGGCTTTATGCGAATTCTCTCCGCCGAATGCGTTGCTAAATTTAAGATCGTAAATAGCCACCCAGCGCTGCTACCGCTTTTTCCGGGAGCCCATGCCGTTCGCGATGCACTGGCGGCAGGAGTGACCAAGACCGGTACAACTATCCATTGGGTGGACTCTGGCGTAGATACCGGTGAAATCATCGCCCAAGAAGAAGTTGAAATTGCAGTTGGCGATACGGAAGAGTCCTTGCATGAGCGCATTAAGATTGTGGAACGACGTCTCTATGTCGCGACGTTGCAGCAACTACTGAACGAGCGCGTGAGGTCTAATTGAAAAATCAAAATATGACTGACCGCAAAGCTATTTGTCGGGCGCTAGTAAGCGTTTACGATAAAGAGCGCCTGCTCGAACTCAGCAAAATTCTTACTGAAGCTAAAGTTGAAATTATTTCAACCGGATCGACTGCCAAGACAATTGCCGAAGCAGGTTATGCAGTCACCGAAGTTAGTTCATACACCGGATTTCCCGAGATCATGGGCGGACGTGTAAAGACCCTACACCCCAAGATTCACTCAGGTATTTTGGCAGATCAAGATAACCCTGAACATTTAGCTGCGATAAATCAACTTGCTATCGAACCCTTTGATTTAGTTGTAATAAACCTTTATCCGTTCTTACAGACGATTATGTCGGGCGCTGAATATGCCGAATGCATTGAACAAATTGATATCGGCGGCCCTTCAATGTTGCGTGGTGCCGCTAAGAACCATGGCTCAGTTGCCGTTATTTCTAAAGTTTCGCAGTATGACGATTTATTTACTGCAATCAAAGCCGGTGGAACAACGCTCGAAGAACGCCGTCGCTTTGCACTCGAAGTTTTTCGTACCACCGCTGAATACGATCTAATGATTGCGAGTTGGCTTGGCACGCAGATCAGTATGGATATTCCGGATTGGTTTGGCTTTATCTGGAACCGCCAAAGTTCGCTACGTTATGGCGAGAACCCACATCAAAAAGCCGCTATATATCGCGGTGGTCCTCCTGGAATTGTTAACGCAGTACAAAGCCACGGCAAAGAGATGTCATTTAATAATTACACCGATGCCGATGCGGCTTGGCGTGCCGCGTTAGATCATCAGCAACCTTGTGTTGCCATTATCAAACATGCCAACCCATGCGGAATTGCAACAGGCGAAGATATCGCTAGTGCATATCTCGCAGCTCATGCCTGCGACCCAGTGTCTGCTTTTGGGGGAGTAGTTGCGGCAAACCGCAAAGTAACAGTTGCCATGGCCGAGCCCATGTCACAGATATTTACTGAAGTAATTATCGCTCCCGAATACGAACCCGAAGCGCTAGAAATACTTTCTCGCAAACCTTCGATTCGAATTCTTACCTGTGCAAATACCTTTATCTCTCCATTTGAAATTCGCCCAGTATCCGGCGGGGTTCTGCTGCAAGATACCGACAAGATTAACGCCGCAGGTGATTCACCTGATAACTGGAAACAAGTAACTGGTAAACCTGTTTCAACTGCAGTTTTAGCAGATCTGGAGTTTGCTTGGCGAGCAGTGCGCGCGGTTAAAAGTAATGCGATTTTGTTGGCGCATAAGGGGGCAGCTATCGGAATCGGAATGGGCCAAGTAAATCGCCTGGATTCAGCAAAACTTGCAGTTACTCGCGCTGGCGATCGCGTAGCCGGAACTGTTGCGGCAAGCGATGCCTTCTTCCCATTTGCTGATGGTTTACAGATTCTCATCGATGCTGGCGTAACAGCAGTCGTTCAGCCAGGTGGAAGTGTGCGCGATGAAGAAGTAATTGCGGCAGCCAACGCAGCAGGTATTGCAATGTTTTTCACTGGTACGCGCCACTTCTCGCACGCCTAAATTCACTAGTCAGAACCAACTCGAATAGGATCAGCATATGAGCGCAACGATCCTCGATGGCAAAGCACTTGCCGCCACCATCAAAGGCCAACTTGCCGCTCGCGTAACAGCTTTGAAAGCTGTCGGAATTTCACCAGGGCTCGGAACTGTTCTAGTTGGCGATGATCCAGGTTCACATTCTTATGTATCTGGTAAACATCGCGACTGCCAAGAAGTTGGCATTAACTCCATTCGCGTTGATTTAAAGGCAGATGCGTCGCAAGCCGATGTTCTTGCCGCGATTAAAGATTTAAATAACTCAAAAGAGTGCACCGGATACATTGTGCAATTGCCACTTCCAAAGGGAATCGATACCCAGAAAGTTCTAGAGGCGATTGATCCCGCAAAAGATGCTGATGGCTTGCATCCCATGAACCTGGGTCGCTTGGTTGCTGGTTACGAATCACCGCTTCCCTGCACACCACGTGGCATCGTCGAGTTAATAAACCACTACCAGATTCCATTGTCAGGTGCTGAAGTTGTCGTTATCGGTCGCGGCTTAACTGTTGGTCGCCCACTTGGATTATTGCTAACTCGTAAGCAAGAAAATGCCACCGTTACTTTGACTCACACAGGTACTAAAGATTTATTGGATCACACTAAGCGCGCAGATATCGTTGTGGCGGCTATCGGAAGCGCACATTTCCTGAAAGCAGATCACATCAAAGCTGGTGCCGCAGTTCTGGACGTGGGAATTTCTCGCACATCCGATGGCTTACTTGGCGATGTTGATCCTGGCGTTATGGAAGTTGCAGCGTTCGTAGCTCCAATGCCGGGCGGAGTCGGTCCAATGACTCGCGCAATGCTGTTGCAGAACGTGGTTGAAGCATGCGAGAGATAAATTCAATTGGTGTGCGCCTGGCATACCTAGTTATTGGTATTGGTTTCTTGGCCGGGGTGGCATCGTTTGTCCGCCTCGGTTCGATCGCGATATCCGCTGGCATGGGTGTGATTACGATCGCAAATTGGAAAACTGGAAAAGTTGAACGGTATTTAGCCCTCGGAATAGCGCTGGCCCTGCTGGCCGTGGCGATCTCACTTCCGCGCGGGTTGTAGAGTTTCTCTCGATATCAAGAGAATTTGAGAAGAAAGAGTCGTCAATGTCTGCACAATCAATTTCCGGAAAAGTCACCGTTGTTGGAGCTGGTTTCTACGGTTCAACAACTGCTCTTCGCTTAGCTGAATACAACATCTTCGAAACTGTTGTCCTCACAGATATTCTCGAAGGTAAGCCGGAAGGTTTAGCGCTCGATATGAACCAATCACGTTCAATCGAAGGATTTGAAACCAAGATCATCGGCGCAACCACAACTGCCGATGGCGCAGGTTATGAGGCGACTGCAAACTCTGATGTCGTTGTTATTACTGCAGGACTTCCACGTAAGCCGGGCATGAGCCGCATGGATCTAATTGGTGTTAACGCCGGAATCGTTCGCGGCGTTGCTGAAAATATTGCAAAGCATTCTCCAAATGCAGTGATCATCGTGGTTTCAAATCCACTAGATGAAATGACTGCGCTAACTCAGATCGCAACTAATTTTCCAAAGAACCGCGTAATGGGACAAGCAGGAATGCTCGACACTGCGCGCTTTACCAACTTCGTTGCAGAAAAATTGGGCGTTGCAGTCGGTTCTGTTAAGACTCTTACTCTTGGCTCACACGGCGACACCATGGTGCCCGTTCCAAGCCGTTGCACAGTAGCCGGCAAGCCACTTTCAGAACTTCTCTCACAGGCCGAAATCGATGAACTCGTAGATCGCACTCGCAACGGTGGCGCAGAAGTTGTTGCGCTCCTTAAGACAGGTTCTGCTTATTACGCTCCATCTGCGGCGGCAGCGCGCATGGCCAAAGCAGTTATCGAAGATTCAGGCGCAGTAATGCCAGTCTGCGCATGGGTTGATGGCGAATATGGAATTTCAGGGGTCTATCTCGGTGTAGAAGCAGAGATCGGTCGCTCTGGTGTAAAGAAAGTTGTAGAAACTAAACTCACTGATTCAGAACTTGCTGGGCTAAAGGAAGCTGCAGAAGCAGTCCGCGCCAAGCAAGCAGATGTACAGAAACTGTAGTTAGGGATAAAGGAAAAGATATGAACAAAATCAAATTAACCGGGACTGTCGTTGAACTAGACGGCGATGAGATGACTCGCATCATGTGGCAGTTCATCAAGGATTCCTTGATCCTTCCATACCTAGATGTGAATCTTGAGTACTACGACCTTGGTATGGAACACCGCGATGCCACAGATGATCAGGTAACAATTGATGCTGCGCGCGCTATTCAAAAGCATGGCGTTGGTATCAAGTGCGCAACTATTACACCTGACGAAGCTCGCGTTGCAGAGTTCGGTCTTAAGAAGATGTGGAAGTCTCCTAACGGAACGATCCGCAATATCTTGGGCGGCGTAATCTTCCGCGAACCAATCATCATCTCTAACGTGCCACGTCTGGTCCCACACTGGACTAAGCCAATCGTTATCGGCCGTCACGCATTCGGTGACCAGTACCGCGCAACAGATTTCAAGGTTCCGGGTCCCGGAAAGCTAACTATCTCTTTCGTTCCTGAAGATGGATCTGGACCAATTAACACCGAAGTCTTTAACTTCGAATCATCTGGTGTAGCAATGGCGATGTACAACGTCGATGATTCAATCCGCGACTTTGCGCGCGCTTCACTTAACTACGGATTACTTCGTAAGTTCCCCGTTTATCTTTCAACTAAGAACACCATCCTTAAGGCTTACGACGGTCGCTTCAAAGATATCTTCGAAGAGATCTACCAAGAAGAGTTCAAGTCACAATTTGATGCTGCAGGTATTTGGTATGAGCACCGTCTAATCGATGACATGGTTGCTATGTCACTTCGCATGGAAGGTGGCTATGTCTGGGCCTGTAAGAACTACGACGGCGATGTGCAATCAGATACCGTGGCACAGGGTTATGGCTCACTCGGCTTGATGACTTCAGTGCTTATGACTCCAGATGGAAAGATCTGCGAATCAGAAGCTGCTCACGGAACTGTTACTCGCCACTACCGCGATCACCAAGCAGGTAAGGCGACATCAACAAACCCAATCGCATCAATCTTCGCTTGGACACAGGGCCTAGCTCACCGCGCTAAGTTGGATAACAACGCAGAACTTGCCAAGTTCTGTTCAACTCTAGAACGTGTCTGCATCGAAACAGTAGAACAAGGAAAGATGACTAAAGATCTTTCACTCTTGATCTCACAGGATGCGCCATATCAAACAACTCAAGAGTTCCTCAATTCAATTGATGAGAACTTGAAAGTTGCAATGGCTTGAAATCGCCATGGCTTAAAGATGATTAACAACCAATCTGGTGCGCTGGCACTAGTTGGTTCGGGAGAATATTTACCAGAAGCGCAGGCGCTCGAAGCAGAGCTCCTGCGCTTAGGTATTTCTCGTGGCAAAGCAAACACTTATATTCAGATTCCAACTGCCGCCGGCAAAGAGGGCGAAGACCGTTTAGATTTCTGGCGCCAACGAGGTGCAGATCAAGCAGAGCGCATCGGTTGCAAAGTTAAATATCTTCCCGTCCTAACTCGCGAAGATGCCCATAACCAATCTTGGATAGAAGAAATTGGTACGGCGGGACTAATTTACTTTTCTGGGGGAAACCCAGTTCATCTCACCGATGTATTTCGCGATACACCTATGTGGCAAGCGATTATGAAAGCTTGGCGCGAAGGCGCATCGCTGGCTGGATGTTCTGCCGGAGCCATGGCATTTGGTGGAAAAATTATCGGAATTCGTAGATCTCATATAACCGAAGGTTTAGGACTAATTCCTGAAATAGAAGTAATCCCTCATTACGATAAATTCTTAGGCTGGCTACCTGATCGCGTTGCTTCTGCTGTTATGAGAAAAGATGCTGACACCACGCTTCTTGGGATCGATGAAAATACTGCTTTGGTACGTACTGATAAGTGGCGGAAATACGGCGCTGGCAAGGTCCATATTTTGCGAGGAGATTTAGAAATTAGTGAAGAGGTATTTCCCAATAAGTAAGCCTCAGGTACGATTCCAGAATGAAATCACTTAACGAAAAAGATTTAGAAGTTTGGTTTCTCACCGGAAGCCAGCCGCTTT
>Ga0214923_10008997_pt1 | contig 10477 bp, 6 predicted proteins | sample LL1510_MetaG_FD_177993 | JGI IMG/M metagenome (GOLD analysis project Ga0214923, IMG submission 177993) | Freshwater microbial communities from Lake Lanier, Atlanta, Georgia, United States - LL-1510 | ecosystem: Environmental > Aquatic > Freshwater > Lake | place: USA: Georgia | collected 2015-10-15
CTTTTAGGTTGTGGTGGTTGTGATGGTTGCAAATTCACTACGTTGTTATTTGATGATTTACTTTTACGAGAACTGGTTCTGGAAGGAGATATAGGAATATTATATGATTTACGCGAATTATTTCTAGAAGGAGATACTGGAGTATTATATGATTTATTTTTACGAGACATACGATTCGATGTAACTTCTTGATTATTAAATGAAACATTTTTTTTAGTTATACGCGATTTTCTACCAGATTGTCGAGAAGGTGGAAATTGAATCACCTCATTATCATTTTGAATTTCAACATTAGGTGGAATTTGAATCACCTCATTATCATTTTGAATTTCAACATTGGGAGTAATTGGAATGTCCGTTTGTATTTGTGCACTCTCAAATTGTATTTTTAATGGCTCTTCATTTGGTAAAAATGAAATCCCAAATTGACTGAATATAGTATTATTGTGATTATCAAAATTATTTGTGTATACATATGTCCACCATAAACGATTATCATCATATTCTTCTATACTACATTGTAGATCTTCGCAGTCTAATTCTTGTAATAACATTTCTCTAGTTACACCATCTGGTTTTTCATAATAACGTATGTTCCCCCACCCATTTTGTTTGATTTTATCAAAATAATCTCTCGATATATCTAAAAGCTCGTTCATTCAATTGTATATATAATAAGTATCAGAAACAAAAATTAAGACATTCTCATATTTGGATTTATACATAATTCTTGTGTGGGAAATATATCACCACTTGCACATTGGTGTGCATCTGTTACTTCTGCACAATATCTTAGATGATTTTGTTCTCCGATAAAACAATATCCCATTGGTGTATTATATTGAACATCATTCGAATATTGTTTATCATCCTCCTTTTCTTGTTGTGCAACCATTTGAGGAGCAGTATTAACTATACGAAATGATGATTCATTTGTATTTTGATTTTTTTGTATGGGTAATGGCGATTCGTATGTAGTTACTGAAGGGTTACTTAATGTTGTTTGAACACCCGATACAACTGTATTAGTAACACCTTGATTTACTGTATCAATTCCATATGTTGCTGCGGATACACCTGTACTTGCAATCGTTGTTGCGGCAATTGTCGTTTCTCCAACAGCTATACCGAAAAATTTCATTATATTAATAAATATGGGTGTTATTCTGTCTGAGAACCACTGAACAATATCCCCTGTAATTGTGAATAAATTTATTTTATAATATGCTAAAACGGTGATTATCATTACAATGATAATCATTATTAATACTACATTATTTCCACTCTGAATATAACCTGTTGTATTCGTAGTGTTTGTTGTGTTTGATACATTTTGTTTGTAAGACGGTGTATCTGATAGATATACACCTCGGTTATTATCAAGTGTCATTCTCGACATATATGAATCGAGTTTTTGCTGAGATGGTATAAGTTGATTCTGCATATAAATTAGAGAAGTAAATTATTTTGGTGTATTTTGTTTAATTCAATATATATATCATTTGCACTTTGATGAACTATATTCATATCAAAGTTAGGATCTATGATAGGTATATTAAAATCAATATTATTTGAAAGAAAGGAAATAACAAGATAAATGAAATATTTCTTAGTTTGTTTCACCGATTGTGAATAACGAACAGAAAATAAATTAAATGCAGATGATGCCAATTTAAAATAAATATCCCCTCTTTGTTGGGAATAAACTAATAAAATTTCCCAAAAAATCCAAATGACATCATATACATAATTACTTGAAACTGTCACAAAATCCCTTTTATCTGCCAATGTTTTTTCCTTGTATTTATGGAGTGTTTTTTCATATCCGAGAATATATTCTAACCAATAATAACATCGAAAACAATTTCGCGATTCTATGTTGTATATAAACTCGTTAAAAAATGTTTTCATATGTTTAGGATCATTCTCTTTGTAAAAAGGTGTAATATAATCCTGATTCGGTGCTTTGTATTTTATATAAATCAATGCCATATTAAAATCTTCACTGGGTATTCCAACATAATTAATAATATACATTTTTTTCGATAAACATAATATTGTAATTATTTCTACAAAGATATAACGTATTTGTATATTATCGGTTAATGTATTTGGATTATCAACACGTTCATATATTTGCTTGAACGTTTTAAACCGGCTATATATGTAATTTACAGCTTTGGGGTTGGAAATATGAATATATGTTGCATAAAAATAAAATATAATTTCCCATAAGGTCTGATAATTATTTGAACATAACAATTCTATTGTCCAATAAGTTGCCGAATCAATATCTGAAACTTGTAGCGAATGAATAAATCTATTTTTTACATCCGATAATCTATATTTTGAAAATGTGGATTTATTTCCACTAGGAATTAAAAAATTATCTCGAGTTATTTGTCGTTTGGATACATCAAACGACGTATACTTTTGTTGAATTTTTATTACCAATTCGTCCATACGAATTGATTTATTTGCCACAATCTCATCGGCTACAAAATTCACCTCATTTTGTTTAATTTTATATGCAACAATAGGTTTATTATCACCTATTTTTATTTCATTGTCATATTTTTCGACCCAATGCATTAAAGTTAAAGGACTACAATCGAATATTCTACATATTTGTTCTTGTGACACGTCTTCAGTTAAATAATACTCCAATGCAGGTGGTTTGAGGTCACTACTCTTATGTTTAAGCATAATATTATATATAATTATAAAATGAATTATTATATAATTATCTTTGGTATATTAATACATCTAAGAAAATAATGAAAGTGGTTCATAGTAGTGGTATGAGTTTAATAACCAAGCATCAGATATTACCAGAAATACCATCGGTCGCAAAGGTCATTTTGACAGAGGATTTGGGTAAAACTGTCGAAATGGGTATATGTTTATTATATGGTATTGATTATGATGGAAAATATAAGTACAAATTATCAGACGCTTTAGAAATCAAAACGAGATTTGATGGGTTAAAGAGTGTATTTCCATATGAAATAAAACATATAGCTAAAAATGGAAATAAGTATGATTTCGTTCGTTTAGATGATGCAACAGAATTCTTAAGCATCAAGACAACAAAAAAGGATGGAAAGGTATGTCCACAAGTGATAGGCCAACCAACTAAGAAAAAGTTTTGTGAATATTTCAATATTGATATATTATCCGATGTTGAGCAAATAAAGGGATATATATGTGAAAATATATATCCCTTATTGAATAGTTATGTACATAATACATTTGATTGTCCAGTTGTCTATTACAATAAACACAAAAACATATTGTTGTTTGTCAAATTAATAAAGAGTATCAATTGGACAAACTATGATATTCAATTTACGCATAAATTAAAAAATAAAAAATGGAATGAAAGTTCTTCTATCAAAATAAATGATATTACAATTGGTGAATTTCAAATACATAATAAACGTGACGGTATTAAATTTCGATGGTGTTTTGAAAAATTGTTAAAAATGTTTGATGATCATTATGAAATTACAATAATTCCATAATTTTATCATAATATACTTTTGATATTTCACATCCTTTAAAATTGCGTTTATTATTTTTACAAGCAATTGCAGTTGTACCTGATCCTAAGAATGTATCTAGAATTGTATCATTTTCATTTGAATGTTTTTTTATCAACTCTTCAAATAATGCCAAGCTTTTTTGTGTTGGATGAAATCTATTTTTCCCACCTTGAAGTGGGAATGAGTATATTCCATTATCATATGAGCTATGGAAGGTCGGATTTCCACCTTTCACACACGTTAAAGCAATTTCTCTACAATTTGTCAAATAATTTACTTTACTATTTCTTGGTTGAGGATTCGTTTTTATCCATTCGATAAACCGAATTTGTTTAAAATTATACTTTTCCATCAATAGTTTTAATTCGGTGATTTTCCACAAATCAAAGAATATAATTAACGTTCCACCCTTTTTTAATTTATTATAATATTCAGCAATAAATTGTTCAAGAACTTCCATATCAAATTCACTATCCCATTCACCATAATCCGTTTTTACGCAATACTTTTTTCCATATATTGAACCATAACTAAGATATTTATCTTTATTAATATCATCACAAATATTATTTTGAATCTTATATTCTTCCCATTCCTCCTCCGTTTTTACCTGGTCAATTTCATTTTCTTCATTAAATTTAACATTATTATAGTGATCATTCATCCCACTATTTTTTGATATAATATACGGTGGGTCTGTTAATATTAAATCGATACTATTATTATCGATTGTTTTTAGATATTCTAATCCACACATATTTTGAACATCAATATCCATATTTTCGTCATTATTTTCAACATCTATTTTTTCAATAACTGGTTTTTGAAACTCAGATAATATCAATTCTATAATTTTACATTTATTCTTAGATTTACAATTTTTAATTCCAAGTTCTTTGCATTTTGTTAATAATTGTGATTTCGATAAAGTAGATAATTCCATTTTAAATATAATATTGTAGACTCTATCATTTTTTAATTCATTTTTATACTTTATCCACAGGTATATTGGTATTTGTGGTTTTATATAAATGAATAATCTGTGGATTTTTTATAATTTCTTAGTTATATGTTAGATAAGTTAATATGCATCGTTATGGTGTTATATATTGTATTTAAAATATTACAATATACCAATGATTTTTGCCAAATAAAAATGGGAAATGAAATAGATGGGTTGGAGGGAATGCAAGGAATGGAGGGAGTTGGGTTAGGTGGAGCTATAGATAAAAAATATTCTTATTTGAAGGGCTTGGATGTATATGATGACTTTTATGCAAAAGTTTATGATAATTTGTTACATAGTTCACATAAAGATAAATATATTATTAAGGAACTTGCAAATCTTGCACATTTGAATAGTTCAAGTAATGTTTTGGATGTTGGATGTGGTACTGGAAATATGGTAAATGAATTGTATAAACAAGGGATTGTAAATACAATTGGTTTGGATATATCCAAAAGTATGATTACAAAGGCAAAAAAGAAATTTCACGATAGAACTTTTATTGTAGGTGATGCTCTCAATCGAGTTTTATTTCCACCCAATCTATTTTCACATATTTTATGTGATTATTTTACGTATTATTATTTTTCAAATAAACATACATTTTTTAAAAATTGCTATTATTGGTTGCGTCCAAATGGGTATTTACTTTTACATACTGTTGATAAACATAGGTTTGACCCCGTAGTTCCCCCAGCAAATCCGTTGTATATAGTAAATGCTCAAAAATATGCAAAAGAAAGAATTACCAAATCCAAAGTTACATTTTACGGATTCGATTATACATCTCAATTTATCGTAGACCGTCCCAAAAATAATAATATATCTATTTTCAAGGAAACATTCAAAAATAAAAATAATGGGAATATACGAACACAAGAACATATACTTTTTATAGAACCAATTGATGATACATTGGAAATTGCTCAAATGGAAGGATTTGAAATTTTATCACGTATTGATTTGGTTCACATTCAATACGAATATCAATATATTTACATATTACATAAACAACAATAACCATTTTTCATATACAAAATCATTGATAATAATTATATATTAATACTTTATGAATAATCAATTAGAAAAACTTAGACAAAAACCAATTGTAACTTCATTTCGCCCAGTGACAATAAAAATAAATAAACGTGATAAATTAAATGAAATGTTAGAACCATCGAATAAAGAAAAGTCAAAAAAGGTACAAAGGGAATTGGAAGAGGGTGAAATAGAAGAGGATGAATTGGAAGAGGGTGAATTGGAAGAGGGTGAAATAGAAGAGGGTGAAATAGAAGAGGAACCAAAAGAAACAATACGTCGACAAACACCAGCTAATGTAAAAAAACCATTTATTTTAGATAAAACCAATTTGAATGTGGATAGAAATGAACTATTGAAAAAATTTCGACCCAGTGAAAACATATCTGCAATACCAGCTAATACAATTGTAAATGATGATATAGAACCATCTATTTCTAGATTACCGACAAGGGAAGAATTAAAAAAAAAAGATGAGGAGATAAATGATATTATTAGTTCTATAGAACATAATAGAGTTCAACGTATCAGTAAAGATGATCTTGAAATTGAAAAGGGGAATATAGAAAGAGAAAATGATTTGGAATTAGAACAAAAATTGCAACGTGATACACCTGGTGAACAAGATTATATCGAAGATGTTGTATGGAAAACAGATAATCCCAAAGTATCTTTTTTTACAGAAAATATAGATGTGAATACATTACCCACTATATACGAAACAAATGAACCGATTGAAGAAGATGAAATGAAAGAAAATATAGAATCGACAAATGAACCAGTGAAAGAAAATATAGAAACGACAAATGAACCAAATGAACCAGTCAGGGAATCTATAAAAAAGGTAAAAAAAGTAAGAAAGGTTAAGACTGGAATTACAAGTAGTAATAAAACTGAACGTGAAGAAAATGAAAAAAATGAAGATGAATTGAATTTAGAAGAGTATAAAAATATGTTATTGCCATTGGGTGGTATAAATGAATTACACAGACACCAATCTTATTATTTAAATAATAGAAAATACTTTGTCAATTTTATCAATAATATTTTTTTAAAGTATCGTGATCAATTGAATGAAGAACGTAGTATGATTAATTGCGAAAATATAATGAGTTCTAATGTTCGGAAATTCTCTTTATTACTTCACCAAAATCTCATATTGGATTATCTCAATGTATATACACCATATCGAGGATTATTATTATATCACGGGTTGGGATCTGGGAAAACTTGTTCATCTATAGCTATAGCCGAAGGTTTTAAAACAACACGAAAAGTTTACATTATGTTGCCTGCATCATTGGAAGATAATTATATGAAAGAAATAAAAAAGTGTGGAGATTATTTATATAAAAAAAATCAACACTGGAAATGGATTTCTACCGATAATAATCCAAGTGCTGTAAAAGCATTTGAGAAATTTTTAGGAGTTCCACGGGAATTTTTGAAAAAACATCGAGGAGCGTTTTTTGTAGATACGACAAAGCCTTCTAACTACACGAAATTATCATTGGATGATAAAAAATTATTAACTAGACAAATAGATGGAATGATACAAAATAAATACACCTTTATCCATTATAACGGATTTAATAAAAATAAGTTGGATTTGATGACACAAAATAATACAATAAATCCATTTGATAATAGTGTTATTGTTATAGACGAAGCACATAATTTTGTCAGTTTAATTGTAAATAAATTGAAGATGACAAAACCGGTAGAATATGATAAAAATGGAAATATTATCAAGGAACCTGTTTATTTATCTCTTAGGTTGTATGAATTGTTATTAAATGCAGTTAATGTAAAACTTGTACTTTTGACAGGAACACCTATTATAAATTATCCAAATGAAGTTGGAATTCTTTTCAATATTCTAAGAGGTTATATAAAAACGTGGAAAATACCATTAACCGTTGAAAATCGTAAGTGGACAAATGATGAGATTCGTGATTTATTTAAAAAATCAAATAATATAGATTATTTACATTATGACACATCAAGCAAAATAATCACAATCACTCGAAACCCATATGGATTTGAAAATGTATTTAATCCGGATGATAATTATAATGGAGTTACAAATGAAAAAAGACATATTAGTAAAATAGACGGGCGAAATATTTATAAAAATAAGGGAGATGTATCAGATGAATCATTTATCTCTCTTTTTTTATCAGGTCTTTCAAAAAATAATATAAATTTTGATAAATCGAAAATCTCTGTTGAAAAGTATAAAGCTTTACCCGATAATTATGATGAATTTATGACTTTATTCGCACCAGAAGAAAGTTCATTGGGAATACAGAAAAAGGCTAGAGGTGAGAAATTATTAAATACTTCAAAACCAATATTGAAACAATCTAAGAAAACAGATATAGGTGTTAATGTTGTTCAAGTTGAAATGAATAAAAAATTAGAAATAAAAAACTCAAATTTGTTTAAACGTAGAATTATAGGATTAACATCATATTTTAGAAGTGCACAAGAAGAACTATTACCTACTTTTGATAGGTCGGTAGATTACTTTGTTGTAAAAATAGATATGAGTGATTATCAATTTAAAATGTATGAACACGCTCGTGATTTTGAACGTTCGATAGATAAAAAATCACGTAAACCTACAAAAGATGATATTTTTAAATCCCAACGAAGCTCCTATCGTATTTTTTCAAGATTATATTGTAATTTTGTTATGCCTACAGAAATACCAAGACCAGTGCCATTTGATACAACTGATTCTCCTCCAAAAACTACTTCCGAACAACCTTCAAATCCTCAACCTGATACGAATATACCTAAGAAAACAAAAACTCCTAAAACTCCTAAAACTCCTAAAACTCCCAAACAACCAAAAGAACCAAAAGTACCTATGTCAGAAACTTCTGAAAATATTCCGAAAAAAAGGGGACGACCTAAGAAAGTAATAGGTGGAAGTAGTGAAGAAAAATATGATATTAAGGAAGATAGAGACATTGAAGAGGGAGAAGTGGACGAAGAAGATAGAGACATTGAAGAGGGAGAAGTGGATGAAGATAGAGAAGACAAAGATATTGAAAGTGTTGATGATGAAGAAGATTATATAGAGCCTGAAGTTCGTAATGAAAATGAAGACGTGGACCAGCAAAATACAAATGATTCAGATAATGAAAATGATGATGATGAAAAAATATTTGATGCAGATGGGTATGAATTAAATTATGGGGAGCAATTGAAACGCGCCTTTCAAGAAATTGAAGCACGTAAATATGATTTTTTATCATCAGAATCTTTACGTATATATAGTCCAAAATTCGAGACAATGATTACCACTATAAAAAGTGGTAATAATGTGGGATTAAATTTAGTTTATAGTCAATTTAGAACATTTGAAGGTATTGGATTATTTACTCTTGCATTACAAGTTCACGGGTTTGCACAATTTAAAATTCATAAAAATGAAAATGGAGAATGGGATTTGAATATGACAGAAGAAGATATGGCTAAACCCAAATATGCACTTTATACAGGAAAGGAAGATCCAGTAGAAAAAGATATTATTCGAAATATATACAATGGAGATTGGGATGGTGGTGATGTTCCTAAACTTATTGTTAGTAAATTAAAAAGAATTCATCCAAATAATAATTTAGGTGAAATAATAAAAATTTTAATGATTACTGCTTCTGGTTCTGAAGGTATTAATTTGAGAAATACACGTTATGTTCATATTATGGAGCCATATTGGAATCCTATACGAATACAACAAATTATCGGAAGGTCTCGAAGAATATGTAGTCACTACAGACTACCAAAAGATCTTCAAAATGTTCAAGTATATATTTATGTTATGCAATTTTCAGCAAAACAAAAAACAGACGCATCCATAGAAATGAAATTACAAGATATAAGTAAATTTGATAGTAAGGCATTAGTAACTACAGATGAAGCCCTTTATGAGATTACTACAATAAAGGAAACGTTTAACGAACAATATATACGCGCTATAAAAGAGGCATCTATTGATTGCAGTGTATATATTGATATGAATACAAAGGAGGGGTTGAGATGTATGACACATCCCAGTGTTAATAAACTGGATTATATGTATACACCAGATATACATAAGGATGAAACTGATGTGAATTTTGATAAAAATATATATAAAATTACTTGGAAGGGTGTTCCAGTTGAAATCAATTCAAAAACATATATAATGAAAAAGGGTGATAATCCATACAAACAAGAATTATATGATTTTGAAAATTATAAATTAAAAAATCTTGTTCTCGTTGGATATGCTATACGTGAAAAAAATGGTGGAAGAATAAGTCCGCCATATTTTTTACCAATTTAATATTTCTCATTTCTTATCGTCAATTTCATTATTATATTACATCTTATTTTTTTCAATGAAATAAGATGTAATATAGTCAATAATATAATCGATTATACAATTTATTATATTTTGTAATAGCTTATAGCATGCTTCATTTTCAATTGTTAATATATAATATTCGTTTATTGTTTTAAAATATCAACATTTTAAAAAAATAAAAAAGACAAAAAATTTTTAAGAAAATACTTTATAAAAAGTTGGGAGGAATCCGGAGTCTCGTTTATTAATAAACGAGACTTTGGTGTTTTTTGAGACTATAACTTCAAACCATAACTGGTAATAAAAAGTATCTAGAAAATATATATTGTGACGATGTCTTGTTTTTTAACATTTTTATTAAAAAACAAGACACTAGAATTATAAGTCTTAGAATGTATTATTTTTAAAATATCAACTTTTTTAAAAAAAATAAAAAGACAAAAAATATTTCAAGAAAATACTTTATAAAAAGTTGAGAGGAATCCGGAGTCTCGTTTATTAATAAACGAGACTTTGGTGTTTTTTGAG
>Ga0214923_10008998_pt1 | contig 10477 bp, 6 predicted proteins | sample LL1510_MetaG_FD_177993 | JGI IMG/M metagenome (GOLD analysis project Ga0214923, IMG submission 177993) | Freshwater microbial communities from Lake Lanier, Atlanta, Georgia, United States - LL-1510 | ecosystem: Environmental > Aquatic > Freshwater > Lake | place: USA: Georgia | collected 2015-10-15
TCACCTTCCACCCCAGCCTTCTTAGCCGTCCGTTTACCGATCGATCCCTTCTCCGGTTCCCCTCAATCTTCGCCTTCCAGAAAGCCCGGTTCTGCTTCGGTAGCCGGAAACAACGGGGGCAGCCGTGCCAGAAACAGCCGTCCACAAACACCGCCACCTTCTGCTTTCGGAAAGCAAAGTCCGGCCGACCTGGGATTGGTAAATGTCTTCGCCAGCCCCTTATGCCGGCCTTCCGCATGAGTTTGGCTAGCCTGACCTCGGTCTTCTCGTTCCCCTTGCCCCGGATCCGGGACATGACCCAAGACCTTTTTGCCAAAGAAAAAATGTCTTTTGAACATATTTGTTTATGCATACTTAATGCCATGGAAACTGACGATTATCTGAAGGCCCAAATTGCGCTTGCCGGGCTGAAGGGGGCAGTGCATAGCCTTTTATCAAAGAATCCTCAAGGCCTCTCAAATGCAGAAATTGGAAGAACACTGGGAATTTACCAAGGCCACAAAGGCCATGAAGGTCACATAAGCCGCACGGTTCTTGCATTTCTAGAAAATGAAGGCGCCGTAAAACAAAATGAGGAAACAAAGGTTTGGTATTTGGCTAAAAAGAGTGACTAGCCTTTTAGATTAAATCGTGGACTAGCTTAGCTATTTGCTTAGCAAGAATCGGTGGCACGGCATTTCCAACCTGCTTATATTGCTCCGTCCTCGGTCCTTCAAAGCGGTAGTTGTCAGGAAATGTTTGAAGACGAGCAGCTTCTCGAACTGTAAGACTTCTGGCCTGCCTAAAGTCTGGATGAATATAGTAATGTCCGTCTTTCGAAATGTGTGATGTAATTGTGCTGCTTGGTTTTCCAAACATTTGGACTTTAAATCTATCGGTGAATGGAACTTGGTCGGAGCAGATATTTTTATGATCTGGTTTTAATAAGTCCGGGAATTCAGTTACTTTTGGGCTTTTGCCGGTCTTAAAAGCATAGGCAGACGCAAATGCATATCGTTGAATATCTTTAGTCAGATGAGATCTAGCCTCATGGTTAGGCAGGCCAGGCATATTTTTGTCAGAAAGAAAAAAGCCGTGAAGTGGCTTGCAGTTTACAAACTCACTACCAAAGAAGTCTGCAATTGAGTTTTTCATGCTTTCTCCTGCAAGGGAAAGGCCAGTGTTCCGAGCTTCAAGCCATTTTCGAAATGTATCAGAGGTTGAAAGCCTACTTCTTAAGGAAGGGATTCCCTCCAAAGCTTGGTCAATTGATATTTGCATCGTTTTCGGTGTTAAACTTGCTGGTTTAACTTTTAGATCATCACGAATTCCAAGAATAAATACCCTATGCCTAGCCTGAGGAATACCGTATTTTTCAGCACGAACAACAAAGGATTCTGTTAACCACCTGCCAGATAAATCGATTGCAGATTCGCCGGTAAGAGAATACAGCCTGTAACCTTGATCGGCTAGGTCGTTGCATATTCTTTGAAATATTTGCTCGCCACTATAAGTTGCCGATAGGATTCCTTTGACATTTTCCATTACGAATACGGGCGGTTTAAAGTTGTTCAGAATATGAAGATACTCTTGGTAAAGAGTATGCTTCTTATCGCTTTCAAATAATTGCCTCGCCTCCCTTGATCTTCGCGCTCTTCCGACAAGTGAATATGCCTGACAAGGGGGGCCACCAACTAAAACCCAAGGATTCTCTTTATTTACTCTTTGTTTTATTAATTCATTTGTTTTTTTTCGGGTTTCTGGCGCTAATTCAAGTTGAACAGCCTCTTGGCAGGCTGAAAGCCATTCTTTTGGGTTATTTAACGCGAGTTGGCTCAGTGTTTCCGGTTTTGTATCTATGTAGTATTTATAAATAGTTTTCTTTTTAGTGGGGCTTAGTTTTCGGAAAAAAGATCGCAGTAAAAGAGTTTTTCTTGCAAATGAGTCTTTTTCAATTGAAAGGGCGATTTCGAATCTGCGCGCACCTCGATCCATAAAGGAGGAAAAGCCTTCGCCCAAGCCACCAGGCCCTGCGAAGATATCGACTACTTGTATCGGTTTATATCTGCTCATTTTTCAAGTAAGGCGATTTTTTCGAGATTATTCCACTCAGTTGGAAGCACTTTCTCAATTCCCACGCCCGAAACATCTTTTTCTCTTAGCAAAAGAAGGCACTTTGCAAGGATTCTGCTTTGTTTTGCGGTTGGTTTTTTCTTTTGCTTGCTTGTTTTTGCCATCTCTTTTGCCATTGAAGCAAAAGCGTTGTTGCGTGTCTTTTTTTCAAGTGCCCGAGAAATTTTTATCCACTCCTGTTCGGTAAATCGGACAAATATTTCAGCCTCTTCTTTTTGTTCGATGTTATTCAGCATTTCCGATATAGAAAATGATGACCATCCTGAACAAGACTTTAGGTCCATTTCAATGGATGATTCAATTATTGTCTTAAAACATTCTTGTTTTTTTGCGTATTCTGTAACAATTTGCTTTTTTTCTGCTGCTTCGCGATGTAATATTTTCTCTACACCCCTTATTACTAATCTAAGGTTTTTATATAAATTATCGGGTGTTTTCTGATTTTTCCATATTTCTTCGAAAGGAAGCTTGCCTTTGGTTTCGTAGGAGAAAAACGCAATGCTGTAATTTATTACAGTTGACCGTATCGTGCTTATGTCCAACTCTTTACATATTTGGCCGGCTTCCCTTTTTAAAATATGTAAAACTGATATTTTTTTAAAGTCAGTTGCGGAAGGCAAAATTTCTTCTTTTACGTTTTTGGACTCTTTAAGCGCATAAAGTTTTTTCATAAATGCTCCGAAGCATTTTTGCCTTCCAAGGCTTACAATTGTTGGTTCCCCCTCCCATGCCATAATCACGGATGCTAAAGATGTTTTATCGAACTTACATCTCGCTGGTGATCGTGATCTAAAAAACGTTTTTTGGCTTGGGCTTTTACACCTGGAAAGATCAACATTAAATTGACCTCTTACACGTTCGAAATACCACGTAATCGGCTGTCCATTTGATTTATCATCTTTTGGTGCTTCGGTTTTACGAGATAGGTCCTCAAGCCGAACAAGCCATGGGTGATTAGAAGCAAAATCAGCATCTTGAATTTTGTTTTGGGAGTTGGCGAAACGGGATATTTTAGGGACGAGGTTTTCAAGTTCCTGAGGACTCACAACTGTAAGCTTCATTGCAACTTGAATATTTGAGAGATCTGAAAGCTTATCGAGTCGCGTATGCATTAGAGCCGCAGTTGTTTGGCCTCCATTTACTACTTGGAAGTCTTTCGCGGAGATAAGCTTGTAAACGTTATCAGCTTGTTTTTTTAAAATAACTTCGCTTGCCGTCGCTGCGATTCCGTTATTATAGGACAAGAAACGATCGGGCTCGCTTTTGATGGTGTCTCGAATGCCTCTGTTAATTTTCCCGCTAAAATTAAGAAATGCTCGAATATTTTGTTGTAGTAATCTTGTGCGATGATCGAAATAAAGATCTGCAAGACATTCCCCTGGCATTTTACCTAAAAGAACAGCAGTTTTTTTGTTTTGCATAGCTAAAAAGTCTTTTTCATCAAGAAGGCAATCGATCCCTCCGTATTTTTCAAATGAAATAGATAATTGCTCTGTACTACTCTTTAGTGCGTTACAGATCCTAAAGGAATCCCAAACTGATGTATGAAAGTTTGCTCGATCGCTACGTTTCCAACCTTCTTTAGAAAGTTCACCTGTTGTAAGAATGCAGATGCTGATACGATTTTTTCCCTGTGAAGCAAATTGATGCAACAAATCACACATTTCAGATGCTGGATCCGAATCATCAGCGGGCTGAATAATATTTGATGCTAATGTTGCTATTGATTCAAGACTTTCGACAGCATAATCAATTTCTGAAGACGAACACAACTCTCTTGTCCATGAATTATACAGCGGGGTCTTGCTATGGGAATCAATAAGGTAAAAGAGAGTTAAAATATTAAACTCCTCATCAATTTCATATCCATGAACAGTGTGCTTTTTTTTCCCGTCTTTAAAACTCAGTGGAGCCCACTCTGGCAAAGTATAGTGACCGCAATCAATTAAGAGTTCTGCAATGGATCGGAAGATTGCTTCATTGCGGTGCATTGGCTGCTCAAGATCATACGCCTCAAGCGCTCTCTCACGAATTTGATTAATATTTATATCATGCGAGTGCATTTTATAGGGGCGATTCAACTAAATACTCTAAGATGCCGTTTAAATTAATACAGTATTTAATTGAGGAAATACAAGGGGAAATCTGATTATATTCTATTCGGGGAAATTCTTTGCCTACAAGATAGAAGTCCTGTTTAACAATTGAATATTTTTCTGCATACAGTTCTCTTTGTGCGACTAAATAACCAGCATCAGAAAGCAGAGATAAGAATAAGTCTTTTTGGCTATTAGTGAACAATGAAAGTGTTTTATCGACTATCTCTCCAAGATTTTTTCCATCATTTAAGTCTTTTGAGATTTGGATAACAGATAAGTAGAGGGGATTTATTGTGTCATAAATAATTTGATTTATATCGGAAATATAAATTTGGGGCTGAGACGTATTTGACCAGGTTTTTACTTCAACACGGTATTTAGCAAGTTGGAAATCGTATGTTTCCGGAATCGGTCCTTTCCAGGAGTTTAAGGCATAATCATTGCCACTGGTTTTTGCGATTTGGTTTAGGACATATATTTCGCCAAAAAGACCCTTTGTTTGATCTTCATCAAGTTTTGCGGTTCTTTTTTGAAAAAATCTTTTCCAAAGACTAATTTTTTCTTTTAGACATTTAAAGATTTTGGATTCGTCTTCATATTGTGCCACACAAGAAATAAGGTCATGAACTAAACTTTCAAAAATTTTTTCCGCTTTTTCGTCTTTTAGTAGTATCGGCAGAGCATAAGAATTGTCCACCTTTTGAGGAGAATCAAAAACTACACCGTAAAATTCAGCTTTTCTCCAATCAGGCTTGAAGATTTTTTCTGGCACAAGCACCAGCAAACCTGGAAGACCGTCAGAAGGTCGAACAATAAGGCTAATGCACAATTTACCCTTTACTATTAAAGCCTTTTGAAGAAAGGCGGATGATTTGCTAAGTGGGACCTTTTGCCTTATTTCACTCCAAGTTGCTGCAAGATTAATTTTATGATTGCTCATTTTCTTCAGATAAGTCTCGCTCGAGGTCTTCAGCTAGATCTCCAAAGATTTCACGCATCTTTTGAGGGCTGCAAACATAATCAAATCCTTTGTCATGCCTTGAAGGTGGAAGGCTTACTGCAATACCTATAACAGCCTTATCCGTTGGAACTGAAAGACCTATTGGGTTTATCGGATAAATACACAGTAAGCCCGATGATGATGCACGCTGCGCTCTGTATGCGCTTGCTAAGCTTCGAAGGTTTTCCTCTGCTTTTGCCTTAATCGCAGCGTTTCTTTGTTCTTCTGAAAGATCGAGTGTTTCATCTGGGCCTGTTGCTACACCCTTAAATTGGATACGATCTAGTGAATACGTAGGCCGTAGGTTTTCAGTTTGGTTATCCCTATTTCTTTTAATCATCTGAAATGGGAAACCGGGCACGACGTCTCCTCCCCCCTGTTTTCCAATTACAGCGACTGTCCAGCTGGAAAGATCCCCATACTTATGAACTGTCTCGATATAATTAAAAAGAAGACTTCTGCCATTTTCATTTGATAAACAGATGTTCGTATTTGCATTATAATTTGCCATAAAGTTAATAAGTGATTCCCACTTAACGTTTTTCCACAGGTAATTGTGGCGATTGTCTTTAACAGCAGGTCCGTATTTACTTTGTAGGCTTGATGCAAGATTGATAAATTCTTTATAATTTTCAGGTAAATCTTTATACGAAATATCAAGGCTTGAAATTAAGCTGCGCGCAAAATGTATTTTAACTGTTTGACCTCTTCTCATTTTACTTAAGGCAGTAACAATCAGGTCGGCTCGAGGTTCGCGTACACTTAACCCATAGTCGCTAGGCGTTCGCTTTAAAAAACTCATTCGACTAAATTCTTGCCTTAATTCTTCAGTAGCTACAGTGATAAGCTTAAAGTTTTTTACAATGCTTTGCTCCGCATAAACTCTGCAAAGGTGTGTGAATCCCGGCCTGTAACCAAACCACCGTCCCATTTGCATGAGAGTGTCGTAGGCCCTCGCCCCGCGCAGAAAATAACTGATGCATAAACCTTCGAGTGTCAAGCCTCTACTCAGTCGATCACCACCAACCGCTATTACAAAAAGACCTTTTTTAGAATTTCCTGAAAAGTCTAAATTATCTTTGCTGCGGCTATTCACAGTCACTACCTTAATTTTGTGCAAAGCACCTAAGACCCTAGGCTTTACTTCATTCCACTTAAGTTTTTTTAGCGGAAAAAGCGCTTGTGATGGATGAATTGTAAACTCATCAAACTTTTCCTCAAAGATTTTATTCCAGACCTTTTCTAGTTCTTCAAAATTATTTTCACGTTTTTTACTGTGCTCGAGATTTGATGTTATGCATTCCAAGTATGCTTTAATTTGAGCAGTTACTTGTGCCTGTGTTTCATTAAATCTTGTTACATGAACAAGCATCGAACAGTGAAGATTTTGCTGGCCGAGGCATTCACGAGCGGCAATCGCAAGAATGTATGCTTGAATCGCCTCTTTTAGAGAAACAGGTAAATCCTTTGTTATTTTAAATCCTCGCTTATGGCATGAGGGAAGCCATTCGTTGGAATCCGACACTTTTTCATGCATTGGCAATGCTTTGTATGCTGGAATTCCAATTAATTCATCGCCATCGTGTCCAAATACCACATCCGGACCGATATAATCAGTTGGGGCATCGAGGCTTATAATAAAGGCTCGCGGAAAGAGATCGGAACCTGGGTCATCGATTTTTCTGCCCTCCTTTTTCTCAATCCACTGATCCTCCATAAAAATATTGGCGTATGGCGTCGCTGTATAACCAACAAATGCCACCTTGTCGCAGGCCCACAAGATCTTTCGAATCAAACCATTGATTGCTGTAGGATTCGTGTCCTCATCGACTTTAGCAGTATTGACCGATGAGTGGTCGGCCTCGTCATCAATTATTAAGGTTGGACATTGCCTTATTGAATAAGGTTCTTTTGCCCCCCGAATAGTTTTTAACAGGTTTCTTAGGATCGAAACATTTTTTTTAATTACAAGAATTACCGGGACCGTCCCAAGAGCAACATCTATTGTTTTATTTATCGATGCCCCGTAATCACCTTCAACCGAAGTCAGTGAAGAAATATCGGGTATTTTAGTATTATTTCCATTTTTTGGAGCTGTCCGAAAAGAAAATCTTCTTACGCCGAATGGTTGAAAATGGTCTCGACTGTTTTTTCCGGTGATTAATTCTTCAACTCTTTCTTGTGTTTGTTGCCTAAGGTTCTCATGAATACCAGACAAAATAATAACTAGCTTGTAACCAGCATCAATTGCTTTTGCCGCAACAGCAATATAGTGCTGAGTTTTGCCTGATTGAACATGCCCTACTACCATTCCCCTTCTATCCCAAAGACCTTGCCGATTAGGATCGCCCAAAAGCTCTAGCACCCTGTCAGTGCTACGATCAAGTTCATTTAAAACTAGCGTTGGTCTTCTTGAAACTTCGTGGAGATATTCCTTAAGGCGCGGCCAAGAACACCAGCTACTTTTATCATGTTTTTCAAGCCACTCATAATAATCGTTAGGATTTACCAGCTCTTTAGCTTGCCCAATATTTGTAACAAGAATGCTTAGGGCCTGCGAAATGATCCAGTCTTTATATTCAGATGCCTTTGGATAGCTTTTTAGAAATTCATCTGTTAAGTTTTCTATGGATTCCCTGTTTGGAATTTTGTCTTCCGAACGGTGGAAATACTTCAAAACCATATCAAGTATTTCTTCTTTAGAGATTTCAATCATATTTTAATATTTTTGTCTTGGTTTACGAGATGATTTTTAATTTCAATGAATGGACTACAACTTAATATTATTTCATATGCTTTTTCACGATTTGTGCCAACCCTCACTAAAACATCGACTGCCGCCTGAAATGCTTGATATATTATTTTTACCTCTTCATGGTCTACTGCTCTATTTAAACCGTTTAGACTTTTCGATGGTTCTTGAAGAATAGCTGAAATAGGTAAAAGTCTTTCAAAGCTCCTTAAAAAAGCCTCTACAAGCTCCCGGGAGCGCACGTTTTGGGCAAGCGCCTCTACAAGCGGATGTTTACGATTTATTTGGAAATTGGTTTCATGTTTTGTTCCGAATTGCTCCCAGAATGCAGTATGCTCGCTCTTTTGAAAACAATTTGAGTCTTTTGAGGCATTTGGGGCTTCTTTCTCGCCATGCCAACGAAAAGCATCAATAGCACTTTTCCTGCTTCTAGCGGCGATTCTTTCAAGATCGGCCCGAAGATATGATGGTGGTCGAACTTTTGATTTAATTACATTAAGTCCCCAATCATTATCAGATTCATTACGGAGATCGACTGATATCCGGGCTAACTTATAAGGTTCTTCTGACTTAAACATTCCCAGCCATGTGCCTGGAACAATTAATCTATCGGCTCGGTAAATAAAAAAACCTTGGTGTTTATTCCAACCATTTGGTCCTCCCATTATTTGATATTGTTCCTCGGTAAATCTTTTAGGATGTGGCAAGATGTATGATTGAACATGCACTTTTCCGGAATCTATTTTTTCTGTTGATTTAAGCCATTTTTCTTCACACGGACTTATTAACCCAAATAAACTCCAAGGTTTTATCTCAGATGCTCCTATTTTTATTACAATTTTTTTTTGCTCAATAAGACGATGAAAAACTAACGCTAAATAGTTTTTTATACTTAAAAATAAGTTTTTTTCATTTATTTGTTTTTGATAATCTGAGAAGCCATCTGTTTTTATTTTGTCGAGCTTTGAAATTAAAACGGCTGTTCCATGTGAATTCTGGTTTTTAAATATATTACATTTGTTTAGAATACTACTATCACTTGTGTGTATTCTTACCCCAAGCACCCAAGAATTTGAATTGCATATTTCATCTAAATCCCAAACAGCGACATTGATATTCCCGTTTTTCTTTGAAGCGACAGTTAGACGTCTTCCCATCGAAAATGATGCGGTTTTTAAGCCAAGCCCAAATCTTCCCAAATCATTTAAATCTCTTGCTGAGTTAGGTCCTTGGCCACCCCATTTCATTGCTTTGCGAAGCTCAAAATGATCAAGGCCTTTTCCATCATCCTCAATTAAGATCCATCCCGCTTTTTCACCCTCAAGCGAGAGCTCAATATTTATTGTTTTTGCACCAGCAGTAATGCTGTTATCAATAAGATCCGCCACTGCAGTTCCAGGGGAATAACCCATGCTCCTCATTGATTCAACGAGAGCCGAGGGGCTTGGTGCTAGTAAATTGTCGCTTACCACTTTGGAAAACCCTCTCTATTCATTTTTATATAATTAGCTAATGACCGATCGCGCCCCAACTTTAAATTTTCCTCTTATTCTCAACGCAACATACGAGGGCCGTCACCCAATTATTGATGTTCATCTGATATAATCATTCCCCTTGTGTCGTTCATGCGGATTCCCACAGGGTTTCGCTCTGTCACACTAGCTAGCTTCAAATGGTCGAAGAACTCTTGGGGTAGCCCATGCTCCTTCCCTCCATTCTCAATGATCTTAAAATACTCTGGATCAGGGACTTGCAGGCTCAGCTCCCTGTTTACGACGACATAGGTCGTGCACGCATGCAAAGGATCTTTTCCTAGAGTCTCTTTGTCATATTGAACCGAAACCTCGTGTCGCTTGTAAGCCCCGGAACTCACCCCCTCCTTTCGGTCCAAAGCACCCCACTGGCCTTGGTTGGGGCGAAAAACAACCCCCCACACCCTTTCCCCCTTGGCCTCGACAATGTCCGCCACTCCCGCATTCCACTTGGTTGACCTTCTCGTAAATCCCAGCCGGTATCCGCATAGGTATGCGTTCGAAACCTTCTCCATCTTGGTTCCCGTCCCGGTAAGACCTTTTTCAGCCAGCCAATCGCCAAAATGGGCAGAATTCAGGTTCGACCCATAGGCGAAATACAAGGTCGGCTTACTCAAAGCTCGGGCCCTCCAGGTGCTTCCGGAACTGGTTGCCCTCTTCGTCCCGGGAATGCACCACCACCATCGCGTCATCAGGCCACACGTGGTGCTCCTTGGCAACTTCCAGCATCAGAAAGGCCCGGGTCAGCATGGCCCTTAGGAGCGGTCTGGCATCCTCCGGCTCCGGCTGGTTCCCCGCCAGGTGCTCCAACGCCGCCTGCGCCAACAGCTCGTAAAAGCCGTACTTGTTGCCCCAATCCAGCCAGCCATCGAACAGGTCCCGCATCTGGAAAATAAACCACGTCGCCGGCCCCGCATGCCGCGTCCGTACCGTCAGGTCATGGTCAAAATACCCCGGCTCATTAAATTCCCGCGCGGAGCGC
>Ga0214923_10009000_pt1 | contig 10475 bp, 11 predicted proteins | sample LL1510_MetaG_FD_177993 | JGI IMG/M metagenome (GOLD analysis project Ga0214923, IMG submission 177993) | Freshwater microbial communities from Lake Lanier, Atlanta, Georgia, United States - LL-1510 | ecosystem: Environmental > Aquatic > Freshwater > Lake | place: USA: Georgia | collected...
TTTATAATCATCTTTATTAATAGCTAATTCTTTATTATCATTTCTCATTTTAGCATATACTTCTACACAATATAATGAATCACATTTTTCATTTTTTAATTTTTTATCATCTTTTTCAATTTTAATTAAATTAGGACATAATTTTTTTAACATTTGACAACCTTGTTTTAAATCATTTTCAGTAGCAGCAAAAACAATAATATCACCACTATCATCATCAGTTTTATTTAAAATTTCATTATAAATAATATTAACAGCTTTTTCAATATAATTTTTTCTATTAATATTTTTATCATTAGACCAATTTTGTTTAATTTCATAATTAGATACACCACTAAACATTATTTCACCAAAATTTATTCCATTTTTTGAATTATTAAAATAATTTCTAAATACTTCAGGATTAATAGTTGCACTCATAATAATAACTTTAAAATCAGGTCTTTTAATAACAATATCTCTTAAGAAATATAATAATAAATCAATATTAACTTGTCTTTCATGAGCTTCATCAATAATAATACAATTATATTCCATTAATAAAGGATCTCTATTTAATATTGTTGCTGTAATAGTTCCATCAGTACAATATAATAATTTAGTTTTTTCAGTATTAAATTTATGAGAAGAACCTTTGAATTTATAACCAACTTCATCACCCAAATTAACATCTAAAGTCAAAGCACCAAATTCAGCATTAGAAATAGTAGTAATAATTTTAGGATTAGTTATAGCTATTATTTTATTATTATTATTACTATACATATATTTCATAACTAATTTAGGTATAATAACAGTTTTACCAGAACCAGTACCTGATACAACTAATAATACTTGATTTTTATCTAATAACATAAAAAATTCTTTTAATTTAGATTTATCAGAATATACGGGATAAGAAGACCATTTTATAGATAATTCTTTATATTTAACACTAAAAGGATTATTATTAATAAAATTATTATTTTTAGCATAAATATCAAGAGGATCATTTAAATCAATATTATTTAAATTCATATTTGAATATATTATAATAATATAATCATATATAAAAAATATTAAAGTATTTATTTTATTATATAATAAATATAACAACATGGATTTAATAATCAATAATATAAATTATTCTAATATACCTGATAATTTAAAATTAGATATAAAAAATCTATCAATTTATCATACTAATACTATTAATAATATTAATCAAAATATTTTAAATAACCAAATAACTATTGTATATAATCAATTATTAGAATCTTTAGATTATTATAATAGATTATTAAATAAATTATATAATATTAATAATGAACATTATAATTTAAAAGAATATAGATATGGTGTTAATAAATCTATTGATAAACAATATATCAATTCTATTAATAAACTAATTAATCAATATATTACTGATCTTGATAAAATATTTATTGATAATTTTATGATACAAACATCTTTAATAAAAAAATAATATATATTATCTCTTTTTTATACATTTATAACAATAATAAACTAATAATAATAAACATATAATAAACATCATTCTAATTAAATTATTATCAAATTCATCATCACTTGAATTATTATTAAATCCTTCAACTAAATTATATTTTAATTTAGTAATAGATCCATAATTATTACTATAATTATCAGAAATATCTCTTAAATTTTTTGTTTCATCATATGGTTTTATTTCTTTTTCATCTAATGATTCTAATATTTTTTTAAATAAATTATCATAACCTTTTGCATCTATTTCATTATTTATATCTTTGAGATTATTAATATTAACTTCAGTAGGAGGAGTATAAGTAGAAAAATCTTTAGCTAAATATTTTAATATTTTATCATTAGGATTTTTAGATAAATAATTTAAAACTCTAATAAATAAAGATATACCTAATTTTATATAAGTTAATTCTGCATTATTTTCTTTATTTTCTCTTTTTGATAATTCTTCTAATTTTTTGAATTGATTTGAATTTAATAAATCTTCTGGTGTTAATATTTGATCTACATTTAATGAATTTAATATTTTTTTTATATTTTCACTTGATAATTCATTTTCAGTGATATTTGAATCTGATATATCTAATTTAGGCAATAATGGTCTATTAGATGTATTATCATTAATTAAATTAGGATCATTATCAGTTAATATTGATTTATCATTATAACCATAATATTTATTATTATCATTAAAAGAAGATACAAAAGATTTAGATTCATTATTATTAGATAAATTTGATAAATCTGGTTTAGATGGTGAAGATACAGATTCTTTAAATTTATTTTCATATTTAACAGGTTTACATACAGTAACACATTCTTCTCTATATGAAACATCAAATGGATAATCAATAGGAAAATAAGAATTCATATTTATATATATATATAATATGATAATAAAATATATTAAAGTATAATTTTTTTCATAAATTTACATTATTATAATAATTTTTTATTCAATTATTATAATAAATTTTATTTTTTAGATACTTATAAAACTTTAATTATATTTTATTTAATCATTTATTTAAATTTTTATAAAATTCTAATAATTTTTTATCTTTTATTATATTTTTTAATTTCATTGGTAATTCATTACCCTAACCTTTAAATTTATTTTTATCTACTGTATTACTATCATGTGCTATACATAATATTGTTTTTAATGATTCTAATTGTAATATTGGTATACTAAATCCATCCAAAAAATATTTCTCTTCTGCCATATTCGCATTATCTTCATATAATCTATTTTTTATAAATTCTTTCTCATAACATAATGTTCCGTTAGTTGCATGAGATGATGAATATGGTCCAAATGTATATATTTTATCAATATCTGTATAATATACATATATTAAACTAGATCCAGATATTTGTGATTTAGCACCTTTCATTTTATTTATTGTAAATGATATCTTCTCAGGTGGATAATAATCATCATCATCCATACACATTATATATTCACCATATGCTAATTTATTTAACATATTTCTTTTTTTACCTAATTGTAATCTTTCTTTTGAATAAATATATCTTATATTATTTGGATATTTTATTTTTAATTTAGTAATAATCTAATTTATATATTCTTCATTAGATTCATCACTATCATCTAAAATTATTAATTCTCTATTTTCTTCTTTATAAGTTTGATAATTATACATATAAATGAGATTTTCAAGGAATTTTTTTCTATTATATGTAGGACATATACATGATATTATAATTTTATTTTCCATATATTATTAATAATAATATTATATTTTTAAATAAAATATTTAATTAATTATTATTATCTTATTTAATTATTATAAGAAAAATATTTATTTTATTAACAAAAATGCCTTTTATTGAAAAACAAAATAATAAAAGTAATAATAATTTTGATAAAAAAAATTTTAAATATGATAATAATAACAATATACAAAACTGAACTGAATGTGATATTTTTTGTATTTTAATATTAAAATATAGATATATAATGATAATAAATTTAATTAATTTATATAATTATAATTATCATAATTCACTAATATTTCAATATATTTATCTAGATAAAAATAATAAAAAAAATATATGTGAAATAGATATTAATAATATTATTCTTGATGATTTAGTTGATTTTATTACACCTTTTTCACTGAAAAGGTGTAATAGAACAGAAGAAATAATAAGAAATCTATCAGCTTTTAAAAATACTAACTAAAAATATAATAAAGTATTTAATTATAATAATAATATTTTCTGTAATAATATTATTATAAAATGACTGATTATCCTAAATTAGATGATGATAACTTTCAAAAGAAAATATTAAAAAAATTTAATAAATATAAAATTATAAAACAAGCATCTTTCAAAGATACATGTTTTCCTAAAAAATGGACATATCAACTACCACAATTATTTGTAAGTCAATTTATAAATCCATCAACACCATATAAAGGATTATTAGTATATCATAAAATAGGTGCTGGTAAGACTTGTGCTGCAGTACAAATTGCTGAACAATGGAAAGGTAAAAGAAATATTATTTTTTCATGTCCAGCATCTTTAATTACAAATTTTTATAAAGAATTAAAATCAGGTTGTACAGGAGATTCATATATATCTCAAAAAGATAAAGAATTATTAAATAAATTAGATCCAGAAGATGATAAAGTATTAGATATACATGAAAAAGCAGAGAAAATTATTGATAAATATTATACAATATTATCTTATAATAAATTAGTTTCTCAATTAAAGAAAAAGAAAATTGATTTGAATAATTCTATTATTATAATTGATGAAGTACAAAATATTGTTTCTGAAAATGGTACTATGTATAAAACTATATATGATGCTATTCATAAAGCTTCTTCTAATTTAAGAGTAGTATTATTATCTGCTACTCCTATTTTTGATAAACCTAGTGAATTAGCTTTAACTATGAATTTATTAAGACCAAAAGAAGAATTACCAACTGGAAGTGAATTTAATGAAATGTTTATAAAAACTCAATTATCAACAAAAATAAATAAATATGAAATACAAAATAAAGATATTTTAAGTGATTATTTAAATGGTTATATAAGTTATTATCAAGGTGCTCCTGATTATACTTTTCCTGAAAGAATTGAAAAAATTATTAAATGTCCTATGTCTAAATATCAATATAATTGTTATAAAACTGTTGAAGAATCAGAAGGTGGTTTTGCTGATGCTAATGATATATTTAAAATGCCAAATAATTTTTTATTAGGATCTCGTATGATATCCAATATTGCTTTTCCAAATAAATATGCGAATGAACAAGGTTATAATGCATTTACTAAAAATCATATGTCACTTGAAAATTTATCTAATTATTCATCTAAATTTAGTTATTTAATGAATAAAATTTTATCTAAATCTGGTTTACATTTTGTCTATTCTAATTTTAAAAGTTATGCTGGTATTAAAACTATTACTAAAATTCTTAAATATCATGGTTATAAAAATTATTCTAAAGATGGTCCTGGAAAATTAAGATATGCAATATGGTCTGGTGATGAATCTATACAAGAAAAAGAAATGATTAGAAATGTATTTAATCATCCAGATAATGTTAATGGATCAAAAATAAAAATTATAATAGGATCACCAGCTATTAAAGAAGGTGTTACTTTATTAAGAGTTAAATATGTCCATGTATTAGAACCTTATTGGAATATGTCAAGATATGAACAAGTTATAGGTAGAGCTATTAGATTTTGTTCTCATAAAGATATTGAAAAAGATAAAAGAAAAGTTAAAGTCTATTTATATTTAGCAACACCACCAGAAGATATATTAAAAAAAGATAAAAATATTTCTACTGTTGATGAACATATATTAAAATTAGCATTACGTAAAAAACAAATAATAGATCAATTTGAAACAGTTATAAAAGAATCAGCAGTTGATTATTATTTAAATCAATAATTAAGCTTAAATAATAAATTATCATTGGTCTAAAATCAAAGATTTCTTTCTAGCGTCTAAGTTTTTTGAAAAAATTGAAAAAATATTTTATTATAATATATATTTTAATTAGAGTAATAAAATAATAATAATAATAATAATCATTAGTATGATGTCTTCAACACAAAATAAAATATAATAAACAATAAATAAAAATCATATAATATAAGGATTAAAATTAAAAATTAAAGAATATAAATCAAAGCTTTATTAACTAACATATTAAATATATTTAAATAAAGATTAAGATTAAATACAATGCTCAATATGTTTAGAAGATATAGAATTAAATTAAAATATTTTATAATTAATATGCAATCATAAATATCATGAATAATGTTATTTATAATGGAATAAATAATGTCCATATTGTAGATAAAATAATTAAATTTAATAATAATATATATAATAATAAATTTTATCTTGTTAATAATAAATATCTAATATTATTGGAAGAATTAAAAGAAGTATAAATGATATTAGATGATAAAATAATAATTTATGATTATATAAAAAATTAATTTATAAAATGAATCAATCAAATATTAAGTTCATCTTTAAATTCATTTAATAAATCTTCTTCAATAGTTTTATTAAATTTTACTTTATCTAAATTTTTAATAGTAGAAGGTATTTCAATTTCTAAAGGATATAATCTCAATGTTTCAATAATATTATCATAACTTAATAAACAATCTTTTTTTTTTAATATTTGTTCAATATTTAAATACCAAAAAGCTAATTGATCAGTTGTTTCTAAACAAGTTCCAAAACCACTTGGAATAGTTTTTTCACAAAAATATTTATTACAAATTAGTAATCTAATCATATTTTTAATATGTTCATCATCTAAATCTTTTAAATAACCATAAGTTTTAAATGATAACATTTTTTCAATAGTTTTACTTTTTGAACCTTTTAATATTAAAGATATTTTATTAGCACCAATTTTACATTTACCTAAATATACAGTTTTAATAATCATATATAATGGATACATGATATTCATTAATATATTTACATCTACTGTTTGTTTTTCTAAACAATTATCACAATTCATACAATCATTTATTTCTTCATTAAAATATTTTAATATATATTGTTTTCTACATTTATTAGTATAACATATTTGTTCCATTTCATTTATTTGTTCATCTTTATAATCTTTTAATATTTTATTATTTATTTTCTTTAAAAAATATCTATTTACTATAAAATCACTTTTATCAAAAAATAAATAACATTCTGAATTTTTACCATCTCTACCGGCTCTACCAATTTCTTGATAATAACTTTCAATATTTTCAGGACAACCCCAATGAATAACTAAATGAACAACTTTATCAATACCCATACCAAATGCATTAGTTGCTACCATTATATTTATTTCTTCATTTGTAAATTTATTTTGAACTTCTTGTCTTTCTATATTAGTTAAACCTGCATGATAAGCTTGTGATAAATAACCATTATCTATTAAATCTTTATTAACTTTATCAACATCTTTTCTTGTTTTACAATATATAATAATATTTTTAGATAATGTTTGTGATAATATATATTTATCTAATAATTCTTTTATTTCTATTATTTTTTTTGGTCTATTTGTTACTTTAATATATAAATTTTCTCTATTAAATGATGATTTAAATATATTAGGATCTTTTAATTTTAATATATTAATAATATCTTGTTCAACTCTAGTAGTAGCAGTAGCTGTTAAAGCTAAAATAGGGATATGTGGAGCCCACATTTTTAATATATTTAATGATTTATAATCTTGTCTAAAATCATTACCCCAACATGAAACACAATGAGCTTCATCTATAGCTATTAAACCTAATGTATCACTTAATACTAATGATTCAATAAATTCTTGAGATTTTACTAAATATTCTGGTGTTAAAAATAAAATTCTACATTTATTATCTTTTATTAATTCTTTTTGTATATCTATTTTTTGTTTTATATTTATACCCGAATGAAATGAAAATACTGGTATATCCATCATCTCTAATTTATTTAATTGATCTTGCATTAATGATATTAATGGTGATATTATTATGATATTTTTCTTTCCTTCATAATATTTATATGGTAGTTGATAACATATAGATTTACCATATCCTGTTGCCATTATTCCTAATGTATCTTTTTTATCTATTAATATACTCTTTAATATATCTAATTGTTTCTCTTTTAATCTATTTTCTTTATTTTCTGTGAAATTTTTGATAAATATATCATTTAATCTATCATCTAATTTCTCATATTTTAATATATTATTTATTGATGATATTTGTGATGATATTATTGTATTAGGTATTTTTTTTATTTCATTTTTTTTTATTGATGAACTTATTAATGTTTCATCTTCATCAACAAAATCATCATTAATAACTTTTTTATGTACTTTTTTTTTACCTATTATTTTAGTAGTGATATTACTCATTTTAATTGAAAATAACTATTATTATTTATATATATAATATAAGTTTATATTGTATTATATTCTATTACTAATAATTTCAATATTTTTATTATATTTATAATCATTATTTAATCATTTATGAATATTAAAAAAAATTGATAAATTTTATATATTAGAATTTACGTATTTATATTTTTATTATATAAATTAATAATATATTATTACTATGAGTATTTCTAATAAAAATATTTTAAATGATAATGAATATAATGATTATAATATATATTAATAATCTTAATAATAAAATGATATTTTATCATAATAAACAGATTATTTTAATTATTAATCAAATAATTTAGTCTAATAATAATAAAATAATTTGATTTTATAATAATTGAATAATAACTTAATCTTATAATTAAATAATAATAGCTATTTATAAGATTAAAATACTTTATATTTAAATTAATTATCTCATTATAATTAATAAGATAATTTTATATAATAATAAAATAACTCGATTTTATAATAATTGAATAATAACTTAATCTTATAATTCAATAATAATAGCTATTTATAAGATTAAAATACTTTATATTTTGATTAATTATCTCATTATAATTAATAAGATAATTATATCTAAAATAATGAATATAATTAATAAGATAATTATATCTAAAATGATAATTATAATTAATAAGATAATTATATCTAAAATGATAATTATAATTAATAAGATAATTTTATTTTTAATGATAATTATAATTAATAAGATAATTTTATTTAAAAAGATGATAATAATTAATAAGATAATTTTATTTTAAAAGATGATAATAATTAATAAGATAATTTTATTTAAAAAGATGATAATAATTAATAAGATAATAATACTGAGTATAATAATACTTAACAATATGATTAAAAATAATAATAAATTTAAAAGAAGATAAATGAGAAAAAATAATAAAAGATATAATGTTAAAAGAGAAAATTTTATAATAGTTATAAAAATTTATTTTAACATTATGGTAAAGGTATTATTAGATATATTGAATTAAAGAGTATTATAACAAAAAATACTAAATATGATGTAATATTAGTAAAATTATTGAATGAATATAATTAAATGAGTAGTTTTAGTTATTGGAGAAATTTAATATAAGATAAAAAATATGGAAAATAAGTATTATAGATAATGAAAATATTTTTCAGAAACTCATTTAGTTATACTAATACATTATTATCTAGAAAGAAATATTAATATATTATTATAGCTCTTTTAAAAATTCCTATTATTTCTAAATTATTAGATAATACATCTTAATTATATGCTAAAAATTTATGGAATAATTATATTAGATAATGAATATCCATTTTTAAAAAATTGCAAAATTTATTTATTGAATAATATTGATTTTAATATAAAAATATATTAAATATAAATAATTATTAAGATGAATATTACTACTAATAAAAAATATACTTTATTAATTAAAATCATAGATGAAAATATGAGATCATATTATAAAGATAAGATAATAAATGATGGAAATGCAGGTTATGATATATTTTTATCAAATGATATTGTAATAAAACCAAATAAAACTTATACACAATTAGGATCAGGTATTAAATGTGAAATGATTGAAGAATATTTTGAATTTGATATTGATACAAGTAAAGGTATTATGAGTAATTATAAACAAATTACTAATAATGTTTCTTATTTATTAATGTCTAGATCTAGTATAACTAAATATAATTTAATTATGGCTAATTCAATTGGTTTAATAGATGCTGGTTATAGAGGTGAAATATTAGGTAGAGTATATAATTTAAATGAAGAAGATATTGAATTTAAAAGAGGTGAAAGATTATTTCAATTAGTAGCTCCTAATTTATCTTCATTTAATGTGAAAATAGTAGATGATTTGAGTGAAACTATTAGAAATGAAGGAGGATTTGGAAGCACTGGAAAATGAAATATTATTATATGATATCATAAAAATATATTATAATATTATATATATGAATAAAAAAATTTTAATTATTTTATTAATTTTATTTTTAATAATAATTGGTATTGTTGTTTTTTATTTTATTAATAAAAAAGATTCATCAAAAGATACTTCATCAAAAGATACTTCATCAAAAGATTCATCAAAAGATACTTCATCAAAAGATTCATCAAAAGATACTTCATCAAAAGATTCATCAAAAGATACTTCATCAAAAGATTCATCAAAAGATTCATCAAAAGATTCATCAAAAGATTCTAATAAATTAAATGATTCATCAAAAGATAATTTAGAAAAAATAAATTGTAAAATGAGTGAATGGAGTAATTGGTCAAGTTGTAATAATAATGAAAAATCAAGAACAAGAACAATAATAACAGAATCTAAAAATGGTGGTAAAGAGTGTGATTCATTAAAAGAAACTTCAACAGAAGGTTGTGAAAAATTAGATTGTAAATTGAGTGAATGGAGTGGTTGGTCAAGTTGTGATAATAATTTAAAAAAATCAAGATCAAGAACAATAATATCAGGAGCTA
>Ga0214923_10009001_pt1 | contig 10474 bp, 8 predicted proteins | sample LL1510_MetaG_FD_177993 | JGI IMG/M metagenome (GOLD analysis project Ga0214923, IMG submission 177993) | Freshwater microbial communities from Lake Lanier, Atlanta, Georgia, United States - LL-1510 | ecosystem: Environmental > Aquatic > Freshwater > Lake | place: USA: Georgia | collected 2015-10-15
TTCGGCTGCGGAGGATAGGGACCGAACTGTCTCACGACGTTCTGAACCCAGCTCGCGTACCGCTTTAATGGGCGAACAGCCCAACCCTTGGGACCTGCTTCAGCCCCAGGATGCGATGAGCCGACATCGAGGTGCCAAACCTTTCCGTCGATATGGACTCTTGGGAAAGATTAGCCTGTTATCCCCGGCGTACCTTTTATCCGTTGAGCGACCACGCTTCCACAAGCAATGGCCGGGTCACTATGTCCTACTTTCGTACCTGCTTGACCTGTCAGTCTCGCAGTCAAGCTCCCTTGTGTCATTACACTCGCCGACTGATTACCAACCAGTCTGAGGGAACCTTTGAGCGCCTCCGTTACAATTTAGGAGGCGACCGCCCCAGTCAAACTACCCGCCTGGCACTGTTCCTGATCCAGATTATGGATCGAGGTTAGAGCTCCAAACTGAACAGGGTGGTATTTCACTAATGACTCCACGCGAACTAGCGCTCGCGCTTCACAGTCTCCCACCTAAGCTACACAGTTAAGGTCGAAGCTCAACACCAAGTTATAGTAAAGGTGCACGGGGTCTTTCCGTCCTTCCGCAGCAAACGAGCATCTTTACTCGTACTTCAATTTCGCCGGGTCTATGGTTGAGACAGCGGGGAAGTCGTTACGCCATTCGTGCAGGTCGGAACTTACCCGACAAGGAATTTCGCTACCTTAGGACCGTTATAGTTACGGCCGCCATTCACTGGGGCTTAGATTCACAGCTTCGCCTTACGGCTAACCGTTCCTCGTGACCTTCCAGCATTGGGCAGGCGTCACAGCGTATACATCGCCTTGCGGCTTGGCACGCTGCTGTGTTTTTGTTAAACAGTCGCTACCCCCTGCTCTGTGCCACCCTTTCTTGCTCTAGAACGCGAAGTCCTATTACCAAAAAGGGTCCTCCTTCTTCCGAAGTTACGGAGGCATTTTGCCGAGTTCCTTAACCATAGTTCTCCCGATCGCCTTAGTATTCTCTACTCGCCCACCTGAGTCGGTTTGGGGTACGGGCGCCGTGTCAACTCGCTGCTGGGCTTTTCTCGACAGTGTGGGATCAATGACTTCTCTCAAAAGAGATCGGCATCGCGTCTCGGAGTTAATGTCACCAACTCTCATCGGCAACCTCCTACACGCTTACCCGGGGACTACCATCGCCCCGGATCATCTACCCTCCTGTGTCCCCCTTCAACTACCCGCAAACAAAGCCGTGGGTTCGCCCGAAGGCAGCCCCCACTTTTTCGTTCTTGGGCTTGACGTGTACACGGCGGTACTGGAATATCAACCAGTTGTGCATCGGATACGCCTCGCGGCCTCTCCTTAGCTCCCGACTTACCCTGGGAGGATTAGCCTTCCCCAGGAAACCTTGGGCTTTCGGCGGAGGGGTTTCTCACCCCTCTCTCGCTACTCATGCCTACATTCTCACTTGATGCCGCTCCACGTCGGGTTCTCCCGCCGCTTCACTGCTGCATCAACGCTCCTCTACCACTGCAACGACGCGAACGTCGATGCAATCCATATCTTCGGCTCAGGACTTGAGCCCCGTTATATTGTCCGCGCAAAACCACTCGACCAGTGAGCTGTTACGCACTCTTTTAAGGGTGGCTGCTTCTAAGCCAACCTCCTGGCTGTCTATGCGGTTTCACATCGTTTTCCACTTAGTCCTGAATTAGGGGCCTTAGATGATGATCTGGGCTGTTTCCCTTTCGACCAACGAAGCTCATCCCCCGTGGTCTCACTGCCATGCTCTGGAGTACCGTAATTCGGAGTTTGGCTGGGGTCGGTAAGCTTGTAGGCCCCCTAACCCATCCAGTGCTCTACCTCCGGTACTGAACGCATGACGCTGCACCTAAATGCATTTCGAGGAGAACCAGCTATCGCCAAGTTTGATTGGTCTTTCGCCCCTTACCACAGGTCATCACCGCCATTTTCAACTGACGTGTGTTCGGTCCTCCACGGGGTCTTACCCCCGCTTCAACCTGCCCATGGCAAGATCACTTGGCTTCGGGTCTACAGCATGCGACTAAACGCCCTATTCAGACTCGCTTTCGCTCCGGCTACCCCTCACGGGTTAACCTCGCCACATACCGTAACTCGTAGGCTCATTCTTCAAAAGGCACGCCATCGAGGCTGCACCGCGAACGGTACAACGACTCTCTGACTGTTTGTAAACCAACGGTTTCAGGTACTATTTCACTCCCCTCCCGGGGTTCTTTTCACCTTTCCCTCACGGTACTGGTTCACTATCGGTCGCCAATAAATACTTAGACTTATGGGGTGGTCCCCACGGATTCATGCCAGATTGCTCGGATCCGGCATTACTTGGGATTGGACTCGAAGGCTGCATAAGTTTCGAATACGGGGCTCTTACCCACTGTGGCTTGTCTTCCCAGACAATTCTTCTACCTAGCAACTTTGTAACTTCGCGACACTTCTGATGCAGTGTCTAGTCGTCCCACGACACCGTACTGGCAACGCCATCAGGCTATTGCGCCAGCACGGTTTAGTCTCTTCCCTCTTCGCTCGCCGCTACTAAGGGAGTCGCGTTTGCTTTTCATTCCTCGGGGTACTGAGATGTTTCAATTCTCCCGGTTCCCTCCACTGAAGCTATGTATTCACTTCAGAGTTGCACCCCATGACGGGTGCAGAGTTTCCTCATTCGGACATTTACGGGTCAAAGCCTGATAGACGGCTCACCGTAACTTTTCGCAGTCATCCACGTCCTTCTTCGGTTATTGGCGCCAAGGCATTCACCGTTGGCTCTTTGTAGCTTGGAATTAATGTTAATAATTTGAATTATTAGATGCTCGTGCTTGCTCTGAAATTCTCAAGGTGCGAATGTAAACGACAAATCGTTACTGAGAGAGGATGAACTTGTTAGCAACAAGTGGTCATCATCATCGCTGAGGGATTGCTCCCTCAAAACGAAAGAGAAGATTATGTCGACCGTTGATCTTTTGTAAGGAGGTAATCCTGCGACTTACAAACATCTTGCGATTGACACGACAGTGCATTAACTAGAAACGAAACAAGAAACGAAAACGAATGTCTTCGAGTTCTTGAGTCGACTCCTTAGAAAGGAGGTGATCCAGCCGCACCTTCCGGTACGGCTACCTTGTTACGACTTCACCCCAATCACCGACCCCACCTTAGACGGCTCCTTCCTTGCGGTTAGGCCACCGGCTTTGGGTGTTGCCGACTTTCGTGGTGTGACGGGCGGTGTGTACAAGGCCCGGGAACGTATTCACCCCGGCGTGCTGATCCGGGATTACTAGCAACTCCAGCTTCATGAAGTCGAGTTGCAGACTTCAATTCGAACTGAGACCGACTTTACGGGATTAGCTAACTCTCGCGAGCAGGCAACCCTTTGTATCGGCCATTGTAGCGTGTTTGCAGCCCTAGACATAAGGGGCATGAGGACTTGACGTCATCCCCACCTTCCTCCGAGTTAACCCCGGCAGTCTCCAATGAGTCCCCAACATAACTTGCTGGCAACATTGGATAAGGGTTGCGCTCGTTGCGGGACTTAACCCAACATCTCACGACACGAGCTGACGACAGCCATGCACCACCTGTGTTTGGCCCTTGCGGACACAACATCTCTGTTGCTTTTCCAAACATGTCAAACCTAGGTAAGGTTCTTCGCGTAGCATCGAATTAAGCAACACGCTCCGCTGCTTGTGCGGGCCCCCGTCAATTCCTTTGAGTTTTAGTCTTGCGACCGTACTCCCCAGGCGGGGCACTTAATGCGTTAGCGACGGCGCGGATTTCGTTAATAGAAACCCACACCTAGTGCCCACCGTTTACCGCATGGACTACCAGGGTATCTAATCCTGTTTGCTACCCATGCTTTCGTTCCTCAGCGTCAGTGTCGATCCAGAGTGGCGCCTTCGCCACCGGTGTTCCTCCTAATATCTGCGCATTTCACCGCTACACTAGGAATTCCCCACTCCCCTATCGAACTCAAGTTAAGCAGTATCGGGTGGCGTCTCTGGGTTGAGCCCAGAATTTTCACACCCGACTTACTCGACCGCCTACGAACTCTTTACGCCCAATAAATCCGGACAACGCTTGAAGCCTATGTATCACCGCGGCTGCTGGCACATAGTTGGCCGCTCCTTCTTCTGCAGGTACCGTCATTTTCGTTCCTGCTGAAAGCGGTTTACAGCCCGAAAGCCTTCTTCCCGCACGCGGCGTTGCTGCGTCAGGCTTTCGCCCATTGCGCAAGATTCCCCACTGCTGCCTCCCGTAGGAGTCTGGGCCGTGTCTCAGTCCCAGTGTGGCTGACCATCCTCTCAGACCAGCTACCCGTCGTTGCCTTGGTGGGCCATTACCCCGCCAACAAGCTGATAGGCCGCGAGACCCTCTCGAATCGGAATTCCTTTCGTCAGAAAGTCATGTGACTCTCCGACGTTATTTGGTATTAGCAAACGTTTCCATTTGTTATCCCAAAATCCGAGGCAGGTTTCTCACGTGTTCCTCACCCGTTCGCCACTAATCCGTGGAGCAAGCTCCACTTCATCGTTCGACTTGCATGTGTTAAGCACGCCGCCAGCGTTCGTCCTGAGCCAGGATCAAACTCTCCGTCAAGAAAAACTCATACGAAAGATTGCAAATGCGATGCATTTCGCAATCTGAAGTTTGAGTAAATCTAGGAAAGTCCACGACGACCAGATGGAAAAAAATCTGTTTTGTTGTCGTCGTTTCCTGTTGGCAAGTTTTGACATCTGTCAAAACTTGCCAGTTATTAATAATTATTTGATCAACGATTCACGAGCAAGCTCGCTTCACAATTGATCGGAATTGACGGACAATAAATAGCGACCCAACCCAATTAAGGGCGGGCCGTTTTCTATTGACCGCACTGGCGTTCAATCTTCTCTTCCGTTTTCAAGGAGCATTCACTTTGGGCACTCAACGAGCCAAGCCCGTCAACCATGCCCCACCGTAAATTGGTGGCGCACCCCTGTTCAGAGTGCGGGGGACAATACTAGCCATCAACTCCTTGATTTTTCAACCTTCTGGACAAACAAACCCAAGAAAATCCTTTGATTTATTGGGCTTTCCCAGATCGAATAGTGCTGGCATCCGCCCCGCCGTATTCCTCAATACTGGCAGGGGTTTGGTCGAAAACTAGGGTTCGGGTGTGGCTGAAGTTTCATTCAATCCGTTTGATCCTGAATTTCGCAAAAATCCTTACCCTTTTTACGACAAGTTGCGCGAACTCGACCCTGTTCATCTCACGCCGCTAGGTTTCGTCGTGTTAACACGCTACGACGACGTCGTCAACACGTTACGCAACAACGATTTCAGTCGTGACATCGAACTGAATGCGAATTTACCCGAGTCACCGACTAGAAAATTTCGACGTGAAAACGAACGCAGTAAATCAATTCTTAATCTTGACCCGCCCGATCACACTCGCCTGAGACGATTGGTTTCCAAATCTTTCACCCCGAGCGCAATCGAAAAATTACGGCCGAGAATTCAACAACTCGTCGACGACTCACTTGCCAATGCCAAAAAAATTGGAAGTCTCGAGCTCGTCGAAGAGTTGGCTTTTCCGGTGCCGTTTCAGGTGATCTCTGATCTGCTGGCCATGCCTACGGATCGAGCCGAAGAACTTCGTGACTGGTCACAGATAATTACGGCGACTCTTGAACCAACCACCAGTGTCGATGATCTTCAAAAAGGACAGATCGCAATCGGCAAAATGCGCCCATACCTCGAAGAAGTCATAGCCCATCGGCGAAAAAATATGGGCGACGACATGCTCTCATCATTGATCAGCGTCGAAGAACAGGGCGAAAAACTCAACAATGACGAACTGATGTCGTTTGTAATTTTGCTTTATATCGCTGGTCACGAAACAACAGTCAATTTGATCGGCAATTCTGTGCACGCTTTGTTGACCCACCCAGAGCAACTTGCGGCCATGCGCAAAATTGGCTGCAACCAAAACATGATCGACGAGCTACTTCGCTTCAATGGACCAGTGCAACATACTATTCGCACCCCACTTGTCGATGTCGCCATTCGCGTCGGTGACGACGATGTAGAAATCAAAAAAGGGTCACTAGTTTTGGCAAGTTTGGGCGCCGGCAATCACGACCCAAGCGTGTTCAATAATCCACATGCACTTGACCTCGCGCGCGCCAACTCAAACAGACATCTGGCATTCAGCGGTGGTGTGCACTACTGCCTCGGGGCATCCTTGGCAAAACTAGAAACTGAAATTGCGGTCGGAACACTGGTTAAAACTTTTGCAAACATCGAAGTCGCAAGTGAACCTGAGTGGCGCGACCGTCTGACTATTCGCGGCGTCAGCAAGTATGAACTTAGGGTTAGCTGATTTTTACGCATCACCGCGTCAGACGGAATCAGCCTTTGACATCTACGAGGTGATAACTCGTTTTGCCTTTGCGCAGCAACATCCAACGATTGTGCAACAACGTAATTTTTGACAAATTAGTTTGGTCGTCGACTTGTTCGCCGTTGGCTCGAACGCTTCGCTGAGTCAGCAACCGTCGCGCCTCGCTATTAGACGCGGCGAGTTTGGTTTCAACCAAAACTGCGACAGCATCACCGAGTGCGGCAACGCCCATTTGAGTTACCGCGACTTCGCTGGCGATTAGGTGCAAAGTCGCCGGCGTTGCCGACATCGGGTTGGCGCCAAATAAAACAGCCGCGGCTTCTTCTGCCGCTTCTGCGGCTTCATCGCCATGTACCAATGCAGTTAACTCGCGTGCCAAACTTCGTTGTCCGATTCGTGATTCGGGGCTGCGCTGTTGCTCGGCAACAATTTCTTTGATCACTTCAATCGGATGCAACGAAAATTGCAGCAACATCTTTTCGATATCAGCATCGGCGATCTGCACAAAATATTGGCGAAACTGATATGGCGAGGTGCGACGGGCGTCGAGCCAAATTGCACCATCTGCCGTTTTACCAAACTTCGTTCCATCAGCTCGCGTCACGAGTGGCCAAGTCAGACCATAAGCAGAACGACCCAGTTTCTTGCGAATCAGATCGATGCCGGCGGTGATATTGCCCCATTGATCTGACCCACCCATTTGCATTTCGCAATCATGATGTTCGGCCAAATGACGAAAATCATTTGCCTGCAAAAGCATGTAACTGAACTCGGTATACGAAAGACCATTGGCGTCTGCGATTCGGCTTTTAACCGAATCTTTTGCCAGCATCTGATTGACGGTGATGTGCTTGCCGACATCGCGCAAAAAGTCGAGCATCGAAAACTTTCGGGTCCAGTCTGCGTTGTCAACCAAAGTTGCCTGTGTCGGGCCTTTTTCGAAATCAAGAATTCGCTCAAGCTGGCGTTTGATGCTCTGCACATTGTGGTGCAGAGTTTCAGCGTCAAGCAGATTGCGTTCTTCGCTGCGACCAGAAGGGTCGCCCACCATGCCCGTTGCGCCACCTGCGAGGGTGAAAGGTCGATGACCGAGAAGTTGCAATCTTCGCAGCGTGATTTGTCCAAGCAAATGACCAATATGCAATGAGTCAGCAGTTGGGTCGAAGCCGACATAAACGCCGAGCGACGAATTGGTCGCCCTTTGCGTGATGGCCGCGCGGTCAGTGCTGTCGTGAATTAAACCGCGAGCACCGAATTCTTTGACAAAGTCTTGCGCTACGACCACACCCGCAATATTAGGCGTTAGCGAGAGTTGTTTAGTGCCGCAATTCGCGTGCGCATGACAGTTAACGCCGCACCAAGTTCTGCACTTTGAGCGACGCCTGGCACTGGCCCACTACCACCTTGAGTTGTGCGACGCGAAACCCCGACGCCCGGCTGCAAAAGTTCGGCGGCACTCTTGCCGAGTTCGTCATCTGCCTCGACAAGTTTCGCGAGGCTGATCGAGTCGCGAATCGACTTGCTTACGAGTGCCCCGACGCGAGCGTGCGCTTGTCGAAATGGCATGCCCTTGGCTACGAGCCACTCAGCCAAATCTGTAGCACCGAGCAATTGTGCGTCGGCGGCCGATTTCATCGCATCGGTGTTGAATTTTGCAGTCGCGATCATTCCACCAAGTGCTTGAAGAGCGAGTGAAACTTGATCGACCGAATCAAATAAAGGCTCTTTGTCTTCTTGCAAGTCACGATTGTATGCAAGTGGCAGGGCCTTTAATGTGGCCAATAGACCGGTCAAATTGCCGATCAGGCGACCTGACTTGCCACGCGCCAACTCGGCGATGTCGGCATTCTTTTTTTGCGGCAACATCGACGAACCAGTCGAATAAGCATCGTCGAGAACCGCGAAGCCGAACTCTTGTGTCGTCCACAACACCCACTCTTCACCAAGTCGTGACAAATGCACCCCGATCAAAGCGATGTCGAACAATGCCTCGGCGACGAAATCACGGTCAGATACCGCATCGAGCGAATTATTGAATCGTCGTGAAAAGCCGAGTTCAGCAGCGACGAAATCTGCATCGAGCGGCAAAGACGAACCTGCCAGCGCACCCGCACCGAGCGGAGAAACATCTAGTCGCTCGATGGTTTGCGACAACCGGTCGACATCGCGCAACAATGCCCATGTGTGTGCGGCAAAGTGATGCGCTAATAAAACTGGTTGCGCTCGTTGCAAGTGTGTGTACCCGGGGAGATATGCAGCGTCTGCACCCCAACCTGATTGCTCGGCTCGCTTCGCCAAAACATCGCATAAGTCGAGTGTGAGCGTGGCGATGATCGCCAATTCGCGCTTGCACCATAATCTGAGCGCGGTGGCGACCTGATCATTGCGACTGCGGCCAGTATGCAATTTTGCACCAGTGTCCCCCGCTAATTGAGTTACGCGACGCTCGATGGCGGTATGAATATCTTCGTCGCTTGCGACAAATTCAAATTTGCCACTCGACATCTCGGTAGCGACAGTGCTCAAAGCCAGAATAATTTTTTCGCTTTCGGCGACTGAAATAATTTCTGCGTGAGCCAAACCTCGAACATGGGCAATTGAACCGGTTATGTCGTCACGCCATAATCTCTTGTCAAACGACAAACTTTGGGTGAACTTCAATAACGCATCGGCGGGGCTCGATTCAAAACGACCATGCCAAAGTGGTTGATCAGTCATTGTCGATACCTGCAAGATGTTTGATGTCTCTGGCGAGTCGTTTCGCCGAATAATTCGAGTTGGCCACGCACAACATTGTGTCATCGCCAGCAACCGTGCCGAGTAAACCTTGCAATCGAGATCGATCAAGCGCCGAGGCCACTACATGAGCACAACCCGGTGGTGTGCGCACGACAACAATCGGTTCGTTGAACTGCACATCGGCAACCCATTCGGCGAGCACTCGCTTTAGTTGATCTGGTGGCGAGAGACGGTCTGGTTCGAATTCTGGCAACGCATAGGTAGTCTCGCCCGTTGCCGTGCGAACTTTGACCGCCCCCAGATCTTCGAGATCACGCGAAACAGTCGCCTGCGTAGCTTTGATTCCTTTCTTTTTGAGCAACTCGCGCAACATTGGTTGGCTCGTGACTTTTTGCGAACCCACAATTTTGGCGATCAATTGTTGTCGCTGAACTTTCGAACTCATATTGTGACCCCCATTAAATGTGCGAGCACGCCTCTTGCGGCATGCATTCTGTTGTGTGCTTGCGAAACCACGCGACTCTGTGATCCATCGATAACTTCAGCGGTCACTTCAACTTCGCGATGAGCTGGCAAACAATGCATAAAGATCGCACCGCTATCAGCCACAGCCATCACACTGGCGTCGACTCTGAAATTTGCGAAGTCGATCATCCGCTTTGCAGTTTCAGATTCTTGTCCCATTGAAACGAATACGTCGGTGTGCACGGCGTGAGCACCAACCGCTGCTATCTGCGCCGAAGAGTGTTGCTCTACCGACGCCGCACCCAATTTTGAGATTCGATTCAGTTCGTTGTCGTCGGCACCATAACCCTTGGGGCACCCCATACGAACATGCATGCCCTCAAGAGCACACGCTTCAACAAGTGATCTGGCGACATTGTTGTAGTCGCCGATCCACGCCACAGTTTTTTTGGCTAGGTCACCCAATTCTTGTCGCATCGTCAACACGTCGGCAATCGCCTGCAACGGATGTGATTGTTCGCTGAGCATATTGATAATTGGCACACTCGAAACTTTCGCCATTCGTTGCAAAACCGAGTGGGCGAACACTCTGGCGGCGATCACATGGTGATAGCCAGCCATAATTCGCGTCACATCTTCAACCGTCTCGCGTTCATCAAAGCCGACTTCTTCGCCGCGCGTGAAAATTGGGTGACCACCAAGTTGCACGACGGCCATCTCCATGCTGTGACGGGTTCGATTCGATGGCTTTTCAAAAATTAGCGCAACGCCTTTGTCGGCAAGTGGCCGCCCAAGTTTTGAGATTTCGGCCTGCGCGAGCGTCAATACTGCATTCAAGTCGCGTGACGTTAGGTCTGTGACATCGAGAAAATGCCGA
>Ga0214923_10009003_pt1 | contig 10474 bp, 11 predicted proteins | sample LL1510_MetaG_FD_177993 | JGI IMG/M metagenome (GOLD analysis project Ga0214923, IMG submission 177993) | Freshwater microbial communities from Lake Lanier, Atlanta, Georgia, United States - LL-1510 | ecosystem: Environmental > Aquatic > Freshwater > Lake | place: USA: Georgia | collected...
TCGCTGGTGGTCTTTTATACTCTGTCTGGTAAAAAGCTGCTTTTCTGAAACCGAATATCCCTAAGGGGTCTGACGATCCAAAAAGCAAACCTTTTAACAGCCAAGGCCCACCATTAAGTCTATGGGCTGTTCGGGCGAAACCTGCTCGGTAAATCCGCCCAATCTAATGGTGCTATCCCGAAAATCAAGAGAAAATGGGCACCTGATCTTTTGGATCTTTGGTTGTTTAATCCTGAGCACTGCCTATCTTCGATCTTAGCCACCCTTATAGGGGAGAGGGCGGCCTCGGGCGCCGAATAGTAGAGCAAGGACCCATAAAGATCCTAGCCTGGCTGTTTGGCGTGTGTTCAGGCAATACCCCGCAAGCCCCCTATATGAAATTCTGCAAGCCCCCTATGAGAATATACCCGGCCAGCTCAGCAAGCTAGAGTCTCAACCGGACTTCTCTTATTAAGTTTTTGAATGTTCTTTCCCCTGTTATAAGCTCATCCTCAGAGCAGTCGCAACAGTTTTATTCTCTGGCGCTGGTTTTTTTTAAAAAAATCAAGATTCTGTAGCTTGCATAATTGATTTGACAAGAGGTGCTTGGTAGCGCATAATTAGATTATGAGCAAACCAAGCATCCACGACCTGGAATCAGAATCTGTCTTTGAAACAGTTGTTTTCCAGTTTGGGCTTCGCGTAAAAACAGAGTCCGACGTGCAGGCAGAAGAAGCGGAGCAAGCTGCCCTTCAGGCAGTGCAACAGGGACTGGGCGGTGCTTTGGTCGTACAACAAGCTTCAATAGGTCTGGACGATCAGCCTGAGCCCGTGGAGGAGGAATCTCAAGTTGTCTGGAGCGGTCTAGCGCAAGTAGCTATGAGCCTAGACCAAACCGATACCCAGTCTTTGATGGGTGTCGAGAATTCTGTGGTGACTGCAGGCCTGGAGGATCCCAGTGGAGTTTGTAAATTAATTGAACTTGCTCCTATCCCAGGTATTATGCCCAAGGTTGTTTCCGCGGAGGAATCCAGTTCTTTCCTGGGCGCTGCTCTTAGAACTGTGAGCGATATGATTACAGAGTCCGGTCATCGTCGCCCAGCAGGTTGGTATTCGCATCCAGATGGCGGTTATCGCTATTGGAGCGGTTACGGGTGGGAAGGTGCTTCAGTAGACCAGCCTCCCCATACACATCACTAGTCTGCGTACTTATCCCCTAGCGTATATTCTAGCAGATGCCTGCTAGAGCTAAACTGTACATAGCCTTTTTTATTGCGTGCGTTTCAGGTGGTGCTCTGTGGGTTGTTGCTGGTCCTTCTGACCAGTCTGGTCGGCCGTGGCCTCATAGAACGATTAGGGTGCAGGACGTTTCCGGATGGAACAAGACTACCCAACTTGCTCTAGACCAGTGGAACCGTTCTGGTATCGGGGTCCATTTTCAGATGGTAGATGATAAGCAAAATCCGGATGTTCGCATTCTTTATGCTCCCAGGTCTTGCCGCAAGCCTTGTCTAGGCAAAGTAAGCTGGATTGGCTATAGAGGCAAAACAGAAACAGTTTTCCTGGCCGACCAGCCTAGTTCTATCCAAAAGGAGGATGCTGATTATGGCGAGACCAGAGTACTTGTTCATGAGTTCGGACATATCCTTGGACTGAAACATCAGAACGGCTGTCAGATTATGAGCCAGGACTTAGGCAGGGATTGTCATGATACTTGGTTTTCCTGGACTCCGGTTTGTGGCCCAATGCCGGGTGACATAAAACAAGCTCAGTTGGTCTATGAGTTGAGAATGCAGCCCAGCCATTCAGCAAGTCCAAAAAATAAAGTTTGCTTTAGTCCTGAAGACTTAATGCCTAAAAATGTTGTCTTGCATTCTCGCCCTGCCCAAAATCGCTAGCAGGTCTACCATAGTTTGCGCCAGGGGCTTATATCACCTTTCTGGTAGCAATCCAGCAGGTAGAGGGTATATTCTAAGTGCCCTTGTGCCCGGTCGATTATTGTGAAGAGGTTAGGGTTGTTTTCCCTTGCTAAACCTAGGGCACTGTTTAAACCTAATTTTCTCCAATGAATTATTTCTGGGTGTACCTCTCTCCATGCCTCTTCCCCCTTTTCCAGGTCAAAACGTAACAGCAGTAGCTCGGCTCTGACTAGCGCTGGGATTTCTCCATTTTTTCTCTCAAAAGACAATAGCCAATCAGCTAATCGGGGCCAGGAGTCGCTGGCCGCTGGGTAGTCGCTTAAAAAGTTAGGGGCTGATTGCCAAAGTTGGCTGATAGACGTTTGGTTCATCAAGATCCTTTCGGTTTATGGGTTCTACTATTTAATCCCTCGCGGGGAGAGAAAAAATAGTAGAAAGTTATTACTGCATACACAAAAACAAACGCCCCACCATATTTCAGGTGGGGCGCTCTAGACCCTGCCCAAAAGAGAGCAGTCTTAGGGGAGGATTCCCCTAAAGTTTGTTTTAGCCGATGAGGTTGCGGGCCAGCGAGATAATGCCCTCGTCGCCTGCTTCCATTTCCTCCTCGGAGATAGTCTCGGAGAGTCCGGTAAGTGCCTGCGCAACCTCGGTGTTCTTGGTATCCACTCCACGCGGGTCGTCCAGCACAGCCAGAGCGGTGACAGCGCGAGTAACCAGCTTCTTAGCGGCCCGCTCCTCAATGGTGCCAGCCATTACCGGAATGAGAACCTGGAGAGTCTCGGCGGTGGAGCCGATGCGAGAAGCGCGACCCACACGCTGAACCATATCCGATGCCTTCCACGGAAGGTCGTAGTGGACAAGAACAGATGCCCTCTGGAGATTCAGTCCCTCGCGGGCAGTCTTGGTGAGAACCAGGCAGTCATACTTGATATCCTCACCAATCTGACCGCCCCGGCCACCCTGGAACCCGTCCTGTGCGTCCTGTGCGGCCTTGTCAGTCATACCACCCTTGATACAACCGACCCGAACACCAGCCTCCTCCAAGTCGGCAACAAGGTTGTTGGCGAGAGAAGCGAAGTCGGTGAAAATCAGAACCGACTCTCCGGCCTCAACGAGTTCCTGTGTCAGACCGACAATCTGCTGACGCTTGGTGCCGCCTGTGGCGACAGCCGGAGCTACAAGACCCTTTGAGTCCAGCAGGGCTGCTCCAACCGAATCGGAAGCGGCGACTGCTGCCGGGTCTGAGGCTGCCATACGAGCCAGCGTGACTCCGCCAAGTGCTGCGCCACGGAGAGCCTGGAGTTCTTCCTTTGCCTCGGCCAGAGCGGGGTCATTAGGGTCAAGGTCTGCTGCGTCCTGAACCTTCTGGGTCAGCTCGTCAAGAATCTCGCGCAGGTGGTTGCGGGCTGCGTCGGCCAGCTTGCGCTCGGCAGGCTCCGGGTCAAGCAGGATGGTTTCCGTCTGAACCTGCGGGAGTTCATCGGCAATCTCTGAGCGGTCACGGCGGAACACAGTCGGCCCAAGAGCCTCCCACAGAGCCTCCACCGAAGCAGGGTCGGTGGCGTCGAAACGCTTAGAGAGACGGATTCCGTGGAACATCTCACGGTCGCCCCGTGTCCAAGCCACGATGGAGCCAAGATCGTCAAGGTCGCGCTCAATCGGGGTGCCGGTAAGAGCAACAGCCCGCTCTGCGCTGCCTCGGAGCTGCCAGAGAGCCTGACAACGCTGCGAGTTGGGGTTCTTGAGAACCACAGCCTCATCCACAATCAGGTCATCCCAACTGTAGTCGCAAAGGGTGTCGATCTTGCTAGTGACAGTCTCGTAGGAGACGATGGCAGTCATAGGCTTGCCACCCTTCTTGGCCTTCGCAATCAGAGCCGGAAGCTCTGAGTCAAGCTGCTTGGCGTCGATTGTAGCCGCCTCTGTCTCGGGGAAGAAACGCTCGGCTTCTGCCTTCCATTGTGAACGAAGGCGCTTGCCACAAACTACGAGGGAAAGGTACTGATTGTTGCTCATTTGATTGGTCTCTCTTTCTTTGCTAAAACAGGGTCTATAAGTAGACTATCAGGTTGGAGCATAAAGGGGAGAAGAAAAAAACAGGACAAGAAGCTTTGCTTAAGCCTCAGGGATTTCCTGGTCGTTCAGGGAGAGCAAGCGGTCCATCTCATCTCTGGCCTGACCTAGACTCCGGGCAAAATCCTGCATTTCTTTGATACCCTTTCGGGATTGCTCTTTTGCTCTTTTGAAATCTCCACTGGCGGATCCATATGGTCGTTTCATTTCAAGGGTAGCCCCTATTGTTCCTGCTGTTAGGGAATACAGGGCGACTGTAGCTATAGCGAAGCCTACGGGAGGTGCCAAAGCTAGAGGAACCAGCATTGGTGAGAACACAGCTGCTCCTACGCCGTATGATTTGACGCTTTCTTTAAGTTCATCTTCCATTTTGTAGGCATAATATTGAACCATCTCGGCTTCTCTGGTGATCATCAAAAGTACTCCTCGGATGTCCTGGGGGCTGCGGCCCTTGGGGATATGAATGCATTCCAAGATATTATCTTCGATACTTTCGCGAAGTTTTTCATCTTCCAGAGCACTCAAGCGCCGATGAATGTATTCGGCATGCTCGTTGATTTGTTGGGCTGCCAGGGTAAACTCTTCATCTTCGATCATCAAATCAATTATTCGGCTTTGGATATCCAGTTCTTCCTGGATGTGTTGAAGTTCATTTGAGCCGCTCATAATTCAATACTACTGATAGCTGATCTAGAAGCAAGGGGCTATGTTGTTACTACTCTGGTGTGTCTTTTTCCTGAGCCTGCTTTTTAAGTTCTTCTACCTGCTGGGAAAGGTTTCGTAGTTCTTGGAGGATTTGTTCTTCACCAGACAAAATTTTACCTTCGCTGGGGCGCAGAAACTTTTCTGCGAATGCACCGGTTATCACGGCTGCTACTGCCAGGCCTGCCAGCATGAGAAAGATTGCCAGCCATCTACCTTCAGGGGTTCGTGCTGCAACATCAGACAAGCCAGTGGATGTAATAACCGAAGTGCTCCAATACAGTCCTTGCCAGAAGCTGGTTTTTTCGATCTGGGCAAAAGCTTCAGCTCCACTCATAATCAATAGAATCGAAGCCAGAAGAGTGTAGCGAATCCCTTCGGCACTGAAAAGCCATTTGATTAAAGGAGCTAATCGCAGTAGCCGGAGAGTTCTGATTAAAGTTAAGATACGCAACCCATCAAAGACATCTTCCAGGAAGGGGACCGTTAGCAGTACAACCAGGGGAAGGATCGGGTTGTTTCTAAGATACTCTCTTCGCGATGGAACTACCATGAGCATGATAAGCAGCTCCAGGGCGAAAGCAGACCAGGTCAGGATGTTTAGTACTACTCCTAAAGTATGCGGCCATCCCTGAACTCGCGGATTGTCGAATATAAGTGCCGGGATAACCAAAATAGACGCTACCAGCATTGGTTTTTCCAGCCGGTTCTGCCAGAGTTCGGCTTGGGCGGCTGATCTTTGAGGCATATATGGAGAATAAAAGCTTGGGCTGGTTCTCCGCCGCTTTCCTTGAGGAAAAACGGAAAAAAATCCTCTGATCCAGTAGGTTAACGGTATGACCAAAGCCGGAATGTTTATCCTTGCCCTCCTTGCCCTGGTTGCTGGTAGCCTAGGCGGCTATGTTGCTGGCAGCATGGCCGGTGGTGGTAAAACCACTACCATTGTACGCCAAGAGCCTACTCGCTCTAATTCCACTTCAAATAATTCGTCTGGCTGGGACCGTGCTACTCAGGTATACAAGGAAGCTTCTCCGGGGGTTGTTTACATTCGTGCTGGTAATGCCTCTGGCTCAGGCTTTGTTATCGACCAAAAAGGCGATATTCTAACCAACGCTCATGTAGTTGGTACCAATAAAACTGTTCAAGTCACTTTTGCAGAAGGAGCTTCGCAAAACGCCACAGTAGTAGCTGTAGACCGCTCTCTTGATGTGGCTCTTGTGAAGGTGCCTAAGGGCGCAGGGCTTCATCCTTTGAAACTTGGTAAATTGGATACTGTCCAGGTTGGTCAGCCGGTTATGGCTATCGGCAATCCCTTTGGTCTGGAAGAAACTTTAACGGTCGGTGTAGTGAGCGCCTTGAATCGCTCTATCAGAGGATTAAATGGTTTCACTATTCCAGAGGCTATCCAGACAGATGCTGCTATCAATCCCGGCAACTCAGGCGGACCTCTGCTGGACGCCGATGGTAAAGTTCTTGGTATCAACACTCAGATTTTGACTGGCGGATCCGGTTCGGAAGGTTCGATTGGTATTGGCTTTGCGGTGCCGATTGATGCTGTTTCCAAGCAGCTTGCCAGTCTGCTAAAAGGCAAGGCTGGGCAGTACGGCTACATCGGAGTCACTCTTGGGCCAGCCAAGAACGGCGGCTCCCTGGTTGTCCAAGTTGTAGCTGGTGGCCCTGGGGCTAAAGCTGGACTTAAGCCTAAAGACGTTATCCTGACTATGGACGGCAACACTCTGAAAGATGACAACGAACTAATTACTCGCCTGGACGCTCTCAAACCTGGAGACAAGGTTGTGCTTGGAATTCAGCGGGGAACAACCAAGAAGAATGTAACAGTTGTCCTGGGTACACGACCTGCACAAGCTCCTTCTGTGCAAACCGTTCCCAAGCAGTAGTCTACTAGGGCTTGGAATCAAGCCCCTAAGCGAAAGGCCCGCATAGGGCGGGCCTTTCTGGGATGAGCAACGCCCTTACAGGCGAAGTTTTGGTGAGCCAGGAATGCTCTCCTAGTTTGACTCCTGGGCCTTCTGCTCGGCCCAAGCCCGCATCCCCCGGAGGGTAATAGCGGTCTTGCCAAGACCCACCGAACAGCATTGGAGGAAACCAACATCGGTGGAGAGGTGGAGTCCTACTGCCTCGCGCTGGTAGTCACGAAGCCGCAGCTCCGAGTTCTTGGGGTCAGCCTTGACCGGCTTGGCCTGAGCCATCTTGATTACATCGGCAACCTGTGGGTCAATGGTAGCCACAGCCCCAGCCTTCTTTGCCGCTTCGACTGCTGCGCCAGCTAGAGCCGCAGGCACCAGAGCAGACCGCGTTGCCCGCTCGCTGTCGCGCTCACCGAGGCGGTCGTCAGCCTTGCCCAGCTTGGACTTGACGGAGTTACCGACAACCAAGCGGCCCTGACCGGGAGAACCGGGAACCCGCTGGGCGATAACAAGGTCTGCCAGCACCCGGCGAAGTAGGCCAAGCTGACCTTCGGTGTCCACCACAGCGTAGCCCTGCTCCGCTGCTGCTTCCAGCAGGCTTACAGCGCGGTCAGGAGTGACCTGCTGAGGGTCTAGCTTGCCACCGGGACGAAGGCGGTCAAGGTCGGGAGTTCCCGGCTCGTCAGAGAGGAACAGACCTGTACCCTTTGCGACTACGCCGCCCTCGCTGGCCCTTTCGGGAGCGCGGTTGGTACAGACCTTGATGAAAACACGACCCTTTGAGGCGCTGACGACGATGGCAGCTCCAGCAAGCGGCCCTTCTACCGGATGGTCAGCCGTCATATGAGTCATTCCGGCCCTATCCATTTCCTCTCCCGCAGGGGTAGAACGAAGCAGGTAGTAAAGGTCGTGGAAAACCTTGTAGCGACGGATGTTGTTGAGATGGAAGCCATCCTTTTCGCCCTCCTCTACACAGTTGGGCGGGTAGCAGATTCCTCCGGGGAGAACCTCCATAATGGCCTGGAGCAGCTCCGGGTCAGCGTCCTTGCCCGCAGACACCTCGTAGGTGCGCAGACCATTGGGAGTGGCTCCCAAGTGTACCATCAGCGCGTGAAACAGCGGGTTGATGGTGGGGGCGATTTCTACAGTAGCACCCAGGAAGCTGTCAGCCTCCTCCAGATTCACTCCGTCCATTACGCGGGCGGTGAAAGCCAGCGGTGCGACCTCACGAATGCCATCCACGCCATTTGCTGAGATAGCAGCCTCGATCAGCTTCTCTCCCGCTTCCTTTGTGGGAAGTCCATTTTCCAAATCCATTTGATGATTCCTCCTGTTGTTGTTGCTCATCCTAAAGACACTTTATCAGGTTTCCTACAAAGGGGAAAAGCCTGATTTTGAAAGGGTTTAGAGAGGTTCTGTTCCTACACCAGTGACTTTGCTTACTATTCTGCCTGGTAACCTTAGCGGATAAGTTGAATCAGAGCAGTATGGGCGATTACAATGGCGCTATGTCAGGCTTGGAACTAATTATCGCTTCTCCTCAGCAGGTGGAAAATGAAGCCATGGACATTACTCTGGCGGTCATGAAATCTCATTACGAGTTCATGGACCAGGAAGAACTGGATAATGCCCTTGACTGGAAGCGCGATTCAGGTCTTACCGGCTATATCGAGGCCAAACACGGCATTGTAGTAATCGCTTATGACAATGAAGGCCCTCAAGGGGTAGCCTGCATTAAGCTTATTAGCGAACCACACGACACTCCTTTGTGCGTAGCTTATATGGGTAACTGTTTCTCTCTAAAACAGGGCCAAGGCCTGGGGCGCGCTATGACTGATTTTAGGGTCGATTGGGCTAAACAACTAGGAGCTAACATGATTATCGCTGAATGTATTCACGACAATCTTGTGGGAGGCGCCCATCTTCGAAGCCAAGGCTTCAGTCCTACGGGGACGTACCGTATTCAGCCTCATCATGGTAAGCGAGTGGATGTTTATGCTCGTGCAATCCACCGAGATTACTAAGGCTACTCTCCCTGGTCACGGTCTTCTTGTTCTAACCAGCTAATTACTACTTCCATATCATCTCGGGAAGTACGAAGGTCCATCATTAGTTCGTGGGCCTGGTCTAGAATACGCTCGTTCCAGTCTTCATCTGTCCGAACTGGAATAGTTCTTAGCCGTGACAGAACCGTTTCTGCGCGGCTTGCAAAATTACTTGTTTGGTCCCATTCTGCTGGCTGGTCTGAGTCTAACTCCTCCAGACCTTTTCTTTTTTGAACGAGTTCCTGGTAGGCTTGGAGTGAGCGTTCAATATTATCGATGCTTCGCTGAAACTCGGGCTCAGTGTAATCATCTTCATCTACAAAGTTGTCATAATCCAGATCCTCAAAAGAGACAATGTTACCGTGAATATCTCGAAGAGATCCAACCCGGGCCATGCGTCTTAGTTCAGCATGACCACGTCCTTCTTGTTCGGCGAGTATTTCAATCAATCTTTTCTTAGCCATACCATCATTATGCCTTACTCTCTGTGTCCTTGCAATCAGGCGTATAGAAATATTAACCAGTAACAAGGAAGGCGAACATAAATCCAAGAATGAAAAATAAAGCATCACCCTGTCGCAGCTTGCAATACCTCTCTGTACTAATCATAGTTGGATTATTTTTTCGAAAGGCGTCAAGCTTGATAGCGTCTTCGATGCCACCTAGTAAAACGCATAAAAATGCATAACATCCTAAGGCCGCCGCTGCCGCTTGTCCTTTAGATGGTTCGGTTGGTAGTGAAAACAAAATACCAGATAAGTTTGCTCCACAATAAAACACCAGCCAGGGGATGGCCAACAGACTATAGGCGCGAGTGTACCACGCAGCCAAACCAATCAGTATAATCAATATTGGCATAGATGTCATCAAATACAACCCATCAGATAATCCACCAAAATATTCTTTCGACTGGCTAAGCGAACCCTCTCCCGCAAATAAGGCAATTACCAGCACAAGCAACAGCCTTTGAATATGGATAGACAGCCTGCCTACGACAGTATGCTCGCGTCTATTAATTCTAACGCTGTGGCTCAGACTTTTCTGTAACTCAGCCCATAGCTGATGTGCCTGCTTTTCTGTTAATCCTTGCAACTGACATCTATTCCAGAATTGCTCCCAGTCGCTATAGGCATTAAAGACTGTGCTCATGGAATGGGCCTGCTCATCACTTAGACCAACTTTCCGAATGATTTGTTGCCACTGTTCAGTCGAGTTCGGCTTGGGGCGAGGCGACCGCTTACGTAACAACATATTACAAGATTAACATCTTATATAGGCCCGTATGTTATTTTTGGTGACTACCGACTCCTAATCAAGCTGATATAATGAAAAGATAAAAATGGAGTGCCCGCCGGTTGGTCGCGGCTTAAAAAGTCGAGGAAGCTCGGGACATCCTCTTGCTGGCGACAGCAAGAAAAACGTTTGGCAGTAGAGAGGGAGAACTTGTTCGATTGCACCTCAGCTACCGGCGGGATGCAACCTCAAGCAGAACGATCTCCAAGGAGACGGTTCGGGTAGAGGGCAGCCCCTTAAGGGCCGTTGCAAAGCAGCGAGATAGATGACCAACTAGAACAGAATCCCGGCTACGGGCGGGCACTCCCTATTTGCTAGCTACCGGCATGACCGGATGGTCATTACGCACATGAGCTACAAAGAAGCCGCCTGCACTTTGCGCATCCAGGAGACCATGGTAGGTATGAGCGTCAACACAACCATAGCGATAGGTCTTGCCGCTTTGGAACTGAACATCCAGCTGTCGCAGCTTGGGATTGTAGCTGACTTGCCGTAGGGCAGAAGACTCTAGTGGCACCGGCCGTCCAGTCGG
>Ga0214923_10009004_pt1 | contig 10474 bp, 27 predicted proteins | sample LL1510_MetaG_FD_177993 | JGI IMG/M metagenome (GOLD analysis project Ga0214923, IMG submission 177993) | Freshwater microbial communities from Lake Lanier, Atlanta, Georgia, United States - LL-1510 | ecosystem: Environmental > Aquatic > Freshwater > Lake | place: USA: Georgia | collected...
GTCAAGGCATATGCTCTAGTTAGTAAAACAAATAGATAGGAATACTACCAATATAGATAGCGTCGCCCAAAAAATGTTTCACAAATACACAAACATTCTCACTCATAGTGGCGACATCACCACAAAATAATTAACACTACGCCGATAGTAGAAATTCTGGCAGGTCGCCTAATAGTTATGTCAAGTTCAAATAGTTATGTAAAGTAGTAGAGTGTTTGTTAGGTTTGCCTGACAGTGTGACAAGTGTCACTTAAAATATTTTGTGTTTGGTGGTTGACACTAAGCACTTCTGCCTGTACCCTGTAAGGGTAAGGAAATAAACCATATAAACAAAGGGGTAATTGAATGAATCAAAGAATTCGAGTTCCGAAGAGGTTCATCGAGGACCACTCGAGCCGTGACTTGCTCGACCTCGACGCGGTGAAAGTGGGCGAAACGAAGACTCATTACTTTGTCGAGTTGTCGCCCGAGCAAGCTTATGGGCTTTGGCATGACGCCGACTTTTACAGTTGCAAAGAGATGGCGGGCGAGTTCATGGAATCTATGGGTCTCGGCTTTGTGTCGAGTGCTCGAGCAACGAAGAAAGCGCTCGACAAGTTCATATTGGGGGGCAACTAGACCGAAACCCCGCGAGGGGTCTCACCGTGACGCGGTGACTGACGAGGTCAGAAACTTACAGACAGGGGAAACAATGACACGGAAAGATTACCAACTAATCGCCTCGGTGATTAAAAAACATAGAGACGCAAGCGCAACGGCAAAAGCCGAATTCGCCGAGATGATTTATTCATTTAGCGAGTGTCTCGCATATGACAATATGGCGTTTAATAGCGAGAAGTTCGAAGAGGCTTGCGGGTTAGATAGCCACTGAAATATCGCCTAGCCCGATATTGGGGTAGCACCGTCGCAGGTGCGCTAGGCACAAGGTAGCGATACCGAAGAACACAAACATACAGATAGGGGAAAACATGATAGAAGAGCGAAATTTGCTCAACTTTTCAGCCGATATTCTCGTTACCGCATACGAAGGCGGGCATTGTGGAATGGCTAGTTGGGTGATATCAGAAGACGGGCTTAAATGGGGCTCAGAGAACGTGGACTATGAACTTGGCGATAAAGTTCATTACGCTTCGGCTACGGTCTACCGTTTAGACGAAGACTCAGACGAGGGATACAGTATTTATCCGCTAGAAATTGACGAAAAAATTATTGCCGAGTTTGTAGCAAAAGTTGGCAAGGGAGAATTCAGCCAAGAGTCTCTTCCCGAATACGGAAGAATAAACCCCGAGGTGCTCAGTAAGTTGTCAGGGGTCTATCTGGGGCTTTTACCGCCAGAAGACTGCGACCTAGACGCGCTGGACGCTGACAGTATCGTGCAGATGGTGCTACTCGGTGAGGTGGTCTACGGTTAGCAGATATCCCCTAGCGTTTAAGGCGTGCCGATTCGATTCGGACTAGGGACTAGCGACACAATAGTGTCGTGACAACAAAAGAAAAGGGGCAAATAATGGAGCAATACGCAATAGAAACAGAGACACATAGCGAGAGAACTCTCACTCACTTTGTGGTCTACGGTAAGCAATTAGAGGGTAAATGGGGGGCGTGGACTTCAATGTGCGGGCGTATCGTGCGCGGTACAGTCTGGCAGGCAGGCACGGTCGAAGGCGGAAGGTGTAAGCAATGTGCTACCAAACAAATATGGTGGCAGAACTTTGAAGACCAAAGAAAACAAAGGCAACAAAGGAGCGCGTCATGATAATAGACGACAATTTTACGGGCATAGTAATGTTCGCTCTAGTTGGGGTTATCTATCTTGCTTACAAAGTAGGCGAATATGTAGGGCAAATGAAGAGTGACAAATGACACACTCATTAACCTTGACAAACATAACTAAGCGTGATACAGTTAGACATAACAACACAGAACAGGGGAAACAATGAACAGATACCAACTGCAAGCAAAACTAAACGGTCAAGTCAAAACGGTATGGTTCGAAGATATCAACGACATAGAAGCAATCTATACGGGAATATTTAGAACACTAGACAACGCAAGCAAAAGCCGAGTTTGGCAAAAGGGTTATATCGCACTAACCAATCTAACCACAGGCGAATTAGTTAAAGAAATGGCGAGCAAACAATGACAAGCGCACAAGAACTAAAAGAAAATATCGGTAGACAGGGTTTACTCTCGGTCACGGGCACAACGCTAAAGTTTGTGGTCACTATCCTTGACGCACGCTCACGCTACGGTCACCTCGATTACAAAGTGACGCCGATAGCAGGCGACGGTGAGACATGGCACGCAAGCACCGCTATAAAGATACTTGACACAGAGATTAAACTGTAATACAATAACATAACAACATAGAAAAGGGGAAACAATGCAAGTAGAAACAATAGGTACAGACAAAGACAACGGATACAACGCAAGCCAGCACCTAATCGTGAAGGTTAAAGCGCCAAAGATATCGGGCACAATGAAAGTACACCCGATGTCCACGACAGACAGACTGAGGTGCGAGGGTACGCTCACGATAGGCGGATACGACAAAACGATATTCGCAGGGCACGCAATTAAGAAGAACGGGCAATGGCACGGTGAACTAACTCAGTACGGGTGCTCACAAACATTGACCACCAAACAGTTAGCGCTCGCCAATCAAGCGATAAAAGCGATATGCCTACACGCCGAAAGCGACAGCGCATTCTTCTACGAAATGGAAAGTGTCGAAAGACATTACATAGAAATAGATATCGAATCATGCGAAAGCAAAATTAAACAACTGCAAGGTGAATTAACTGAGCAAATGGACAGATTAGCGAACCTTACTTTTCAGTTACGGGCAGACAAGGTGACGCAATGAGTACGGAACATATTGACAACGCCGAAGAAGCATATATCGCCTACTGGGTTAAAGCAAATGAAAACAACACAGACGAAATGTCTTGGGAAGAAATGGCAAAACTCACACACTCAACACAGGTGGGGATATTTGGGTATTGCTTCTGCGAAGACAACGACGGCAACGAAAACCCGTTTCCCGATTGCCCTAAACAGGAGACAAAATAATGCCACGTACTAAACAACTGAACACAAAAGCGATATTAAAAGCGTACGAAGCGGAAGCGAAACGCGCGGAGCGTAGCGCCAAAGCCTATCGGGGTGACCCGTTAGAGCAGTATTGGCTTACGCACGCCTGCAAGGTTAGACAATGCAAACAACTAGCAGAACTGGAGACAGCATAATGCACGAAGAATCACTAAGTTTCACGCACACATTAAACGACACACACACATGGAACGTCACTTTTGTGAGCGACTACGCCACGATAACCACGACAGTCACCGCAGAATACGATGACGCTATCGAGGTAGCACAAGACCTACTACAAAATCATTACGGGCTGAGCCTTAACGGGTGGCACGCAGAGTATGAGTTAGCGAAATGGGGCGAGCAATGAACAGAGACACAACCTACTACCCAAACAAATTATGGGTGGACACAGAGACAGGCGTGTTCGGTAACGCCAAAAGCATAGTGATATTAGACATAGATACATGGTCTAATGAAGATGTTTACACATGGGAGAACATGACAGACGACGAGCGACAAGATTACGCACGGGTTGTAATGGAAGCAGGCGAACAAACAGCACCACTCTCGGAATATATGAAGCAAGAACGCGAATACCAAATGGGGTTAAGATAATGGCACATGACAGGTTACGCAGATGTTTTGACTGCCGAGATTACCGCTACGAGGGATATATAGACCCGATAGATAACCAATTCTTTTGTGAGCAATGCCAAAGGGAACGCATGAAAGACGAGCAAGGGGGTGAAGAATGGATAGCAATTTGGGAAAGAGTCTGATATTTGTGGCGATAATCGTCATGTGGGTAGCACCTTTCGCGGTCAGTAGCGTGAGACAGGCAAGACGGGCACGAGGTAGGGCTAATCACCCAACAGCGTGGAAAGGGTAAGCGAACATATGTTTAGGGAACAGGTGTTTGTGTTAGGTCAGCCTGACATTGTGACGCAGGTCACAGCACGAATGGTTGTTTGTGTTAGGCGTACCTTACAGTGTGACATATTTCACAAAGATTGTACTTGAGAAGGGTAATGAAGTGTGATACACTTGTATCTACAAGTTACGAAAGGGGAACGGGGGTGAATATGACAACTACAACAAGCGAACGAGTGTTCGTTGATAAAGCAACCAAAGCACAGGCAGACGCCCTAGCAAACAAACTTAGGGATATGGCAAGTGCAGACAACTGCAATGAACACCAATCAAATTGGCTGTTCAATGTCGCCGAATTGCTTGAGCAACTAACAAAGTAAGTAGGCAGGGTGGCTGGCAGACATCGGGGTTCGAGTCCCCGACACCCACAAGGTCTTAAGACCGATTAACAACAACGAAGGGACAACATGAAACTAAAAACAAAACCAATGACATACGAAATGTGGTGCAGGTTCAACGACCTAGACCCCGCAGACCTAGACACCAACTACATCAAATACCTTGAATGGAAAGAGGAAACATGCAAACTAAACAGACAGCAATAACCGACACAGAATTAGCCTTACTCAGAACCTTTACGCAAGGCTATCTGAGTGCGCTTGTCACCCACGACAAAGCCTACGAAGGCTTTGACGAGTTCTATTCATATAACGACAAGTGGGATATCAACATTCATGCGGTAGGTCAGAAGCCCCGCACCATTTACGCGGTCGCTTATCCGCAGACGGTGGACTCAGACGGATATCTGTCCACCGATACATCTAATTGGGTGGAGATAGGTCAGTATGACATGAACGGCACACCGAAACGAAAGGTAACACAATGAAAGTTCAAGAACTTATAGACAATCTCAAAGAACATAAACCCGATGAAGAAATCATTATCGCTTACTGGACTAGAGAATGGTTTGCGGATGTACTTGACCGCGATATTAACGATGAGCAATGGGAAGAAATTATTCAATCGGGTAATCATGAACTTGAATGCACAGATATTGGTGGTTATTTAATTGACTTAGCCAACGAGGTATTACCTTTAGAAGAGGATATAGCACAATGAAACAACAGCCAACAGTCCACCACTACATCCTGACTTACGACGCAGACAACCAACTGTGGTATCACGATGTGGAAACCGAACGAGAGAAGTTCCCTAATGGTGCAACCATGAACCTAGACACAGGCGAAACTTACTGGGGTTATCTCGGTGATGGCGAGTACGCACCGAACGAATCAGAACTAAACGAGCAGATAGTCCGAGCAGTCCGACAACTCAATCAAAATAATCGTGAAGTACCATTCACGGTCGAAGACTTTGAAGACTACAAAACTGCCGAACTAGACGACGAAACTGACCGCACCTACATACCATACCCACCCGTTTGAAACGCTCTAATGCGCTCCTAATGCGTGTTATTTTCACGAAAGATAGCAATGACCCACAAAATTATCAAGTTCATATCAACACGCCCGTCGGTAGAAATCCTGTTAGAAATCAAACAGCGACTTCTACCACGCAAGCATGAACCAACCTACATAGAACCGTCACACCACTTCATCGTCGTGAAGATGGCAGGCAACCAGCCTGTCGCCTACTGGCGAGGGTCAGGACACGGCACAAACGAACGGTGGACTAAACGCCAGCACCTCGCATACCAATATATGACCGAGTATCAGGCACGCAGAGACACCGACGCTTGCGCTCTTGACCACAAACACAACTACCAGATACAACTAGTCAGAAGTCTGTTACACTAAAGTTTGGATTTGCCCTGCTCCGCAGGTATCCCCTTCCCTAGCGTTGTAGCGGGGCAAGTCCAATTAACTTACCGCCACCCGTACCACCATACTTGCGGTACTCACGCTCACGGGGCGTCTTCCCACCCCACACACCGTACCTGCGGACATCATTCGTTTCGCATTCCATAGCGTAAGCCAAACACTTATCTGCAACTGGACACAACTTGCACACCTTGATTGCCTCATCATAAATACCTGCGGTGGATACACCGACAGAAGTTTCAGGGAAGAAGATACTTGTCTTCATACCGCGACACCTCGCGTCGTCGTACCATTCCAAATGTTTCAAGTCAATCACGCCTAAACCTCTCCAAGTTTGCTGTATGAATTTCAGATTTCAGTTGCTCTATCAACGCTGTGAGGCGTGCCACTTCATCTTGTAACCCTTTAATGATTTCTTCAGTCTTCTTCTGAATCATCTAACTTCTCCCCACAAACAGGCTTCTTCGGTAGCACACGCTTAACCAAACATGAACACAGTCTTGCTTTCATTGCTGTCTCCTTTTATGTTCGACCATAGCAAGACACCCAAGATATCCTGCTGCGTCCACGATACTGTCATGATGCCAGCCGTCACCGTCTAATGCTGTCCTAAGACGGGACAGTTTGACTGCGACCATAAACAAGATGGCTTGCTCAACGGTGAGCGCTATCCCTGTCATGCCTTCAAAGATATCTCTTGCTTGTGTGTAATCTTCTAGCGGGTGGGCGTACTGTTTTTGTCTGTCGCCAGTTATCAGCGAGTGTGCTTCTAATAGTATTTCTGCGCCGTCACAGTTCTTCATCATCGAAATTGTTTCTCCATATCGCAGGTGAATAGTTCAGTTCTATTGCTTCTTTTTGTGCTTGGCTTTCGTAACAGCGCATGATATGAATACACGGGTCAGACCCGTCTTCAAACTCTGCGTCCTCTGTTACCGAGGTGGGTAGACCGTCGTGTGTGTAGCAAACAGGCGGGGAAACCCATCCGCTACGCACACCAATCTCTAACCATTGGTCGAAATCTAACCCCACTATGTCCACTAGAACGCTTCTTCTTGTTCTAAGAATCCGATGTTCCCAAAATCTTTCTTAACATTCGCTACCACTTGTGTGGTTTTGTCTTGCATGACAGGGTTGAAACGGCAAGTCAAACCGATTTCATCGGCAAGAATCTTAGTAGTGTATTTCTTTTGTCCGTCTTTCTCGTACGAGGAAATGTCAAGTTTGCCGACAACAATTACACGGCTACCCTTCTCCAATGATGACGCTGTAAACTCTGCCATCTGACCGAACACAGTCACGTTATGCCAAACCGTAACCTTCTTATCATCCTTACCGCTGGTTGTAGCAACAGTAAATGTTCCTACAGCCATACCACCCTGCGAGAACTTTAATTCCACAGGTTTCCCAACATTGCCAACTATCGTTATTGTATTCATTTAGATACCTCTTTCATAGGTTGTATTACTGGTTCTCTTTTATTAGAGAGTTTGTTGTCGCATAAATGCAACGGGGGTTCAGACACACGAACCCATGTAGTCAAGGTCATATCGCAACGGTCACAAAACCATCGGGTTTGTTTACTTCCCTTCATAAGTCCACTATATCAGGGGTGTCTGATAGCCCACGGATTCCAACCCCAACCGTAGCGGTCTATACCGTACTGGTAGATGGTTAGCCCTGCCGTAAGACAGGTGCGTGGGTCATACAAGTCTTCTGCTTGTTTGATGACATTGTGTTGGCGTAGATATTTAACCCAGAACTTGTTGATTTGGAGCAGGCAAACACTTCCGCCGTTAGGGTCAGACTTGTTGAACGCTCCTGTTTGTCCTCGTGATTCACGATGAATCACATAGTCGAGGGTGAGCATCTGGTCTTCTGCCCAACCTACTTCCCGTGCCAACCCCCACCATTCTGGGTGGAATGCTTCGGCTGGTATCGGTAACACAGGTGACGCTTCCCTTACTTGATGTTCAACTGCTTGCATTGCGGTAATCGGTTTAGGTGGTGGGGCTTTCGCTTCGGAGATAGTCCCCCCCAAGAACAGTAACCCTGTCACGGTGGCAAGTATATGTTTAATCATTAATCCTCTAGTCGTAGGTGGCTATGGTCATCAACTCGTTTACCTGTTGTGGGTATATGAGGAATCCTTTCGCTGGATTGTCCGAGTTGGGGGCGGCGACTTTGATTTGTAGTTTCTCTTTGTTTGCTTTTAGATATCGTTTAAGTCTGCCGAGTTCTATTATACAGAAAGCGTTGGGTGCAAACATGTACACCCACCATTTCGCTGTAGTGACCGCTATACCAGATGGCTTCCAGCCTGCGTTTCGTGGGTTCTGTTCGAACTCTACAAAAATTCTTCCGTTACGGAATCTGTCATACTTTACTTCAAACGCTCCGTCACTCAAATCGGAAAGAAACTGTGTAACAATCTCCTCGCCTTGATGTCCGAACGCTAAATCTTTTTTGAAATCATGCGGATTAATGTCGTGCGACGGTTGGTATCCTTCGGTGCGTTCAATCATTATTTTTCACAGACTCGTAGCCACGATTCAAGAAAGCATCCATCGCTGACCGTTCACGCGGTGACGCACCCATCTTCACAGGTGCTTGGTTCATACCGTAGATACGTTCCATTAAACATTCGTACAATTCTCGTGCGATGTCTTCCACTAGTAGCCTGCTTTCTTCAAGATTGTTAAAAGGTCTTCTAGTCTTAAGACCGCATATTGGTCTGATGGGTTGCCGTAACCTCGACGTTTCGCCACCACAATCCCAATCTCCGCACCAGCATTAACACGTTCTGTCTCAGCCTCATGCAACCATGTTGAGAAGTTAAGAACCTTCTGGTTTTTGCATTCCCAAACGAGACGTGGGTCTGTGCCTGCGATGTCACCTTTATCGTTCACTCCATGTAACGTGCGACGTTCAGCGAGCGGATAAAACTGTTTCAAGAAGTTCACTACGAACGTTTCGAAACTGGTTCCTTTAGCGCGTTCCTTTGACACGTGCCGTCTCCTCTGCTAACAGTTGGCGAAACAATGCACTCCGATTAACACCACGTTCTTTACATAACTTTTTGACTATATCCATTTGTTCGGATGTGAGACGCAAAGCGATGATGGCGGTTGAACGTGTCTTCCCTGTCGGGTCTACCGTTCTATGGTTAGCCATTGGTTACACCTTTCATTTCGGTAAACGCTGTACGTAACGTTGATAGGTCTTTTTGTAGGATTTGCCCAGCCCAATTCAACCCTGCTTTGTCTGCGACTGCGCTAGGTGTCAACCCTGCTTTCTCGCAAGCATCAACGAATTGTTTCACCTGTGTTTTGGTGAGCGGTGCGTTCTCGTCGGTCACGGTGGAAGCCACAGCCTTGCCTGCTTGTGGCTTCCCCGCTACCGCTGACTTGTTATCATCCCACTCCGATTTAGACCAGAGTGAAAGACAGATACCGAACCGCATAGAGGCATTGCGTAAAAAGTCTCCAACGAGTTCTTTATCTAAGTCAGGTTTATCTGCACGGACAGAACCAACACCGAGGATTGATTTCCCGAGGATGGTGAGGTGCGCCCACATTACTGCCATGCCGTTTACTTCTGTGATTGCTGGTCTGCCATTCACCCAACCGCAAGGTTCCCATGACCAGTTCGGGTCGATGTCGATGAGAATGCGGGTGATTTCTGCGTGACCTACAAAGTCAAGTTGGATACCACCTCTCGGTAGTTTGCCGACGATTGACGGGTCTGGTACTGCGTATTTGGTGAGTATGTCTTCTAGTTTCATGCCTTTTCCCCTTTCAAGAGAAGTGTTCTGTTTGTTACTTTCTTACTGTATTTTTCTGTTATTGCTGGTTCCATTGCTTTGATTGCTTTGATGTCTAGGCTCGCCCATGTTCTGCCTTTCCATGTGGCGATGACTGTGCCGTTCACGGTGGCGTATTCGTTGGAGCCAATCATTTCGCATAGTTCGGCTTTCAACCTGTCTTCCATTTCTGTGTACGCTTTCAACTCCTTCTTCACATGCTTCAACTGTTCCACTAGTTCTGATGCTGTTGGTGGCAGTTCAACTGTTGTACCTGTCGGCTTCTGATATCGGGTGCTAATCGTTTCGTATGACCAATGCACACCGTCTGGGGTAATGCCGAGGTCGATAGATGTAAGCCATTTTGCTACAGCGTCACAATGCTCTTGCTTTTCGGCGTCAGTTATCTTCTGTTCGTGGATGTAAAGAACCATTGTTGAGTCGAATATTGCCCATGTGATGAGGTCTACGTCGGCGCAAATGGCTTGCTGGATTCCTTGTATACGCCAGTAGTCGGGTAGTTCGCCTTCCCATTCTCGTGACATTGTTTTGATTTCTAGCACCTTGCGGTCGTCGCCGTTCTCGTATAAGCCGTCGAGGGTGGCTATCATGCGTGCGCCTTCGGGTGTTTCTGCGGCGAACATTTCTTCTGGTGTGGTGTATGCGATACCTGTTTTGTCGCAAGCCCATTGCAACACGAACGGTTCGAGACGGTTGCCTCGTTCCATTGCTGGGTTTGGTGGTATCGGTGATGGTGGTACGTCGCCTAAAAGTTCGGCTGCGTATTTGTCTGCTGGTACGAACGGGTGTAGTCCGTAGATGGCTGCGACTGCTGATGCTGATACTCGTTTACGTTTCTTGTGGT
>Ga0214923_10009005_pt1 | contig 10473 bp, 10 predicted proteins | sample LL1510_MetaG_FD_177993 | JGI IMG/M metagenome (GOLD analysis project Ga0214923, IMG submission 177993) | Freshwater microbial communities from Lake Lanier, Atlanta, Georgia, United States - LL-1510 | ecosystem: Environmental > Aquatic > Freshwater > Lake | place: USA: Georgia | collected...
AGCATAAATCCATGATTGCATAAATCAACATGTTTGAGTTGTGGGTTGAGTCGTTTTTTGCGAAACATGTTTTCTACCACATGCGCTTTGAAAGTAGAAATACGTTCGTTCAAGTTCGCGGAGGTTATGGAAGGGGTAACCCATTCAACACCTAATTTTTTCCCTTGGTGTTGCAAGTTCATACCCATGGAAACGTGGGCATCTCCCGTAATAATTACAATGTCCTTGATTTCGTGCTGTACCCAATAGTCCATAAGGGTATTTCGCTCCACGGCATAACCATCCCACATATCGGTATTCAGTTTTGATTTGGAAGCTTTAACCACGGCCGCCGGGGGGTTAACTTCGGAGAAAATGACTTGATTGGCCCATATTTTCCAAACCTTTTGTTTGTCGCTAAGCATTTCATGCAAAAACCAATCGCGTTGACTTGTACCTAACATTGCGCGAAGCGAATCGTTTTCTCCTTTGCCCTGTTGCGTCCTCGCTTCCAGTCGTTCATCCATCATGTACATAGAGGCCAGGTTACCGAATTCAAATTTTCGTTGGATGCTTTTGCTTGGGTTTTCTTTCAAGGGTAACCATTCAAAATAAACTTTTTGCGCATTCTTTTTGCGTTCTTCCCAATCCCCGTCTTCTGGTTGATGATTTTGCGCCCCTTCCTTATATGCATCGTTGGCAATTTCGTGGTCGTCCCAAATCGTTATAAAACTGTGGGCCGCATGCAGTGCTTGCAAGTCCGGATCTAATCGATAATTGGCGTACCTGGATCGGTAATCCTCCATACTCACGATTTCATGGTCTGGAATGTGCTTCCTGGGAAGGTCTTTGTTGCCGTAACCTCCAGGTGCATGCTCATAGATGTAGTCGCCCAAATGTACCACGAGGTCAATGTCGTCCATGTTGGCAATCCTTCGGTAGGCGTTGAAATACCCCCATTCATAGTTGCTGCAGCTCACCACCGCCATTTTAAGCGAGCTACAATTTAAGCAGGTCGTTTTCGCTTTTCCCAATAGCGAGGTATCCTTACCGTAAATAAACCGATAGTAATAGGTCTTGTTCTCTTCCAATCCTTGCACTTCCGTTTTTACGGCATAACCATCTGCCGCTAAAGGAACGAAGTTGAATTCCTTAAGAAGCGGAAGGAATGATCGATTGCTGCTCACTTCGCAGCGCACGGTCGCTTCGCCCGTCACGCGAAACGGGTTGAGTTGGGTCACCAAAATGAAGGAACTTGGGGTGGGATCGCCCGATGCGACACCAAAGGGGAAAGCCCCCAAGGTTTGAATTTGAGCGTTAATGGCGTCACAATATATGCGTTGTGCATGAAACGAAGCAGCCAAAAACCATGAAAAAAGAAATAGAAAAGAGCGCATAGGTTTAGTTTCTTCAAATCTAAAGATCAAATCCCTATAGTTTGTTTTCTTAAGGTTAAGTTATTATCTTTCCCCAAAATTCTTAACCTATGCAAAAAATTACTTTCGGATTATTCCTTTTCGCCTTAACCTTTTCTGTTCAAGCACAAACCATCGTTTGGCAAGACGATTTTGAAACGCCTGCTAACTGGACCATCAACGTTTCCTCCGGGATTAACGGTGTAGATGCCAATGTTTGGGTCATATCGGATGCCGAGGGAGGTGTAGCTCCTGGAGGTTGTGGCGTGGCATCGAACGGGAATAAAACGTTACACGTGGGTTGCCAAGGCATGTGGTGTCAAGGATCCGGTGCTACCTATAATGCCGGCGACGGAGGCTTAGGGTTTATTGATGCTGAGACGAACAAACGTGCCTTATTTGCCTCCAACATCAACACCCAAAATTCCCAAAATCTTTCCCTACAATTCGATTACATCGGAGTAGGACAACCAGGGTTTGACTTTGGTACCATCCTCTACAGCTTGAACGGTGGCAACACGTGGAACGTGCTTCAAACGATAGCTTCTGCACCAACCTGCGGAAATGGACAAGGTCAATGGACCCATCTTTCCTTACCGCTTCCAGCTTCATGTGCCAATATTAGTACATTGCGCATAGGTTTTCAATGGGAGAACGACAACGACGGCGCGGGAACAGACCCGTCCTTGGCGATTAATAATGTAAAAATCACTTCTCCTGCACCTCCGAGCGTAACGGCGGCCTTCACCGTTTCCACCGACGGACCATGTTTGGGTGATTGCATAACCTTTACCAACACCAGTACGGGTGCTTCCACCTATGCCTGGAATTTTGGAAATGGACAAACCTCCTTAAACCAGAACCCTGGTTCAAAGTGCTACAACTCTGTTGGAGCTTATACGGTACAACTCATTGCCTGCAGTGGAAACCAATGCGATACCGCTACGGTGTTGGTCAATGTTCAGCCCCTGCTGACGGGTCAAGTTACTGTTACAAGCCAAGGTCCTTATACTTGGCCGTTTAATGGAATGACGTATAATACTTCAGGGAACTATACGGACACCATGCCCAATGCGAATGCCTGCGATAGTGTTATGACCTTGCACTTAACGATTAACACGGGAGGGCTTTTGGAATTATCCGGAACATCGAAAGGTATGTTGGTAAAAATTACGGACCTGACCGGACGAGAAATCGATCGAATCAAAGGGCAAGTGCTGATCCTTTATTATGAAGATGGCACAACAAAACGTGTATTCATCCAAGAATAACCTGTTACGTTAATGCTTCGAAAGTCTTTACTCAAGGTATTTTTCCTTGTTTTTTTGGCCTGTTGGTCCCTCGACGCAAAAGCCACCCACATTCTTGGGGGTGAGGTGTATTACGATTCCCTTGGGAACGGTTTTTACAAAGTAACTTTTGAAATCTACCGCGACTGCAACAGCGCCACTGCCTACGACAATCCGCTTATGTACACGGTGTTTTATGGTGACGGAACCTATTTCAACGAGTATTCGGTGAACTTGCTATCGAGCTCGATTTTACCTGTTGTGTACGACGATCCCTGTGTGACACCTCCCAATAACATTTGCGTGGAGAAAGGAATATACATCGATACCATTCAACTGCCCTTCAATCCCACGGGGTACCATATTTCCTACCAACGATGCTGCTGGGCGAACAACGTGGACAACATTATCGATCCCGGAAACAATGGAATTACCTTAACCACCTTTGTTCCAGGTTCCGACCTCACCCCCGTGTACAACCAAGGTGCTCGTTTTGTCAATTACCCACCCATCGTGCTCTGTGCTCAAAATACGTTGAATTTTAATCACATTGCCTTTGACCCCGACGGCGACTCCCTTACGTATGAACTGGCAGATCCCCTCGAAGGAGGCAGTATTGGGAATGTCGTTCCAAATCCGGAATCCCCGCCACCGTACAATGGCGTGCAATGGAATCCTGGGTTCTCTACATTCGTGCCCTTTGGACCTGGATCCACCATTACCATCAACCCTCAAACGGGTATGATGACCTTTACCCCGAACAACATTGGGAATTTTGTGGCGGGTGTTAAAGTCAACGAATACCGCAACGGAATCCTCATCAATTCTAAAATCAGAACCTTTTCCTTTCGGGTAGTTTCCTGCCAAGTGGATATACCCATTACCGTGAATATTACAGGTCCTCCACAACTGGTGGAAGATTGCGGCTATGCTGGCTTTATCATTTCCCGCACCGATACGACAACCAATTTAGTCGTGCATATTGGCCTAGGAGGAACCGCTACCAACGGCACCGATTATCCCTTTATCCCTGACTCGCTGGTAATTCCGATAGGTGTAAGCGCTGATACGATTGGGATTGAAGCCTTAATGGATGCCCTCGTGGAGGCCACGGAAACCGTTTTTTTCAGTGTAATCGTCCCCAACCCCTGCGACGGAACGTTTGATACATCATCAATCACCCTCAACTTGGTGGACTACCAACCTATGAAAATTACAGCACCTGATTCCATGAATTTTTGCCTGGCCGGTGGCGAAACGCCCTTCTTATACTGCTCCCTCACAAATGGGGTTCCTCCCTATCAATTCAACTGGGAACCGGGGGCTTTTCCGAACAACGATACGGTTTCTTTAGCGGCAACTGCCTTGAACCCTAACCAAAACCTATTCTATGTGGAGGTACAAGATGCGTGCGGAAAGACCATTTCCTACAACCCCATTTACGTGTACAACCAATGTCCTTTGGAAGCACCGAATGTAATGACCCTCAATGGTGACATGACCAACGAAACCTTCATTGTAAACAATTTAGAAGATTACGATGCGGTGCAACTTCGCATTTTCAACCGTTGGGGAAATGTGATTTACGAAAACGATGACTACCAAAACGACTGGTCAGGAACTGATGTTTCGGGAAAAACAGTCAAGGAAGGGGTTTATTTTTATACCGTAATCCCCCAAAGCGCTAAATATACGTACGACGATCAAGAAAAAACCCAATACGTGTTGTCAGGGTTTCTGCATATCTTCAATCAATAATTTTAATGCTTAATTAGTTGGTGGAATCCCTTCAATTCTCCTTTGGCGTTGAAGTACTTTACCAAGTAACTCCCGTTGGGGTGGTTGGATAGATCAATGTTGAACTTCTTTTTGTCGAATAAGGTCTTTCTGCTGCCAAATTCGCTAATTGTTTTTCCATTGGCCATATCGAATACCACATAAGAATAATAATCCTTGGCCTCCACATTGAAAATCCCGGAAGAAGGATTGGGGTAAATTTTGATATTTCCTTTTCGATTTTCCGTGTCTAATGGAACGACACTCAGCATCGTGGAATCGCTCAAGGCCAAGGTGTCCTTTGGAGGGCTTGGTACGTTCAATGTGTTCCGTTCCCAATGATTTATGCCATTGCGCAGGATATAACCCTCTTGAAAATTTTCCTGATTGGTAAGGTTGAGAATATCAGAATACCAAATTTCAGCAATAATGGTGTCGGGTTGTACATCGATAAGTCCATAGCAAAATAGAGGTCTCATACGCCTAATATTGGTAATAAAATTAAAGGAAAGGAATGGAATGACAGGATGCAGTTGAAAATAGTTAATCGAAAATTAATCTTAGAGCATACACCAATTTATTTTAAGGTGTTTTGAGCGTTGGTGAAGGGAAATTGCAATTAAGTTTTGCAAATCAGTAAACTTTTTTTCGCTTTTCGCTTGCGGAATCGTTTTATCCTCGTATCTTTGCACCCCTCAAAGAGCGTTTGAGGATTTAATATATTGTTTAATTAAGAGTATTTTTATGCCAACTATACAACAACTAGTTCGCAAAGGAAGAACAGCGGTGGCGCACAAAAGTAAGTCTGCTGCACTTGATTCATGTCCTCAACGAAAAGGAGTTTGTGTTCGTGTTTATACGACCACACCGAAAAAACCAAATTCTGCCATGCGTAAAGTGGCCAGGGTCCGTTTGACCAATGGCCGCGAAGTCAACGCATACATCGGCGGTGAAGGCCACAACCTTCAAGAACACTCATTAGTATTAGTACGTGGTGGTAGGGTAAAAGACCTACCAGGGGTGCGTTATCATATCGTTCGCGGGGCTGAGGATACTGCGGGAGTTCAAGGACGATCTCAACGAAGAAGCAAGTACGGTACAAAACGTCCGAAAGCTGCAAAGAAATAATCAAAGGTCAAATTGCGATAATATAACAAGCGATGAGAAGAAGAAAAGCCAAAAAAATTGCCATCTTACCAGATCCGAAGTTTCAGGAGCAGGTGGTAACCAAGTTTGTTAATAACCTAATGTATTCTGGTAAAAAGAGCCTTGCGTTCAAAATTTTCTATGAGGCCATAGATTTAGTAGACAAGAAAATTGAAGACACCGAAGGCATTGAGGTTTGGAAAAAAGCCTTAGAAAACGTTACCCCAAGCGTGGAAGTGCGCAGTCGCCGTGTAGGCGGGGCCACCTTTCAAATTCCAACACCTGTGCGAGAGGAACGAAAGTCATCCCTTGCCATGAAATGGTTGATTGGGTATGCACGTAAACGCAATGAAAAAACCATGTCCCAAAAATTGGCCGCAGAAATTATCGCCGCTTCGAAAGAAGAAGGTGCAGCATTTAAGAAAAAAGAAGACACACTCAGAATGGCCGAAGCCAACAAAGCATTTTCACACTTTAGATTCTAAACCATGGCAAGAGATCTCAAATACACACGAAACATCGGTATTGCGGCACACATTGATGCCGGTAAAACGACCACAACGGAACGTATTCTTTTTTACGGTGGTGTGAACCACAAAATCGGTGAAGTGCACGACGGTGCAGCCACCATGGACTGGATGGAGCAAGAGCAAGAGCGTGGAATTACCATTACCTCTGCAGCGACCACGTTGACTTGGAACTATCGCGGAATTCCTTACCACGTGAACATTATCGACACCCCAGGACACGTTGACTTTACCGTAGAGGTAAACCGCTCGTTGCGTGTTCTTGATGGCTTGGTGTTTTTGTTTTCTGCTGTAGATGGGGTAGAACCTCAATCCGAAACCAACTGGCGACTGGCTAATAATTACAATGTACCTCGAATCGGATTTGTCAACAAAATGGACCGACAAGGTGCTGACTTCCTCAAGGTATGTAAGCAAGTGAAAGACATGTTAGGAAGCCATGCGCTTCCCCTTCAAATTAATATTGGAGAAGAAGATAATTTTAAAGGAGTAGTCGATCTTATTAACTTCCGCGGTATCGTTTGGAACGAAGACGATTATGGAATGACCTTTAAAGAAGTAGAGATTCCTGCAGATATTTTGGAAGAAGCGCGTGAGTTGCGTGCAGCTCTTTTAGAAGCCGTGGCTGAGTTTGATGAAAGCCTCATGGAGAAATACTTTGAAGACGAGAATTCGTTGACTGAACGCGAAATTTTGGATGCCTTGCGTCAAGCTACCATTTCTGGGAAGGTTGTTCCGATGATGTGCGGTTCTTCCTTCAAAAACAAAGGTGTTCAGGCGATGTTAGACATGGTAATGGAAATTTTACCTTCTCCAATGGACATTGAAGCCATTAAGGGAATCAATCCAAAAACAGACGAGGAGGTAACGCGTAAGCCATCATACGATGAGCCTTTCGCTGCCTTGGCGTTTAAAATTGCCACAGACCCCTTCGTTGGTCGTCTTTGCTTTACACGCGTTTACTCAGGGATGCTCGAAGGAGGTTCCTACATCCTAAACACGCGTTCCGACAATAAAGAACGTATCTCTCGTATTTTCCAAATGCACGCGAACAAGCAGAACCAAGTACCCAATTTAGGTGCAGGGGATATCGGTGCAATTGTTGGATTTAAAGATATTCGAACCGGAGATACCCTGTGCGCAGAAAACGCTCCAATCGTTCTAGAATCCATGGTGTTCCCAGATCCGGTAATCGGGTTGGCGATTGAACCCAAAACGCAAGCAGATACCGACCGATTGTCTACAGGATTATCCAAACTTTCGGAAGAAGATCCCACATTCCGTGTGAATACCGACCAAGATACAGGACAAACAATCATTTCCGGAATGGGAGAGTTGCATTTGGAAATTATCGTGGATCGTTTGAAGCGTGAATTCAAAGTGGAAGTGAACCAAGGCGCGCCACAAGTGGCATACCGCGAAGATATTTCAGGATCTACCGAACACCGTGAAGTGTACAAAAAACAAACCGGTGGTCGTGGTAAATTCGCCGATATTTTGGTGAAAATCGGACCTCAAGACAATGCAGAGAAAAAAGGTTTGGAATTCATCAACAGCATCAAAGGGGGTAACATTCCACGTGAATTTATTCCTTCCGTAGAAAAAGGGTTTAAAGAGTCTATGAAAAATGGCGTACTTGCCGGATTCCCGTTGGAAGCCATGAAGGTAGAGTTGATCGATGGTTCCTTCCACGCGGTTGACTCCGACTCATTATCCTTTGAATTGTGTGCGAAAATGGCTTACCGAGATGCGGTGAAAAAATGTTCCCCCATTCTTTTAGAGCCTATCATGAAGATTGAAATCGTTACGCCGGAAGATTACTTCGGAGATGTACAAGGAGATTTGAACCGTCGTCGTGGAATGCCTACGGGAATGGATGATCGTAACGGAGCCAAAGTGTTGAAAGCCGATGTGCCGCTTTCGGAAATGTTTGGATATGTGACGCAATTGCGTACAATTACCTCGGGGAGAGCGACTTCTTCCATGGAATTCTCGCATTACGCGCCAGCGCCGAAAAATATTGCCGAGGATGTAATTGCTAAAAGTGGTAAAGTTTCCGCCTAATTGACAAGAATATGAGCCAGAAAATTAGAATAAAATTAAAGTCTTACGATCATAACCTCGTAGACAAGTCTGCAGAGAAAATCGTAAAAACGGTAAAATCCACCGGTGCCGTGGTGAGTGGTCCTATTCCGCTTCCCACCCAAAAAAGAATTTATACCGTGCTTCGTTCACCGCACGTCAATAAAAAAGCACGCGAGCAATTTGAGCTTTGCGCGTACAAAAGATTGTTGGATATCTACAGCAGCTCCTCCAAGACCGTAGACGCGTTGATGAAATTGGAATTGCCGAGCGGGGTAGATGTAGAAATTAAAGTGTAATAATTAGTAAAGTAAAGTTATGTCAGGAATAATTGGACGAAAAATCGGAATGACTAGCATCTACAGTGCCGAGGGTAAGATTTTACCATGCACCATTATTGAAGCTGGTCCCTGCGTGGTTACGCAAGTAAAAACGGTGGACAGAGATGGTTACGACGCAGTTCAATTGGGTTACGGGAAACGCAAAGACAAAAACACCCCGAACGCATTGAAAGGTCATTTTAAGAAAGCCAACACAGATCCTAAAGCCAAATTGGTGGAGTTCAAGGAATTTGACGCCGTTTCTTTAGGCGATGAAGTAACTGTAACGCTGTTCGAAGAGGGCGAGTATGTGGAAGTAGCGGGAACGACCAAAGGAAAAGGATTTCAAGGGGTTGTACGCCGTCACAATTTCGGCGGGGTGGGGCAATCTACACACGGTCAGCACAACCGACTTCGTGCTCCAGGTTCCATCGGTGCTTGTTCGTATCCTGCACGTGTATTCAAGGGAATGCGCATGGCCGGTCAGATGGGGAATAAACGAAGAACCCAGAGCAATTTGGAGGTGTTGAAAGTGCTATCAGAAAAAAATATGATAATCATTAAAGGATCTATCCCAGGTGCGAAAGGTTCTTTTGTAACAATTGAGAAGTAATGGAAGCGAATTTATACAGTGCCAACGGGAATCTTGCTCCTTCGAAAGTATTGCTTTCCGATGAGGTGTTTGGGATTGAACCCAACAACCACGCAATCTATCTTGATGTAAAACAGCACTTGGCGAACCGCCGTCAAGGAACCCATAAATCGAAAGAACGTAACGAAGTTTCGGGTTCTACGAAAAAATTGAAAAAACAAAAAGGAACCGGTGGAGCGCGTGCCGGTAGCGTTAAATCCGGTACACGTGTAGGAGGAGGTCGTATTTTTGGACCACGTCCTCGCAATTACCACTTCAAACTCAATGTGAAATTGAAGCGTTTGGCCAGAAAATCAGCTTTTTCTTATCAGTTGCAGCAAGATGCGTTGATGGTGTTGGAAGATATTCAATTCGATGCGATTAAAACCAAAGAATTTGTAGGATTAATGGATGCATTATCCTTGACGAATCAAAAAGTATTGTTGATTTTGGGTGAAAAAACGGATTCTGTATACTTGGCTTCAAGAAACTTGAAAAAAGTGAAGGTAGTTACCGCAGATTCGTTTAATACCTACGATGTATTGAATGCACGAAAGGTTTTGGTTACCCAAACTGCGGTAAGCCGTATTGAAGAAATTCTAAATTAATGAATGATCATGCAAGGAATAATTATAAAACCACTCATTACTGAAAAAGCAACTTTTGCTTCAGAAGGTAATAATGTTTTCACATTCGAAGTGGACCGTAAGGCCAACAAGATTGAGATTAAGAAAGCGATCGAAAAGACGTACAGCGTGCACGTCACCGAGGTGCGTACGATGAATTTCGGAGGTGGAAAGTCTTCGAAAAAATACACGAATAAAGGAATTGTTGAACAGCGAAGCAAACAATGGAAAAAAGCTTTGGTGTCTGTTGCAACGGGAGAAACCATTGATTTGTTTAACAACTATTAATTGAGCCATGAGCGTAAGAAAATTTAAACCCACCACACCCGGTCAACGCCACAAGGTCGCCTTGGACATGTCCGGCATCACGGCCACGAAGCCCGAAAAGAGCTTGGTGAAAGGTGGAACAAAATCCGGTGGACGTAACAACGACGGACGTATGACCATGCGCTATATCGGAGGTGGTCACAAGCAAAAATACCGAATGGTGGATTTCAAACGAAATCGGTTTGATATTCCAGCTACGGTGAAAGCCATTGAGTACGATCCCAACAGAACGGCTAACATCGCTTTGATTTATTACGTGGACGGGGTAAAAAGCTATATCCTGGCGCCTAATGGACTCAAAGTCGGCGATACCGTTGTATCGGGTAAATCAGCTACACCCAACGTCGGAAATGCC
>Ga0214923_10009008_pt1 | contig 10469 bp, 11 predicted proteins | sample LL1510_MetaG_FD_177993 | JGI IMG/M metagenome (GOLD analysis project Ga0214923, IMG submission 177993) | Freshwater microbial communities from Lake Lanier, Atlanta, Georgia, United States - LL-1510 | ecosystem: Environmental > Aquatic > Freshwater > Lake | place: USA: Georgia | collected...
GTTCAGGGAAAAAGTAGCGGCACCACAGCCGGTGAATTATCTACCTGCAGGAGTGGAAGATCAAGAAATTTCTGAAATAGGCAAAATGAAGTTATTAAATGATTTAAGTTTGCTAGCTAAATGCAAAGGGATACCAGAAACCTTCCCACTGAAAGCACCAGTTTTGATAGTGGAAGCTGGCAATGATCAAATTGTGAACGAGGCCAGCAAAGCAAAACTGCGTTTAGAGCTAAAAAATGCAGACACCATAAAACTTGATGGGATAGGCCATGGATTATTGCTGCCAACATTGGCTGAAACAATGCTCAACTGGCTAGCGAAACAATAAGCAATGAAAATAAAACCATGCCAAGCTTTTAAAAAAGCAGCAAAACATTATGCAAAGAATGCCAAACTGCAACAAGCAGTGGCCTGGAGATTGGCAAAACATTGCCAAAACCTAGAGGTGCCCGTTGGAACGATATGGGATTTTGGCGCAGGAAGTGGACATCTAGCTAGAGCTTTGGAAAATCAAAAAAAGAAGTTTTGCGCACTATTAGTAGATGAATGCAAAGAACTACTAGCAGAATCTAAATTCATAAGCATGAGAAAAATAGAATGGGATTTAAATCAAGGAGTGCCACCTATGGCAAAAGGTGCTGCATTAATAGCAAGCAGTTTTGCATTGCATTGGCTAGATAATCCGGTAGAAAAAATAAAACAATGGGGAGAAGCAATAGGCCCAGGAGGCTGGCTAGCAATAACAGTGCCCGTAGAGGGAAGTTTTACAAGCTGGCAGATCGCAGCCGAAAAAGCCGGAGTGAAATGCACAGCTATCAAGCTACCAAATTGGAATGAATTAACAAAAAGCCTCAGCGAAGTAGCAGAAATAAAGAAGCACAAAATAATTAGATATAGCAAACAATATAGTTCAGGCATAGAATTCCTAAAAGAAATGAAATCGATGGGAACAAATGGAGGTGCTATTCACACACTAGATCAGAAAGAATTAAAAAAACTAAATAGCTGCTGGCCGCAAGAAATAAATAAAGAAATGCAACAAAAAAGGCAGAGCCGTGGGGAAGACAAGATAACGATAAATTGGAATATTATGCTAGTAATAGCACAAAAACCAATGGCTAAGAATTAAGCAAATGGACACACCTAGCCGCATAATTGTTGCAGGAACAGACACAAATGTAGGTAAAACGATAGTAAGCAGCTTGCTTGTAAAAAAATTAGATGCCCACTACTGGAAACCAGTGCAATGCGGCGATTTAGATACAGGTGGCGATAGCGCAACTGTAAAAAAACTAAGCGGTATAAAAGCAAACCGGATTATCCCGGAAGCCTATAGATTAAAAATGCCAGCATCACCAAACCAAGCAGCAGCTACAGAAGGAATAACAATAGATAAAGAAAATTTAAAGCTACCTAACCATGAAGGTGCCTTAGTGGTTGAACTAGCGGGAGGTTTAATGGTACCCCTAAGAGATGACTGGCTTCAAATTGATCAAGTTAAAGTATGGAATTTACCAGTAGTGCTTGTTGCACGATCTGGGCTTGGCACCTTAAACCACACACTACTATCAATAGAGGCGTTGGAAAATAGAAATATAAAAGTAGCAACACTAATACTTAATGGAGAGAAGCACGAAGAGAACTACAACACATTAGTAACAATGGTAAATTCAAGTATAAGCATAAAAGTATTAGAGATCCAGCCTATATAACTTGGTTTCACCCATAACATATGCACCATTAGGAGCTAAAGCAAAATTGCTAACACCACCAGGTACAGGTATTACAGCCAAAGGTGTTCCATCTTTATCAAATACCTCAAGACCTGCTCCGGTACCCGTCCAAACCCTACCAAGTTGGTCAACTTTAATGCCATCAGGAATACCCTTCGTTACCACACAAAAAACAGATCTCTGAGTTGCAAAAATACCATCAGGTGTAGAAGTAACTAAAAAACGGTATATAGTGCGAGGCAGAGAGCTATTACGCGCACCGTTGCCAGAAATATAACCAGAATCAGTTACATATAAATATTTAAAATCCAAACTAAAAGCTAAGCCATTCGGTTTAGCAAAACCATCAATCAATAAGCGCTGCAACCCATTAGATGGATGATAACGCCATACCCAATTTCCGATCGTTGGCTTTGGACGAAAACCTTGTTCATATCCATATTGAGGATCTGTAAACCAAATGGAGGAATCAGGAGCCTGAACAACATCATTAGGACTATTAAACTGATATCTAGAATAGCCAGTTGTGAGCAATTTAACATTGCCGGTAAATGGATTGTACTCTGCTAGGCCAGCAGGTTTAAATTTGTTGCCTTGCATAGTTACAACAATATTTCCATTGCTTAAACGAAAAGCTCCATTTGCCATTGGAATAGAGTCCGTTAAACCCAAATCACGGGTAGAACCATCTTGGATGTTGTAACTAGAAGCAACAACATATTGAGATCCATCCGAACGATATAAACGATTGGAAGTAAAAAATAATTGATTTAATTCAGGTATTAAAACTGGGCCTTCATGGGCGAGTGGCTTTGAGTAAGAAGAAAGTAATTTTAACTTTGCATTAACTAAACTAGCTTCTTGCGCAAAGACTGATCCAGAAATTACAAAAAAGAATGCTATAAAAAAACGAATTGAGAAGCCCATAATGCTGTTTTCGGTGGAAATTAACAAAGATAAATTACAGTCCGGGGCTAGACTGCATAATACCGCCATCAGCAAAAATTGAAGTGGCAGTTATGTAGCTAGCGGAATCACTGGCCAAAAACGCAACAACTGCAGCGATTTCGCTAGGCTCAGCCATGCGACCCATAGGGATAGCAGAATTTAACTTCGCCAAAAGCTCTGGGTTATTAATTGTTGATGCATTAATAGGTGTATTAACAGCACCTGGACCTACATTGACAACGGTAATACCGTGGGGGGCAAGTTCAACACCGGCGGTACGTGCAAGCATGCGAACACCACCTTTAGCTAAGCAATAGGCTGTGTTATTGGGCATAGGCCAATCTTCATGAACAGAAGAAATATTTATCACCCTGCCACCGCCCCCTTGGGCAATCATCTGCTTAGCTGCAAATTGAGTGCCAAAGAAGCAACTTTTCAAATTAACGTTTAAGACCTTATCATAATCTCCGGCAGTAGTATCTAAAATAGAAGTACGAGTTTCGAGACCTGCATTATTCACCATCACATCAAGGCGACCATAGGTTTTAACGGCAAGATCTACAACTCCCTGAAGAGAGTCTAGGTTAGTAACATCAGCTTGCGCGCCAATAGCAACTCCACCTGCCTCTGAGATCTCAGAGAGAATAGCCTCTGTTAAATCGGGGTGAGAGCGGTAATTTATTACAACGCTGGCGCCACGGTGAGCAAGCTCCAGGGCGACTGATTTACCAATGCCGCTATTAGCACCAGTTACGATGGCAACCTTACCTTTCAAAAACTGTTCAGTCATTGGGAACAGGAACAACACATGGATAAATAAAATTTAGTAGGAGAAGTGCGAAGAAGTCAATGGAATAGCAAAATATGATGGAATGCACACATCTCGGGCTATCTGTTGTAGAACATCCAGAAAAAGCTATTATGAAAGAGATTCAATAATCGAAAAATGCCAGAAAAAGTCAAAGAATCTCTGCTCCTGGGCTCTATTTTTCTTGTGCTAGCTTTTCTAGCAAACACAATTCAAAGCGTCTTTGGCAAATTCCTTGAAGCACAATTAAGCGTTGAGATGTTCACGTGGGTTACATTTGTGAGTGCCTTAGTAATTTTAATACCCATTGTTGCGGCCAGAGGGTTTAAGGATCTCAAAACAGAAGTAGTTAAAACTCATCTTGTAAGAGGTGGAACTGGCATAGCAGGATTTCTCCTTTTTATTGCTGCTGCTCAGCTAACGAGCCTAGTAAATGCAAATGTCTTGCTCAATACAACCCCAATTTTTATACCAATATTAGCATTAATATTTTTAAAAACTAGAATTAATCGGCTGTTGTGGATAGCAATTGGGCTTGGATTTGCCGGTATGGTTATTATAGTAAAACCAGATGCAACTATATTAACCAATCCAGGAAATATTTTGGGTTTAGCGGCTGGATTCGTAACAGCAATTGAATTTTTGGCAGTTAAGAAATTGGATGAAACAGATTCACCCATAACTCAAATGATTTACTTTCTACTAATAGGATCAATTTTATCAACAATATTAGTATTGGGTAAATTGCAGCCCATAAATCATGAGCAAGCACTAATAATGCTTGCAACCGGCGGCTGCCTTGTTTGCTTTCAATTTCTGTTAATTAAAGCATACACCTATGCCAGACCCCATGAAATAGGAGCATTTCAATACAGTTCGGTTGTATTTGCGGCCTTACTAGGATGGATAATCTTCAAGGAGCAATTAGACCTTGGCACCATAATTGGAACATTACTTGTTTGCGCCGGAGGCATATTGAGTATTTCCAAAATAACAGAAGAGAAAAATTCATGAGCAATATAAGAAAATTAATTAACATTTCGCAGACAACATTCAACCTTCAAGAGCAAATCAATTGGTACACTACTAATCTAGGTTTTAGTTGTATTTCAGAAACGCGTATAGATGGTTCATGGTTAGGTGAACTTATTGGAATACCTGGGGCTATAATTAATATAGCTTCCCTTAAAATAGGCGAAGAGCTTCTTGAGCTGTGGGAATTTGAACAATTTCCCACACAAAAAAATGACAAAATAGAATCAATACCAATTCCGGAAGATTCCCAGAGCAATGATCTCTGGTTCCAACATATTTGCATTGTAGTTAGTAACCTTAACGAGGCTTTTAATAAAGGGGCTTCAAATGCAACACAAATATCAAGATCGCTTGTAACTCTTCCCGAATCAAACAAAGAAGCTGCAAATATTGAGGCGGTAAAAATCAAAGATAGCCTCGGACATCCGCTGGAACTGCTTAAATTCCCAAAAGACAAAGGGGATCAAAAGTGGCATAAGCCAAATTCAAAGCTATTTATGGGTATAGATCACACAGCAATTGGGGTATCTGATACACAGAAAAGCATTAAGTTCTACAGCGAACTACTAGGGCTTAAGATAGTAGGAAAAGGGTTAAATACTGGAAAAGAACAAGATCATCTGGATGGGCTTATTAATACAAAAGTAGTAATTACCAGTTTACGACCATCTGATAATGGCATGGGAATTGAACTCCTAGATTATCAACTACCAAATCCAATACGAAGAGAGAGATTGAACCCGAGGGCAACCGATCTAAACGAATGGAGAATAATGCTATTAGTAGAAAATATTAAATCAATACATAGCAAACTAAGCAGCATATGGCCTGCAAACTCAATAGGACCTATAATACCAATACCTTCCAACTTGTGGGGAGGCACACTCGCTTTTCAAGTACGCGATCCAGATGGCCATGCATTGATATTACTCAACTAACAATTAAATTCCCATACATACTAAAACAATCAATCAAACCAATGGATTACAAAACAATTGCAACACTCTTATTTCCTGAATCCAGTTCAACACTTGCAGCTGCTGGTTTGCTGGTGCTGAGGCTTACTATGTCTATTGCCTTCATACGCCATGGATGGCCAAAGATTAGGAATCTAAGCACTTGGGCAAAAGCGATGAACACACCAATCATTCTTTGTGGATTATCTGCATATTCGATGTGGTTTGGAGGGATAGCCTTATTGCCTGGATTACTAACCGGGCCAGCATCACTAGCAATACTAGTTTCAATGGCATATGCAGTGATATTAGAGATTTCAAAGGGATTTCCCTTCATCGCTCCAGATCCATTTCAAATTCCTCCAGGGGATTATGCCGGACCTATGGGAGTGGGTGATCCCCCAAGCTGGGAAAAAGCACTACTTTATGTAGTGATGGCAGCAGTTTTGATTTGTTGTGGTGGTGGAGCGTTATCGCTTGATAATGAGGTTCTAAAACCAATTCTTTTAGGATTAGTATCCTGATTTTAAATCTACAAACTGAAACTTTTACTTGATTATCCGGCTGATCTGGAGCGTGGCCGGCTTTCCCGAAGGTTCCCGTGTTCGCGGTGGCAAGGCAAAAACCACCCATAATAAAATTAATAAAAGCTCCATCACCCCATGCGTCAGTATTTCCTGGGCCTGATTCTGCTTGGTGCGCTTTGCACTCCTAGCGCCAGGGCTGCAGAGCCAACGCTTTTGCAGCTCCTGGGAAGGCCCTTGGGCGAGCACCCCCCCACCTTGATTAATCACAGCAATGGGCCCCTACCAAGTGGAACATTTATTGTCCAAGATAAATCCAAGGGGGTTTCTTGGTTCTTCAACTTAACTAAGGGCACAGCTAGAGCCGTGGAGTTGCCCTACAACAACGGCAACCATGAGTCGGCATTGAGTGCAGATGGCCTTACCTTGGCCAGCCCCCATTATGAAACCCTCGGCCCCGGTGATCCAGAAGGTGGTGGCTTTCACCCCGGTGCTGAGGTGTCTCTGGTGGATCTAAAAACCGGCCAAAGCAGAGTTTTAACGGCGGCAGCTAACCCCTTGGGACGACCAAAGCCCCATGGAGCCCAATGGCTTGCCAATGGAGACCTTGTTGTTACCGCTCAACAGGCGAATGGTTTGATCCGTTTCCCCAAGCCACTTAGCCCTGAGGCTGGAGTACCCCGAGTTTTAAACTTTGCCGGTACCGCCTGCCATACCCCCCACCTGGTGGAGCAAATCCCTAGTTCTAATTTGGTAGTTAGTGGTTGCCGCTGTACAAATCCAGGTGATAAGCCCAGCTGTGCAGGAGCTTTAGCCGTGGCAGACCTTGAAAATAGCGCCACCAGGGTGCTGCCCGCTGGCCTTGGCGCCGAAGGAATCGCTGTTACTCCTCAGGGGGAAGTTTGGTTGGGGGGCCTAAGGGGGAACGTGGTGAGTATCTATGGCTTTGTTGGTGGGGAACGCCGTTTGGATCAATTGAAGTTGTTGAAGCAGATTTCCGTGCCCAAGCCCCTGAGGCTTGCCTATGAAGCCAGCACCAATACCGTTGGTGTAGTTAGTTATGAGCCAAAGGCGGGTGCTTCTGAGATAAATTTCCGCAGTTTTGATGCAAAAAATCACTCTCTGGTGGGCGCCACTGTGCTTAAGAGCTCTCTGCGGGGTCGGATCAATAGCCAAGGTCTAGCAGCAGCCAATGGAGTATTCATCACCGGTGGTTTTAATAATCAAACCATTGTTATTGTTGATCCCAAAACCCTTAAAGTGTCGGTCGAAATTCTGATGCCCCGTTGTTCTTTGCCAGCTGGATATAATTCACCAACCCCGATGAAAGAGCAAGCGGCAATTAAACAAAAACAAACAGGTGCTAATAACTGGAGTGGTGGTGTGTGTCCTGGCACTGTGCGTAACCCCGATGATCGCCGTTTTGCGGTGTTGGATGGCTTCACATGGTCACCCCAGGATCTTAGTGCTTCTTAAATAAATCAATTTCGATTTATTCAGCTAGGTTACTTTTTTCAAACCAGCGATTTTACATCTTTTATTTTGCTAATAGTGGCCACTGCCAGTTGTACATCCATGGCGGTTTTTTTCATGTACGCAAAAAAGAAGAGCTTCCGAGATACTTCACAAGCATTCCACTTTAACAAGAACGCTGAAAGCCACCTGGGATGACCGAGCGGATCGCGAAGCGATCTGCTGTTGAATGCCGTTCACAGAACGGGCTCTCAGGGTTGCGGAAATGTGTGGGTAAACAAGAACATTTATTCACCAAACGCTGGATCTGAACCAGTTAAACGAATAATACGTGTGCCATTATTGCCAACAGGTCCAGCATAAGAACCAAGTATTGCAGGATTTATTGGAGAGCCACTAGTAGGAGCTATAGGTATGTTAGGTCTCCACTTCAATTCAAATGCGCCACCTGAACCAGATATGTAATCATAACTAACAGCAAATTCAAGCGTTAATTGTGGGTTTATTCCATAGTTAAGTTGAAGCTGACCGCCAGGAGATGAATCACCAAACTGATCATATACATAATAGAAACGAGGCAGGAATGATACATTCTTTAAGCCTGTTGGTAAAGCAATTTGAACGTTAAACGGGGAGAGAACAGATTCACCCGGGTTTGGATAACGCTTATTTCCGATTGGTGATGCAAAAGTGCTAACAAGCTGAAAATTAGGAGATGTGAGCTCAAGACCAACTCCAAGCTGCTGATAATAGTATCCAGACTGAAGAGCATTATCGTAACCAAAATTAAGGCCCCAAAAAGAATCGGAGCCCTTTAAAAGTTCGCGATAACCCACACGGACAGAATCTCCAACGGTTTGAATATAAGAACTATTAAGATCACTGGTTTCCAGGGGCCGCTGCATAGCATAAATAGTATTATCAATAAAAAATTGCGATTTAGAGCCTACAACTACTGGAAAATAATGGTTATACTCAAAACGATTGGAAGATTGAAGAGGAGCTACAAGAAACTTAAACGTATCGTTAGGTAGTACAAAATCAGTAAGCACATATTTAGATTTAGCAAAATCATCAGGGATATAATCATCAGCATATGCCGGGATACTGGCTGAACAAATCAAAAAATAACAAAAAAAAATGCACCTTGGGAACATAGTAGAAACTAGTTAGTGAAGGAGGAAACAGGCAATTTAACCTTAAACATATGAAATGGATATTGTATTTGCAGCTTACCTGTAGGGCTATTGCCAGCAAAACGATTAATCTGAGATGAGGGAAAATATAAAAATCCGTCTGGCCCCAGACGGGATGCATCTGGCCAAACCAAAATAGAAGATGGACCTTGAGCAATTAACTCAAAACTTCCATCTGGCTTGCGCCGATTAATACCACCTTTTTCAATATCACTGAAGTAAATAGATCCATCTTTTGTCATTGTCATACCAGCATTAAAAGGGCCAGGGCCCATATCTTCAATAGCGGCTGCCAATTTTGAATCCGATATGCTGAAATCAGTTAATAAGTTGGTGGGCAATCTAAATAGGCGAGGACCTCCACTTGGTTGAAAATAGAAATACTTACCATCGGGGGAAACCTCCACCGGATTCACGCTCATATTACCATTTGGAAGCCTTCCTTTTACATTTAGATAAGGCATACCATTAACAGTTAGTTTGAGTGCCTGGTTTGACCGTAACCTAACATCAGTTGAGAGAACCCTCCTTGCCTCTCCTGAATTGAGATTTAACACAATCAAAGCACCTAAAGACGAATCAGGGAGGAATGCAAAGCCATTTGATATGCGTACGTCATTAATAAACCCACCATCTGGAACAACGTTTGTATTGAAAGCATAAACCCTTTTAACTTTATTAGAAGCGATATCAATTTGCACAAGTTTAGCCTTACCTTTGATAGGTTTACCAGCTACACCAGCTGGATCAACAACCCAAAGCTGATCATTAGCATCAGAAACAACTGAATTAATACCAATAAATTGGCTATCTCCTGAATTAGCAAAGCTATAGGAGTTCCACTCACCGCCGGGATATGCTTTCAACTCTCCTCCAGGAAGAATTTCCGCAACAGAAGGAGTTGGCTTTGTAAGATTTTGACGAGGAAAACTTGCAAAAATACGCCCCTTCGATGAAACAGTAACACCATTCCATGGCATAGATGGGGAGACCCCAACAACAGTAGCTTCAGGTAATTGCGGCCTGGAATGCAAAGGGGTATAGAAAACCAAGATGCCAACGGCGCCGCACAAACCAATTAAAGGGGCAAAAGAAAGTGAGCGAAAACGAACGGCCATCAGACTAAAGAAATATTTAAGCTTCATAAATTTTAGCACAGCTTAAGCGATTGGATCAACCAATTTCTCTATGAGTTGCTGAATTTCAATAGAAGACAAACATACATCAGAAGAAAACCGCTTAACCAGGGAACCATGCCTATCAATCAAAAACTTCTCGAAATTCCAAGCTACTGGTATGGAATCATGAGTGAGTTCCTTAAAAAGTGGATGAATATTAGGTGCAACGCAACTAATCTTTGAAAAGATTGGAATATTCAATCTAAATGTAGAAGCAAGAAATTGCATAACCTCATCAACACTCTTGGGCTCCTGATTGCCAAAATCATTACATGGAAATGCTAAAATCTTTAAACCTCTAGGCCCATACAATATATCAAGTAAGCGCATAGATTCATATTGATTAGTGTATCTACACTCACTAGCAACATTAACAATAAGAAGTGGCGAACCCAAGAAATTGCTCATTGGGAGTAATGAACCATCAATAGCAGAGACGGAAATGGATGAAATGTTCATGTTAAAAAAATCCAAAGACAGGAGAAAGTAATGAAGAATAATTAATCACCACTGAATCCCCAGCGATGCAACAACATTCTTCTCACAACAGCAGTCCAGCCGGTTTGATGACTAGCACCAACACCGGTGCCATCATCACCATTAAAGTATTCATGAAAA
>Ga0214923_10009009_pt1 | contig 10469 bp, 7 predicted proteins | sample LL1510_MetaG_FD_177993 | JGI IMG/M metagenome (GOLD analysis project Ga0214923, IMG submission 177993) | Freshwater microbial communities from Lake Lanier, Atlanta, Georgia, United States - LL-1510 | ecosystem: Environmental > Aquatic > Freshwater > Lake | place: USA: Georgia | collected 2015-10-15
CGCCGGCACGCCGGTGGTGACGATCGTGGGCAAGACGTCGGCCTTTCACGTCAGCGAGGTGCTCGGCGTCTCACGCGAGGAAAACCTCGCGATGATCGCCGACACGGTGGGCTACCTCACCCAGGCCGGCCGCGAAGTGTTCTACGACGCCGAGCACTTCTTCGACGGCTGGAAGCTGGATGCCGACTATTCCGCGCAGACGATCGTGGCCGCCGCCCGGGCAGGGGCCACGCGGATCGTCTGCTGCGACACCAACGGCGGCACGCTGCCCGGCGAAGTGGCCAGGATTCTCGACGAGGCAGCCGCGGCGCTGAAGGCGGCTGGCTGCGAACGTCCCCTGGCGATCCACTGCCACAACGACTGCGACCTCGCCGTGGCCAACTCGCTCACCGCAGTTGCCGCGGGGGCCGTCCAGGTACAAGGCACGGTGAATGGGATCGGCGAGCGGTGCGGCAATGCCGATCTGATCTCGGTGGTGGCCAACCTGGCCCTGAAACTTCCGGGCTACTCGGTGCTCGGCGGCAACGGCGCGGCCCACCTCACCGAACTCTCGCGCTTCGTCTACGAAACGGCGAACATGAGCTATCGGCCCGGTCAGCCGTTCGTCGGCTCGAGTGCCTTCGCCCACAAGGGCGGCATGCACGTCCACGCGGTGGCGAAGGCGACCGAGTCGTACGAGCACATCGCTCCCGAGGCGGTTGGCAACTCGCGCCGGATTCTCGTCAGCGAGCTCTCGGGCCGCTCGAACATCGCGGCCCTCGTGACCCGGGCCGACGTGAAGAACGACCGCGCCCTGCTCGACACGGTGTTGGCGGAGGTCTGCCGGCTGGAAAACGAGGGCTGGCAGTTTGAGGCGGCCGGGGCATCGTTCGACCTGCTCGTCGATCGCTGTGCGGGCACGTTTACCCCGGCGTTCGTGCGTGACAGCTACAACGTGGATGTCGAGAGCCGCGGCGAGGGCGATGTCCGCACGCTCGCCACCGTGAAGCTCCGCGTGGCCGGGGGGCTGCGGCACGAAGTCGCCGAAGGGGACGGCCCCGTGAACGCGCTCGACGCTGCCCTGCGCAAGGCGCTGGCCGCCACCTATCCGGCCGTCGAACGGATGCACCTGCTCGACTACAAGGTGCGCGTGATCAATGCCCAGGAAGGCACGGCGGCCAAGGTGCGCGTGTCGATCGAGAGCACCGACGGCGACCGCGTGTGGGGCACCGTGGGCGTCAGCGAAAACGTGATCGAGGCCAGTTGGCTCGCGCTCGCCGACTCGTTCCACTATTTTCTGCGCGGGTAATTCCGCGAATTGTGGGGCAAGCGTCCCGCTTGCCAATGGCGTTATGTGGGGCAAGCGTCCCGCTTGCCAATGGCGTTATGTGGGGCAAGCGTCCCGCTTGCCAATGGCGACCGGGACGGTCGCCCCACAGGAGGCAGGCGACCGGGACGGTCGCCCCACGGGCCTATCGCACGAGCCGCATCGTCTCTTCAAACGAGCGCAGGCCGGCGGTGGCGCCCACGCCCGTCACGCAGCAGGCCGCGGTGGCGGCCCCGAGCCGGCCGGCCTGCTCGAGCGGCATCCCGCGCAGAATGCCGGTGATGAGCCCGGCGAGCAGCGAGTCGCCGGCCCCGGTCGTGTCGGCCACGGGGCCGGGCGCCGGGATGCACGGGATCTCGAGAAACTCCCCTTCCCGCGGGCTCAGCAGCGTGCCGCGCGATCCCAGCTTCACGCCCACGATGCCCCCTGCCCCGTGCGCGCGGTAGCAGTCGATGATCGCTCGCGGGTCGGTGAGGCCCGTCTGGTGCACAGCCTCGTCGAGGCTCGGCACGTAGAGATCCACGTGCGGCAGCGCCGGAGCGATCGCGGCAAGCACGCCCCCGCTGCCGCCCGTTTCGAGCGCCACCTGGCAGCCGAGGCCCCGCAGGAAAGCCGCCGCCTCACCGATCGTCGGTTCGAGCGCGGGCAGCAGTCCGAAGTAGCCCACGAGTGCGAATCGAGCCTGGGCGAAGTGCGCTTCCTGGCGACGGAGATACGCGGCATCAAGCGCACCGCAGACCCCCACATGATGGGCAAAGCTGCGTTCGCCGCCCGGATCGATGAGCACCGCCGTGGAACTCGTGGCGAGTGACGGGTGTGCTTCGACCGCCTCGGTGGCCACCCCCTCAACGCCCAGCTGGCGCCGGACGACACCGCCCCATACGTCGTCGCCGACGATCGCCGCGGCCGCGACCCGCATGCCGAGCCGGCGCATCGCGATCCCGGAGTTGCAGACGATCCCGCCGGTCGTGATGTCGATCGGATCGACGTGGAACAGCCGCCCGCCACCGATCGGCGCGGAGAGCCCGACCGGCTTGACGAGAATGTCGGCAGTGCAGGTGCCGCAGACGATGCAGTCGACTGGTAGCTGAGGCATGACGTTGCGTCGGGATGGCTTGGTTGGGCGTCAGGTCATCAGTATCGACCAAGGAGCCAGCGGGCGCAAATGGGCCCGGCACGTCGAAATTTGTACGTTTTATCGTTCGGCCGGCGATGGGGCGGCCGACGCCTCCCGCAACCAGGCCAGGATGGTGTTCGTCGGTTCGTCACCGTCGTCCCCCAGCTCGCGGTTCAGCGTGAGGTGATTCTTGTCAGCTGCATGCACCACCTCCGCCGGCACGCCCGCGTCGCGGAGCTTGGTGGCGAGGGCCTCGGCCTGCTCGCGGCTGTCGGCCCGCATGCCAACGTGAAACAGCAAAAAGGGCGGAATCGACTTGCCGGCCCCGACGTGCTCGATCGGCGATGCCCGCCGCTGGGCGTCGGCGTCGTCGCCAAACACCCGCACGTACATCTCCCGCATGGCGGGTAACCGGGCGAGCTGCAGCTGGCGGGGCACGTCGTAGCCCGCGCCGTCAAGCAGGATTGTGCCCGCGATCGCCGCGAGGTCTAGATCGCACCGTTTCAGCAGCGTCTCGTCGGTCGACGCAAGCGCGACGAGGTGCGCCCCGGCGGAGTGCCCCATGAGGAAGATCCTATGCGGGTCACAGCCGTGCTCGCCGCCGTGCTCGTGCAGCCAACGGATGGCCTCCGCCACGTCCTGGGCCTGCTCCCGCGGCGACACCGTGTCGGCAAGCCGGTAGTTCGTGCTCGCGAAGGCGTACCCCTGGCCGACGAATGCGGCGGGCTTGGCCCCGACCATCGACTTATCGCCCTTGCGCCACGCTCCCCCGTGAACGAAGAGAACCACCGGCCGTGGCCGTCTGTCGCCGGGGCTCTGTTCCGGGAGGTAAAGATCGAGCGTGCGCCCCGGCTCCGCTGATACACCCGAGTATGCGATGTCCCGCACGACCCGGATCGCCGGCGCGATGTCGGCGGCGCAGGCCGCGGTAACCGGCAACGTGAGCCACACGATGGCGAGCTTCACGCGTCGGGAGAAGCGTTTCATATCGGGAGGTTTCCGGAATCCGGGTGACAATGGACGGGCGTGAACGCGCCGGATTCCCACGATCACTATTCGTTCAACGGCCGACCCCCGCCCCGGTTGCGACGAGGTGAGCTCGCAAGCGGGAACGGGGGCTCGGCGTCAGGCCAGGATCGGTTCGATCACGTGGCCGTGCACATCGGTGAGCCGGCGCTCGATGCCGTTGCCGCAAGCGATGCAGTCGATGGGGCGATCCGCCATGGATTCAGCATCACCAGGAAGGTGTCGCCGGACAGCGGCCATTTGCGGAAACGTGTTACATTTTTTCCTGCGGGTGGATGCAGAGCACGAGCCACGCCGAGAGGCCCGCGAGCCCGGCAAACCCTCCGAAGATCAGGGGCAGCGGCACGGCCTGGTCGCGGAGCCAGCCGAAGCCCACGTCGGCGAGGCCGCCGCAGGAGATGCTCGCCAGGTTCATGAGTCCGTAACCGGCGGCACGCTGGCCCGGCCCCACGATCTGGGAGAGGATCGGCATGTTGTTGGTGTCGAAGAGTCCCCAGCCCACTCCGAAGAGCATCAGGAAGAAGATCGCGAGCGGCAGCGACTTCGTGCCCACGACGATCCCCACGCCGAGTAGGGCCGGCACGATCGCAACCATGCCGAGAGCGCTGACGTAGATGCGTCCCCGGTCGGTGGACCGCATCCAGCGGTCGGCGAGCCAGCCGCCGACCACGGCGCTGGCGATCGCGGCCGCCTGCCACCAGATCACCGCGCTGATACCAGCGAGCCCCTGGGTGAGTCCGAGATCTTTTTGCAGCACACTCGGCATCCAGTCGCGCACGACCCACCCCGCGATGGCCGGCAGCGTGAAGTACGACAGCAGCAGGCAGTACGAAGGCGACCGTAACAGGTTTCCCCACGAGGCGAACGGCGACTCGGGCTTCCGCGTGGCCCGCGCTCCAGCCGGCTCACGGAGCAGGAAAAAGAGCGGTCCGGCGTAGAGCACGCCGAGAAGGCCGATCGAGGAGAACCCCCAGCGCCAGCCGAGCGTCGGGCTGTCGGCCACGAAGCCGCCGAGGCTGCCGAGCATGACGCCCAGATAGATCCCGATCTGGTGGATGCCCACGGCCCGCGAACGCGTGGCCGACGCATGATGGTCGGTGATCAGGGCCAAGGCGGTGGGGATATAAAACGCCTCGGAAAGCCCCATCGCGGCACGGGTGGCGAGGAGGTGATCATATGTCGTGGCCTGGCCTGTGGCCCAGGTGACGGCGGACCAGGCGAAGAGGCTCGCACACACGATCAGCGGCTTGCTGAACCGGTCGGCGACGAGGCCCGCGAAGGGGCTCGCGATCGCGTAGGTCCACTTGAACCAGGCGAGCATGTGCCCCCACTGCTCCTGACTCTCGATTCCCGATACGTCGCCCATGATCGACCGCTGCATCGTGGCGATGAGTTGGCGGTCGAGGTAGTTGAGCAGGGCCACCGGCACGAGGAGGGCGACGGTGAGCCAGGCGAGGCGGCGGCCGTGCGCTGTCATAGGGAGGCGATCCTCAACGCTGTTCGTCACGGGCCTGTCGTGGATGAGTCTGCCGCTTATCCCCGTTGCTAAGGGCTTCGCTGACGTGTTCGCCCATTTGAGTGGCGATCGGATAATCGTCGCAGGCGGTGCGAATTTTCCGCAAGGCCGACCATGGGCGGGAGGCCGCAACGCCTGGCACGACAGAAGCCGGCTCGTAGGGTCCGCCCGGCCGGTGAATCGTTTTGCCAATACAAAATGGCATCGCGCGGTGGTAGTCTCGAGGCATGACGCCGCCGCGCCGCCCCAAACATCAGATCATCTACGAATCGCTCGCCGGCGAGATTGGCGGCGGGAGGCTCGCCCCAGGGCAGCGGCTGCCGACCGAAGTCGAACTCGTGAAGCAGTTCCAGGCGTCACGGCCCACCGTCACGCGCGCGATGCAGCGGCTGGTGGCCGATGGCTTCATCGAACGCCGCACCCGCGCCGGCACGTTCGTCAGGAAGACGTCGGCGCCGGCGACCAAGCTGCTCGGCCTCGTCATTCCCGGGCTCGGGGAGACCGAAATCTTCGAGCCGATCTGCAGCCAGATCGCCGCGGAGGCGGCGGCGCTCCATTACGCGCTCGTCTGGGGCCATGCCAGCGTTCCCCCTGCCATGACCACGGGCAACCAGCCGCTGGCACTCGCCGAGAGTTACGTCCGGCAGCGAGTGGCGGGCGTGTTTTTCGCGCCGGTCGAACTCACGGCCGACCGTGCGTCGGTCAACCAGCAGGTGACGACGATGCTTCACGACGCGGGCATCCCGATCGTGCTGCTCGATCGCGACATCGTGCCACATCCGCGCCGCAGCCGGTTCGACGTGGTCTCGATCGACCATCGGCGGGCCGCCCACATGCTCGTGGCCGACCTTCTCGAGCAGGGGGAACGCCGCGTGGTGTTCGTGGCCCGTCCGCTCTCCGCCCCCACGATCGGGCTGCGGATCGCCGGCTACCGCGACGCCCTGCGCGAAGCCGGCCTCGATCCACATTCCCGATGGGTGCAGTTCGGCGATCCCGCCGACCCGGCCTTCGTGCGGCGGCTCCTGCGCGAGGGAGGAGACGCGGCCTATGTCTGCGGCAACGACGTCACCGCCGCCAACCTCCTGCACACGCTCGACGAACTGGGCGTGGCGGTGCCCGGCGACGCGCGGGTGGCGGGATTCGACGACGTGCGCTACTCGCGGCTGCTGCGGGTGCCGCTGACCACGATCCGCCAGCCCTGCCGGGCGCTGGGCACGATGGCGATGCAGGCGATGCGGGAGCGGATCGAGCATCCCGGTCTGCCGGCCCGCGACATTCTCCTCGACGCTGATCTCGTTCGGCGCCGCTCCACGCAGTTGTCGCGCTCGAAGTCGGCACCGCGTCGAGCGAAGCCGGGGCCTACCGCTTCACGCTCGACTCGAGCTCGAAGGTAAACGTGTTTGGCCCCGGCTCCTTCACCTCCACCGCGAGCGTGGACTTCGTGTTGTAGCGGGGAGGCACGATCTCCACGAATTGCACGGGACCCGTCGGCGGGTCGGGCGTGCCCGGGGCGGGTGCCGATGCGGAGATCTCCACCCGGCGCTTGCCGGGCTTGCCGACGATGCGAAACCTGCCGGCCTCGATCATGCTCCCCTCGGCGGCCACGCTCTTGTCTTCCGGCTTGAAGACGATCGCCCCCGTGGAGACAGGCTTGCCATCGAGAGTCACGGTGCCGGTGCTGACCACGCCGGTCGGCCGGCCGCATCCGACGGCCGCCAGGCACACTGCCACCCCGACGCCAGCCGCCCAGCGACGACGGGCGGTGTGGCTCCACCGCGCGCGGCCTCCGCGACCTGCCTGCTCACTCATTCGTCGTCGCCTCGCCGCCGTTGCGGCTGCCCCATGCCGAATACACCGCCGCATTCACGCCGTCCGCGATGAATCGCGTCGAGCCGTCGAGAAACGACACATTCACGCCGCCGGGATGGTTGCTGCGGGCCGAGGTGTAGTTGTTGCTCGATGCCGCGACGCAGGGCGCCTGGGGAACCTTCGTGCCGCTGCAATTCGCCACCCTGTCGGGCACGGTCGTGTTCGGCGTGTAGAGCGTGCTGATGCAGGGGAGCGACTCCCAAGCGTTGTGATACCGGCCACGAAAGTCTTCGTTCCCTGCCGCCCATCCGGCAGCATCGTCCGCCACCACGAGAATCTCGGCGACTGCCAGCGTCTTCGATGTGCCGTCCGTGACGTCCTTCATCCTGACGGCGGAGAGCGGGTAGGCGATGCCGTTGAGCTGCGTGCTGCTCCAGGACCCGGAAGGGTTGAACGCCGTGTTTCCGGCGACGAGCAGAAAGTTGCCATGGAAGCCCTGCTGGTTGGTCGCAGCATTCGCGCTGCTTTTCTTGGGTGACGAAGTATCTGCAGGGCACAGAAACGACGGCACGACCGTCGTGACCCCGGGGAGAGATATGAACGAGCATCCAGGGCAGGGCGAACCCACGAACCACTGGCACCCGTACGGGTTCTTGAAGTACCAGGTGTATTGCTGGTCGTAGAGCGGCTGCTGCTCGACGTAGGGCAGCACCCTGAAAAACCAGCTCCATCGCATGAGCGCATACAGCTGGCCGCTGTACGGGTTTTGCGTGGTGGTCTCCCCCGATCCCAGCAGCCAGATTTCCTGCCCTTTTGGAAGCGTGCCCTTGGTGTCGTGGTGGTTCTGGAGGCCGAGGGCAAGCTGCTTCTGGTTGTTCGTGCACGTCGATCGCCGGGCCGACTCCCGCACGGCCTGCACGGCCGGCAGGAGCAGCGCGATCATCACGCCGATGATCGCGATCACGACGAGCAGTTCGATCAGCGTAAAAGCACGGCGAACCGCGCAAATCGAAGCGGCACGAGAACGCACGGCAGCCCCGCAGGCGATGACAGTGGAGTGCAGACCCTCACATGAATTATCGGCTCCCTCCACCGGCGAGCCAACTGCTCTTGGCCTATTCGTCAATACAAAACATTTTCGCTGGTTTGACGAGACATGGCGCCGCGGTCATCACAACGGAACCGATCAGGCGGTGTTCGACAGTTCTGCGGCCCAGGGCGGATCGGCCCCGGCGCGGGAACAGGTCATCGCGGCAGCCTCCCCGGCCCTGGAAAGCACGCCTTCCAGCCGGTCGTCACACAACCGCTCGAGCCCATGCACGACAACCCCCTCGACGAGAATCGCCCCGACCGTGTCGCCCGCGCCCACGGTGTCGATCACCGTCGTCGGCACGCCGGGCACTTCGACGACGCGTTCCCGCGTGATCCCGACGAGGCCACGCTCGCCGCGGGTGATGACCACGAGCGACGGCCCCTGCTCGAGCGCGGCACGGGCCGCGCGGACCATTGCTTCGCGTCCGACCGCCTCGGGATGCAGCCAGCGGAGATCGTCGTCGGAGAACTTCACGACGTCGCTGATCGCCGTCCAACGATCCACGGCCTGCCGATACGCCGCCCTGTCGCCGAGCACGCTCGGACGGACGTTGGGGTCGAACACCACCGGAGCCGAAATGGCCGCCGCCCACGCATGAAGCGCGTCGCAGCCCGGCTCCACGATCGTGGCCAGCGTGCCCACGTGCACCGCCGCCGGAGTACCTCGGGGCAGCCAATCTGCCGCGAAATCGAAGGTCGCGGTGTCGCGAAGCGTGAAGGCGTAGGAGGCGTTGCCTGCTCCGTCGAGCGTCACTTCCGCGAGCGCCGTCGGCTTGTCGCTCGCGATCGCGCGGCTCAGATCAACCCCTGACTTTTCCAATTCTATCCGTGCCCCAATGCCATACTCGTCACTGGAGATCCGGTCGATGAAACACGTTTTGACCCCGAGCCTCGCGAGCGCCTTGGCCGTATTCGCCGCGCCACCCCCGACGACCGCGCGCCGTCCGCTGGGCCCGGCTGGAATGAGGTCGATGAGCACCTCGCCGGCGACCCACGCCTCCGTGCCGCAGTTCTGGTTGTTCGTCGTCCGCGTCATGGCCGCAGTATGCGCCGGATTCCGGCGATGGGAAGAGCAGGTCGGACGCGCGTCACGCTGGAGGTTGCTCGTCGTGACGGGGGCGATGCTCGCAGCGTCCGTCGCCTTCGCCGCCGACGACATCCTCATCGCCGATTTCGAGGGCGACACCTACGGCGCGTGGACGGCAACCGGAAGCGCGTTTGGCTCCGGCCCGGCCCGGGGCACGCTGCCGTCGCAAAGTCCTGTCAGCGGGTTCGCGGGCAAGGGCCTCGTCAACTCGTATCTCGGCGGCGACGGCCCGACCGGCACGCTGGCATCGTCCGAGTTCGTGATCGCGCGGCCGTACATCTCGTTCCTGATCGGTGGCGGCCAGGACCTCGAGAAGACCGCCGTCCATCTCGTCGTGGACGGCGCCGTCGTGCGGCGGGCGACCGGACCGAACGATCGCCCGGGCGGGAGTGAGGCGCTCGAACCCCACCACTGGGACGTCGCGGAATTCATGGGCAAGAAGGCCGTCATCCGGATCATCGACGCCGCCGGCGGCGGCTGGGGGCACGTCAATGTCGATCAGATCGTGCAGACCGACCGGCGGCCGGCCATGCTCGTGGCGGCCGCCCGCGACTTCGACATCACGAAGCGGTTTCTCGCCATCCCCATCAAGAATGGCGCACCGAAGCGCAGCGTCACCGCCGTCGTCGCCGGCGGGCCGGCCGTGCGCAACCAGATCGAACTGGCCGACGCAGAGCCCGACTGGTGGGCCGTGATGGACGTCGGGGCCTGGAACGGCAAGAAGGTCACCCTCCAGGTGGACAAACTCCCTGACGACTCGCGGGCCCTCGCAGCCATCGAGCAGACCGACTCGATCAAGGGGGGCATCCCGGGCGGCGACGACCTCTACCATGAGCCGCTCCGCGGGCAATTCCACTTTTCGCCGCGCCGCGGCTGGAACAACGACCCCAACGGCTGTGTCTTCTACAAGGGCGAATACCACCTCTTCTTCCAGCACAATCCCTACGGCTGGGATTGGGGCAACATGCACTGGGGCCACGCGGTGAGCCGCGACCTCGTCCACTGGGAAGAACTCGGCGACGTGCTCTTTCCCGACGACATGGGGGCGATGTTCAGTGGCAGCGCCGTGGTCGACACCGCCAACACGAGCGGCCTCGGCACGGCCGGCTCACCGGCGCTCGTGCTCTTCTACACCGCGGCCGGCAACCCGACGGTGCAGTGCATGGCCTGGAGCACCGACGGCCGCACGATCACGAAGTATGGTGCGAACCCGGTCGTGGCCGAGATCACCCACGGCAACCGCGACCCGAAGGTGTTTTGGCACGAGCCGACGAAGCGCTGGGTGATGGTGCTCTACGTGGAGCGGGCGGAGAAGAAACGCACGATGCAGTTCTTCACGTCGCCGAACCTGCGCGATTGGACGCCGACGAGCACCACCGAGGGAATCGCGGGCACGAATTATCTCTACGAGTGCCCGGATTTCTTCGAGCTGGCGGTCGATGGCGACCCCGCGCGGAAGAAGTGGGTGCTGCTCGGCGCCAGCACCGAGTATGCCATCGGCACGTTTGACGGCGTC
>Ga0214923_10009010_pt1 | contig 10467 bp, 5 predicted proteins | sample LL1510_MetaG_FD_177993 | JGI IMG/M metagenome (GOLD analysis project Ga0214923, IMG submission 177993) | Freshwater microbial communities from Lake Lanier, Atlanta, Georgia, United States - LL-1510 | ecosystem: Environmental > Aquatic > Freshwater > Lake | place: USA: Georgia | collected 2015-10-15
CTTCAGGTGCTGCCGGGTAAGTACTATTGCAGTGCAAGAGTGCATAAATTGCACCCGTAGAATTCAATAAGCCAACAGTCTGCAGGATTTCCTCATCGGTTGACATGCCAGTAGATACGACGAGAGGAAGCTTGAGTTGAATTGCAGCGTGGATTAATTGATGGTTCGTCAGGTCGGCTGATGCAATTTTTACGAGCTCGGGTTCAAATTTTTCAAGTAGTTTTAAACTTTTCAAGTCCCAAGGGGTGCAACAATAAGCAATAGCTTTTTGTTTACAATATTTTCTTAATTGAAGATGTTGATCTGGATCTAGTTGCATCCTTGATAACAGATCTTTTACATACTCCACGCCTAGGTCTTCTGCATCATCTGCCGGGGTTTTTCGGTAAAGGGCATCCATATCGCGGAGTTGAAACTTTACGCAATCCGCACCACTTTCTTTAGCGACATCAATCAATTCGATCGCCCAATCGAACTTGCCATTGTGGTTATTACCTATTTCCGCGATCACGAATACTTGATGAGTATTCGAACTGAAAATATTCATTTTCCGCCCTAGTGGGTTAAATTGGCGCTCTCCACGAACGGGCGCCATGATTTTCGAAGAAGATGCGTTCCACTTGAAGCCCAAATTTCGACTCGAGTTCAGCAGCAAGATACGGTCGTTGACCAGGATCAACGAAGAAAAGGAAGTACCCCCCCATACCTCCGCCAAGCAACTTGCCTCCCAAGGCGCCGGCTTGCTTTGCGCATTCGTATATGGCGTCGACCGATGGATCCGTCGCTCCAGGGAATGCATTTCGCTTCAATTCCCATGCCTCATTCAAGCCTATGCCGAAGTCAGTGAGCTCACCTTTAATGAGGTGGCGGTGCATCTTGCGGCAAAAATCAACCATGCGAGTTAAGGTTTTTTCCTTTTCAGTTGATTGATCTTCGGTATGGTTTTGATGGAGTTTTCCTGAATCACGTGACCTTTTTGTATTGACCAGGGCGAGAGAACACTCTAGTTCGCTTACAATGTCGGGATCAAGGCGAATGGGGTTGACTACAGTCTCGGTGCTTTTGAATTCGATGAGGTTAAATCCACCAAAGCTGCAAGCATACTGGTCCTGCCAGCCGCCAGCCACTCCGAAAAGTAATCGTTCTGCCATGAAGGCTAGTTCTGCAATATCAAAACTCGTCCAACGGCTCGACCGCAATTCGTTGAAGGCAGCGATAATCGATGTGGCAACTGCCGAAGAACCTCCAAGCCCGGAGCCAATTGGAACGTCAGAATAAACATGCAAATCGAATCCTGAATCGACTTCGATGGCTTTCAATACAGCCGATGCAAGTGTTTGTGGTTGTGAATCTCTGAATGCTTCGGGAGACTCAAAATATTCTGAAACACCCAAATCTTGAGAATTAACTGTGATTTTTCCATCAGAGCGCGGTGACAGGGTGCAGTGTGCAAATTTTGCAATCGATGCGCTCAGCACGAGCCCGTCTCGGTGGTTGTAGTAGCTGATTAGGTCTGATCCGCCACCGAAAAAACTGATGCGCACGGGAGCTCTCGCGCGAATGGTTGTCTTTGTTTCGGCTAAGACATTTGTTCTTCCAAATGCAAAAAAATCGACATAGCGTCCATTGTCATCAATGATTGGAACAACCGAATAGCCGAGATCCATGATTTTAAGGATGCCTTCGCGGCTCGTGTTGGCCGGTGCGGCACGGAAATGCCTGTTCATGCAATTGACGACAGGGGCTTCCATCTTGCCACCGGAAATAATATATCGTCGGATGTCGCCGTTCGTGACAATACCAATCAACTTCGAATCGTCGTTGATTACAAAGGCGGTTTGATATCTGGTTGATTCAACAACTGATACTGAATCGATCACAGTTGCAGCCGATGATACACACATCGGACTCATATGAAATTTCCAGTTTTTCCCAATCGACAGGCAAAGTGCTCTTCAAATAAATTCGCATTGACAAACAGCAACCGGTTGGATCGATTTAGCGCCATGCAATATCTTCAAGATTTGTGGAGTACGGTACTCCGTTTTCATCAAATTTCGTGCTGATCGCTGGGCCTCTATATTGATCATCGTCTTCGAGATAAATATCGATAAGCACGCGAGAATTTAACTCGATCTGGGCTATGGCGACCTCCAATTCATTGAAGGAATGACACGCAATATAGTCGAGACCGGCAATGTTTGCGAGGGCATCGAAGTGAATCGGAGCAAGACCTGAATAGGCATCCGCACCAAAATTTTGCTTGAAGGCGCGTTGCTGACTCATACTGATCGACGCATAGCCGCGATTGTTGAGGACAAAAATTGCGATCGCAAGCTGTGGGTTTGCCTTTAGCGTGTAAAGCTCTTGCATATTGAATAAAAAGCCCCCATCCCCATCGACGCAGGCAACAAGTTTGCCTAGACGGGTGCTTGCGCCGATTGCTGAAGGGATCGCGAGACCCATAGAGCCTAGTACGTGGCCCGCCCAAGCAAATCGCGAATTACTTTCAGCTTTGTAAAACCGTGCGAAGCCCTCAATGGCAAAGCCCGAAGCCGTAGGAACGATATATCGTGTGGTGCTCGCGCGACTGATAAGTTTTGCGACGTGGTAGCTGGTGAGGCGTGGCGTTTGAAACGCTCGATCTTCAGCAATTTGATTTTCTTGTCGCCAGCGCCGACATTCGCTAAGCCATGCTTCGTGGTCTCCTTTTTGCGTCGATGCAAATGCACGCAACGCTTTCACTGCGGCCCGAACGTCAATCGGTATGCCCACAAGTCCAGGTACGTGGGCGTATTTGGATCGCTCCGCTGGGTCACAGTCAATCACGAAACGACGAGCGCTCTTTCCATAGCTTTCCGGTTTGAATCCGGTTGTAAGGAGGTCGAGACGCGTTCCAATAAAAATAATGACGTCGGCTGTCTGCAGAATACGATTGGAATGGACTCCCGCCAAACCACCTGCACAGCCAAAATTGAGAGGGTGATGGTGTTCGATGGCATCCATGCTGGCCCAAGTAAGCAACGCTGGATAACCGAGTTGGTTGACCAACTCAGTAATGTCTGCGAACGACACCGACGCAATCTTAAGGCCATTGCCAAGTACAACCAACGGCCTTTGACCAAAACGAAGCGCATCCAGCAGTTCAACCGGTAGAGAATCTGATCGCGATTCATCCTTAGCCAATATTTCTTGATAGGTCGCAACCACTTCAGCGATATCTGCGTTTGTCTTCACATCTCGTGCTTGAATATCAAGTGGCACATCAATATGAACCGGCCCCTTTCGGCCAGTCATTGCAAGCGCGAGATTTCCTGCTAGCTGCGCATTATCGACGGTCTTGGGGTCGTACATAAACGACAGCTTTGTGATCGGACGCAAGAGCTCTGTGTGAGGGGTTTCTTGCGGACCGAAACTTCGTACGCCAAAACGATTCAAATCGGATAATTTAGCCTGACCGGAGATAAGAAACATTGGCACCGAGTCATAGAAGGCAGACGCGAGGGCTGTTGAGGTGTTGGTAACGCCTGGACCGGAGGTAACGATTGCTAAACCAGGCACTCTGTAATCCGCCGCTTTTGCGTATCCATCGGCTGCCGCGACTACGGCTTGCTCGTGGTTGCAATAGACTATTTGCATTAAACGGCCTGCGGCACGATTAAGGTGCATTGACATACCGCCAACGACGGAAAAGCCATGGGAAAGGCCGAGCCTAGCTATCACCGAAATTAAAAAATCCGCTACGGTCACTTTAGTTTAACCCCATCAAGGGACGAGAATATATAAGTAAGAACATTAACGATGTCCTACTAAAAACTAATAATGTTGATTTCAAGACCGTTACTTCGATCAAGGATATTATTTCGCATTTCACTAACGAATCCTGTGCTCGCAATGATGACGTTTTCTCCACTCGAGAATGTATACTCGGAGATATCAAAAAGTTTGGGATCGGACTCTGGTGTTCTAATTTGTTTCGCAGTTCGATCGATTATGGCACTAACGGTTATATTGAGTTCCTTGAAATGTGGTTTAAGCTCTTGATACACTCGACCGATACCATACACTATGACCGTTTGCCCTCTAAGCGGCTGTAGCTTTAATAAAAGGGACTCGATAACCGAAGAAGACAATCCACCACGAATCCCTTCAAACCGTCCGGCAGATAGAGCTTTCGGAAAAGCCTGAGTAATTGCACCTGCCGGCCAGACCAACGAAGCCTTTTCAAAGTTGAAATTCTCATCTAGCCTATCAAGGATTTCGAATACACCGCTTGCACGTATTGCATCGACGTTTTCCGCCGTCACCAACGGCCGCGTTTTCAAAGAGCCAAAATTCCGTCCGAAAGATAATTGACCAATATAATTCGCCTCCTCAGTCGTTGGATTGGAAACTACTCGCGAGAATTGCTCAAAACAAAAAAGTCGTTCTTGCGGAACTACGACGAAGGGGTTAGGCCGATCCGTGAGTTGCTCATATATTGCTTCTTTGGCATTCATCCAGGCGCCTATACCAGCTTCAAGAGCAGCGAAAACTCCTTGTTCCGTACTCGAGCGAGCTTCTTCACCATCTTCCAACGGAGCATTAACTGAACAAGTTGCTTTAAACGAAATATCGGTTTCAAAAACAGGTAGCACCGCCTTATTGTGTGACCTTTTATATGCAATTGTCGAAGGAGTTAAACCATTAATTAGCGTCTCAAGCACTTCAGCCGACCGGGCAACGATGTTAACATTTCCGCACCGATCGGAAAATGAATCGACAAAGGAATGTAGCCAGCCAAACCCCAAAAGTCGCTCATAGGCAAGGTTTGAAGAATACAAATGAAAATAATGCTCTGGTGGTGTATTTAGACACTTAGCAAGCTGAGAGAAGATCGTTCCATTGCAGCCGAGATCAACGAATGCGAATTTTGAAGTGCCGGTAATATCATTGATGTATTGGTTTAATAGCCCCCTTTGCTCGCGTGCCCGATTTAAAAACTCGGGCCAATTTGAGTAAAGCAATTCACACAGCCAATCCCTGACACTTATTTTACCGATTGTATGCCGATCGAAATCAGCTGAAAGGATATCAAATCCGTCTATAATTTCATCATTATCCGGTGTGAGACCAAGACTTAACAATACATCCCGTAAAGTGATATCGACACGGGAAAGTACTTTTTCAAGTATAGCTTCAGGCGACGATTCACATACCGAGGGAAGAAAAGTGGCTTGCCGCGAAGAGTAAAAGAGATCGACTGATATAGCCTCTAACTCTTTAAATCCCTGATTGATGAGCGCGGATCTCTTGGAGTCTATAAGTCTTTTCAATAGATGACCTTCTCTAGTAATACATAGAAGCTTTTGGATTTTGAGCTGGGATGCGAGGCTTAGTATCCATATGGAGAAGGCATCGAGGAGCGGGGCAAGGTTAAGTAATCCGAACTCGAAAAAAAATTCATTCTTCGGATTGTCTTTAAAATGAAGGTATGATCGCGCCGAGCGCGAAATAGCAAATAGCATCTCCGGTAAGTGGCCTGAAGTCGAACCAGCCTGGTGCCGCATACGTTCAATTTTTAGCGAGTATGCAGATGGTGCAATGTTGATAGTGCTAATACCAAGTGATTTAGGTCGCTCGACATCCGCTATTGGGTGATCGCCAATATGTAAGACTTGGTCTGGCGTTAGCGAAAATCTGGCTAATAGAACATTGAAAAGTCGGCCAGATCCTTTCGTTACGCGCTCCTCCGAAGAAATGAGTAGTTGATCCGCTGAAACTGAGGGGATCTTTGACTGGAGCAGCGCTAGGAGAAAGTCACGTGGAAGGTAAATATCGGAAGTAAAGCATATCGGCTGATTCTCTTCGATAAGCTCCTTAACGATATTTAATACCACTGGATTAAAGATAATCGCCGTGGTTTGTCGTTTCAATTCCATATCAAGAAAAGTTTTCTGATCTTCCCTCGAGATTGGCAGGTACGAATAGATTTCGGCAAGCGAGACTTCTTCACCGCAAGACTTACGGCGAGCGGTGACTTCGGCGATCGTTCGCATCGCAAGAATGGTTTTTGACGGCAAAACACTATTTAGCTGGGTGTCTGCCGTGATACATGATGAACGAAGATTTATCGAAACAAAATCTCCCAAATTCAAAATCAATCTTCTTAGTAGTATTGTCTCGAAGAGATCGAACGAAACAATCTTGGCATTATGGGTAAGTATTGCGTCCTTAAGTTTTACCATGACAAGTTAGTTATGCACGCAAATAATCAAATAGATACTGATAACTAGCAAAGCGATCAAATCGGCGAGGAATGCAGCGACATCAGCAATGCTTCGAATGGAAGGGGTGGATCCCAATAAGTTATTGTTCGACTAGAAAGTCACGTTAACGGAATCCGGATCTATGATTTTTGAGTTGGGGTAACCAGTTGCCTTTAACAGTGCGCGGATTTCAACGTGGTGTATTGTTGAGCATAAGACGATAGGTAGAAATTCGGATGGATTAAAATCTTTAAGTGATAACACACGGATACCATTCAATCTTTCTGGGAAATCATTTCGCAATTCTGTGACAACTATCGATTCGATTCTAATACCGACTATCGAGGCTCGATTGAAAAAATTTTCAAATAGTAAGCCGGCGCCATACACATAAATCCTAAGAAAATTATTATGAATCAGATATCTAATTATCTGTTCAATTATTTTGAAGTGATTTAATGGATCTTCTTGGTCACGTATAAGCAACATGTCGCATATAAAACTCGCATCTGCTAGCGTAATCTGCGCTTCCGGCCACTGGGTTGTATTTGTATCCAAAAGTCCACGAGATATCTTTCGCCATGTCAGGGTTAACTCGTTCATGTCAATATATCTCTCTGCAGGTATTACCTGTGTGTCTGAAGTTTGTAGATAATTTTCATCGTGAAAAAGCTTACTTATTAGCATCGCTTCTTCACTTGTTGGCGAAATAACGTAGCGGTAAAGAATGGTCAATAAATAGTCAAGGTTATTAGAATCATGAATTCTGTGTGGGTCTCGGTTGAAATGATCAGAGACTGTTTGTTCTATATAAGAAATTACTCCCATTTCAAAGGCATTTAATATCGTGGGATCGTTAGTATGAAATCCATCACTGCGGGTTAAAGGCACGGGTACTAGCTCGGAGTCAAGAGAATACGCGATCACCGATTGCTCAGTTCCCACCAGCCACGGCTCAAATGAAGCCGCCCTGTTCCGGATCTTGTTAAGTCTCGGATGGAACCTAGGGTTCGGAGGGAAAAACGCTATGGTTCTTTTACCCAAAACTCCCTCATAGGCCTTTGTTGACGCATAGAACAAGAATACATGCGTGGGTGCCACGGGAAGTACTTTTGCGAGTTGATTGGTAGTTGTTCCATTCGCTCCTAAGTCAACTAGTACATATGGCCGGGAAAAGTCAATTGTCGACTTCATTATCCTAGTTTGAATATCTGCAGCAAGCTTTAGCGATTCAATGATCGCCTCCACCTGAGATATAGATAAAGTCGCAAGTGTACTTTGAGTTACCCCTATTTGCTTCAAGCTGGGATCCAAGCCGTAAAAATCCGACAGTACCTTCAAAAGATTGTTTTGAACCCCACTCTGGAGTTCAATAAGTGAATTGATAAGTAGTTCCCGATCATTTGAACAGGTCGCAAGTGCCGCTGGCAGACTTGCAATTCTAGAGCTCGGTACTACAACTGAGTTTATTTTGTTTGAGTGGTCAGAATCGAGACAATAGGCATCGAATATCCGTTTAAAAATTGTCCCTTCGCGGGTGATGAAGACAACCTGAGTAATACCAAAACTCATGCATTTTTGAAGGATAAACATGGCAAAGCCAGAAAGTAAGGGGCCGAATACAATTGCGCCAATGTTGAAACTATGTGATAGGACTGTATCGTTTTGATGAGGATTGGAATAAATTGCTTGCCTGCGATTTTCTTTTAAACTGGGATCTGAGTTGAACGCAAGTGATTCCTCTCTTGAGCTAACTCTTGTCAGATATCCATCAAAATAGAAATGCAAACTTCGGATCCCGATTTTATTAGCGGATATGACGTCGGACCCAAGGTTGTCTCCAACGTGAAATAGTTGTTCTGTAGCCAGAGACCGTTGCTTAAGGATATGATGGAATTGCCTTCCTGATGATTTTGTTAGTTGCGTATCGGATGAGACGTAGATTTCGCTACTGGCAAAAACCAACGGATAACATTTTTCAAGAATTAAGCCGATAGTTGCCTTATCTAAGTACATATCTGATACGGCTATGAGTGTTTTCCCAAGTTTTTGTGATATCTGAACTAAATTACGACAAAGGGGGTCTGCAAAGGCAGCTTCTACTTCCAGAGTCATTTCAGTCAACTTGTACAATTCTGCGTCATTAGCATCTATGTCTATATATTCATAGATTTTATCGAGATTTATTTCCTCCAATGTTGTATTACTTCTAGCGAGCCGTTCGGCGTTTATTCTTATTTGTCTAAATGTTTCTGGATCAATTCTGATATTAGCAATGCTTTTATTAATACGGGCCGCTGTTTCAAAAAAAATCTGACTTGGAGGCGTAATAGTTCGTCGAACCAGTGTGTCGTATACGTCAAATGATACTGTAGTTATATTTCCATTTTTTAATATCGAAGTAAAGTGCGTTTCGATATTTGACTCACATAATTGATGGGTTATGATATTTGGCCGCACAGTTTTTTAATTGCGAGAGATTTTAGAATATTTTAAGGATCATGCTCATGCTCGCTGAATTAGCGCTGGAAGCCTTCATGTCATCGAGCTTATTAGGCGATTTGAATAATCATAGTTTCCAACAACATATTTTGCTGTTTTCAAGGTTTTGAGACCAAAATATCAGATAATTCTTCGGCGGAATCATTTAAATTCTGTGGTGATATGTCGATCAACGCGTAATTATATATTATTGAAAGTTTATCTAAAATTAAAGTTTTACGTTCACGCCATTTAACCGTATCAGAGCATTCGTTAAGGAATTGTGCGGTCGACGAAAAATTTTCCCATTCTGGCGCTAAACCTAGGCCACTTAATAGTGATCTGGAAAGTAAGCCAAATGGCTTTTCCTTCATCGCCCATGAAAACTGTAAGGTACTGAGGGTGAATAGTCCGACGAACGTTTCGGAAATTAACTCTTCAATATCACCTTCATGGTAGATTACGTTGGACAGTGAGGCTGGTCCCTTCGTCATCCTGTCATAAATCTTGTTAAACGGATGCTCACGCACTATAAGCGTATCCCCCGCCTTCTTGAGTTCGATAGCTATTTTGATTAGTTGTTCATTAAGAGATTCGCCAGTGGGATAGTGCACATTTCTTATCGATGTTGTCAGCTCGTTTACATGGGGCTCTCCATGTGTGAATATTGTCCAGATTGCGCTCTTCTGATCTATATGATATCTTTTTCTCAATGGGCTTTGCTTTCTATTCTCTTTAGGATAGCGTGATATCGTTTCAATTCTCTTGACCTTTTCAAGAAAATTATCTATTTCGTATTTGCTGGGCCGATAATTTTTTAGTAGTCTTCTAATTGTTAGGCTTCTTTTTGCTTCGGTCAAATAATTATTTTCACAAAGGTCTATCATTATAGTATTCGGTAACCATCCGCGCTCAGCGGACCACCAGGGAATATCTCTCCTCACACATTCCATTCGCATTATCCTGCTAAACGGATGGCTGCTTTGCCACGAAACTACAGCAATAGGGCGATGTGTCTCAATTAATGTCTTGTGGAATCTTTCCGCTGCTTTAAGTATGTTCTCCGCGTCGGTCAATTGGATCCTATACCAACGGGCGATTGTGTCTCGTAAACCGCTTTCTATTGATTCGGTGCTTTTTTTGATATCATCGGTCGCAAGCAGTCTCAGATCAAAAGGCACAATTAGATGGTCAAGCTCTTTCTCGACAATTTTTGTAGTGGATACGACGAGTAAAGCGATTTTTTGTTTTATTAATGCTTTTTTCAAGCTCACCCAAAGTAATTCGATATTTGCTTCGATCTCATGCGGTACACAATGAAATACTATTACCGTATTGTTCATCTTTTATACCCTTTTGCACTGGGGATCTAGAGAGTGCTCATATAATGAGATGAGCGGTTGCACTAATCTCCACATAGAGGCTATTTTTGTGTTCGGCATTTTGTCGGCAGTCTGTAATCGGCATATTAGAGCCAGCGCTTTTTCGGTGTTTGGGTAGCGGAGTTCTCATTCTCAGCGGGCATTTCAAACGTAAGCATCCGCTTAGTACCGTTATTGACTGTTTGATGTTTGATGATAGTCCGAGTCTGTTGGTGTGATGCGGTGAGAGCCAACGATACTGTTATCCACGATCCTTCGTGGATACGATCGGCCTTAATGGATACGATCGGAAGCCTGAATCAGGGTTGCTTCGGCAACCCGTATCGAGGTGAGCTGGCCTTATTTTTGAGACAGGT
>Ga0214923_10009011_pt1 | contig 10466 bp, 11 predicted proteins | sample LL1510_MetaG_FD_177993 | JGI IMG/M metagenome (GOLD analysis project Ga0214923, IMG submission 177993) | Freshwater microbial communities from Lake Lanier, Atlanta, Georgia, United States - LL-1510 | ecosystem: Environmental > Aquatic > Freshwater > Lake | place: USA: Georgia | collected...
ATATGTAAATAAATCACACTTAAACTATAAATATCCCATTTTTCATTTTCTTCTAAAATTGACTGAATAATATATATTTCTAAAGATAAAAAACAGGCGTTTGAAATGTAAAAAGGTGTAAAGCAAAGTGTATTTAAAATTAAGTTTAAAATTATAATATATAATATTTAATATATATTATATTAAAATTATAATGAATAATCTAGAATTATTAAGAGTATATAATTTTGAAAAAAAAATTAGATGTGGTAATAATTTTGATGGAGGATATGTATTTGCTAATCTTGAAGGAAGGTACGACTTGTATATATCTGCAGGAATTTCTAATGAAGAAAGTTTTTCACGTGATTTTATTAATTTGTATAATTTGAATAAAAGTAATTGTTATGCTTTTGATGGTACTATTAGTGATTATCCTTGGAGTTACACAGAAAAAATTTCATTTATAAAAAAAAATATAAATAATTTTAATGACGATAAAAATTCAGATTTAACTTTTTTAACTAGTAAATATAATAATATTTTTTTGAAAATGGACATTGAAGGTGGTGAATATCCATGGTTATTAAATATCAATGAAGTTCAATTAAATAAGTTCAAACAAATTGTAATAGAATTTCACGGAATTACAAATAATGGTTGGGGATGTAATTATGATGAAAAAATAAAGTGTTTAAAAAAAATATCAGCTACACATTATTTAGTTCATGCTCATGGTAATAACTATTCTCATGTAGAAAATAATATTCCAGATGTTATTGAACTTACATATGTTAATAAAAAATATTTTAATTCAGTTCCAAAATTTAATACTAAACCTTTACCTATATTAAATTTAGATTTTCCTAATAATTTGAATTCAAGTGATTATGATTTGAATTTTTTTCCATTTGTAAATTAATTATGGTAATGAAATATATAAATTATTATCTTCCAGACCAAACTTTTACTACATGTCTAGGTATACGTTTATTAACAAAAAAGTCTTTTTCATATTCATCATAACTATAACCCCATTTTTCATACTTCATTATGTCACCAAATATGGATTTTTTTTTTGGTTTTTGAAATTCTTTATAAAAAATACATCCTAATATCCTTTCTAAACTACATCTATCTTTTCTTATATGAACTGCCTTTAACATATTAAAAATGTTATATTTTTTTTGTATGTTAACAAGAAAATTGTGATTAATAAATGTTTGAACGCCAAAACATCCTGACCATTCTGTTTTATTCATTCCTAATATATTCATTTCCCTCATTTGTAAACTATCCTGAATATTAAAAGCATTATTTAAATAGTTTGATATTCGTAGTGTATTATTAATATTTTCAGTATCAGCATTAAAATGCCATAAATTTATTACTGGAAAAGATAAATATTTTTCAAAATTAATTCTTTTATGAAAAAAAACACTATCATGAATAATTACAGCATTATTAAAAAATTTATTTTTATAAAAATAGTAATAAGGTAAAAGTTCTCCTCTACCTTTAAATTCTGAATTTATAATCACTAAATTTTTATAGTCTACATCAGCTTTTAAAAATTCTTTTTTACTATTATCATCTATAATAACTATTTTTTTAAATGGATAATGTTGTCGAATACATTTTACACATTGATTCCAATATTTGTTTGTTTTTTCACATTTAACATGTCTCGTAATAATAAATCCATAAGAACTATATAATTTTAATAATGTTTCTTTTGGTGGTTCACTTATAGATGAAGTCATTTTTATATTACTATATTATATTTTTAAAAATATAATATAATAAAATTGAAAATAAATACTTTTACACCTTTTCTCATTTAAAACATCCATTTTATTAGGCAAAAATAAGAAAAATGTAAAATCAATAGTAGGAATTTCACTCACGACGGTCTTACTTTTTCAATATTTCTAAATTAAAATTGGCATTTCATCTATATTTATTATTTTTTCTGCAGAAGGAACTAAATTTTTTAAAATAAGATAAGACTTAAATTCATTTCTTTCAAGCTGGGCATCTGGTGTATGTTTATGTACACATCGTGCAATCATTTTATACAACTTGAAATCAGGATATCTATCAGCACCATTGTTTTTATAAAGTAAATTTATACCTTTATCATCTAAACACCATTCTATAATTAATTTTGTGACTGGATCTTTACATTCATTAACTTCACTCATATCTTCAATTAAATAATCAAAAATAGAACAAGCTAGTCTACAAAGATCAAAACTATAGTTTGGCTCAAGTCTAGGTTTTTTTTCATTAAAGTAAGGTTCTGTATTATATTGTGTTGCGGCATCACCCCCCTGTTGAAAACTATCACTACAGAATAACTTTCCGTCAAATTTATAAATACTTCTTCCAAAATCAATAATTTTATATATTCTACCAAAAGTTGGTACTTGATAATATTTATTTTTGTATAAATAATAAATATATTTTTTATTGGTTGTATTAAACATTACATTATTTGTATGTAAATCATTATGTGTTAATCCAAAAACTTTTTGATACGTAATTAAAATCATAATAATCTGCATTAATGCTGAAAACCATCCCCCTTCATCTAATTCATCTTTCATAATAATCTCATCAAGTGTCATTTCACAATTTTCCATACAAATTAATTGAATTGGAAATTTTGGAATGGTAACCATTATTTTTTCTTCTTCTTCTTCAAAGTCATCGTCTTCATCATCATTAGTTTCATCTGTCCATTCTGATTTTTCAGAATTATTTTCATTATCCGATATTTGTTTGTCTTCCTTGTAATTACAATCATTACATTCTTCTATTTCATCATTATAAGATGTATAAGAGGTACGTGACGAACAGGATGAATCAGATTTTAAAGTAGTAATTTTATTATCAAAACTTTTAAAAATATTTTCATTATTTGTGACATCTTCTAGTTCTAATGAAAAATTATTTAATGTAGTTTTATTATTATTATTTTCGAATAATTCTTCTACATTATTTATTTCTGTTATTTCCTCGTTACTATTATCAAAAATATTTTCAAAAATTTCATCTCTAATGCTTTTAATCGAGTCAATGCTTTTTAATGTGGATGTTTTATCTATATTTAAAGGTGGTTTTTTAATTTCATTTTCTTGAAATAAATGATCATAATTGTCAATTGTAAAAAGAATATTTTTATTTTTATTGAAAAAATCGGAAGTATTTAAATACTCTATATCATCAAAAACATTCAAATTATAATTATTTTTTATTGCTAAAAAGGAACCATAATAGTCAACATTATGAATAAAATAATACTTCTCAGATAATTGATTTGTCAAGTAAAGAAAAAGTCCATCTATATAAGCAGAATTATTCATATCCAATAACTTACTATGAACCTCATTTTCATTAGACGTTAGACTTGGAAGTTGAAATAAATTCTTATTTTGAATATCGTATTTTCCGATCAAGTATTTAAATGGATCTAAAAGCGGTGCTTCTTTAAAAAATAATTCTTTTTTTTTGGTTTTTTCTGTATTTATATTTTTTACGGTACAAGTAAAAAATTTATTGGTCTTTTCTTTTCTCTCTTCAACGTTATATAAATAACATTTGTGATTCAAGTTAATATTATTATAATTAGTTTCATTCAAACTGAAAAAACGATTATAAATAGGTATATAATTTTGTATTTTAGAGAGAAACAGAGTATTTTCACTCTCTAAGCTTTGGAAAAGTGAAGTATTTTTTCTTTTATGATAATGAATCATTATTAGGTATTTAATATATAAATAATATCTTTTTTTAACTTAATACTTCTAAATATAATTAGTTTTATAAAAATTTATTTTGTATTTTATTTTTCATAACTAAATATTTTTGCGTAATTTATTTTTATAAATATTCTAAAATATATCATAATATATAGTATGTCTCTTGAATTAAAAAAATTTGATATGAAAAGTATTAGTTTCAAACCAAATGAATCCAAAGGTCCTGTAGTAGTATTAATTGGGCGTAGAGATACTGGAAAAAGTTTTCTTGTTCGTGACTTACTTTTTTATCATCAAGATATTCCCATTGGAACTGTTATTTCTGGAACAGAAGAAGGTAATGGATTTTATGGAAAACTCGTGCCAAAATTATTCATCCATAATGAATACAATACTGCAATTATTGAAAATATTTTAAAACGTCAACGTTCTGTTTTAAAACAAATTAAAAAAGAAATAGAAACATTCAAGCGCTCTACTATTGATCCTCGAACGTTTGTCATTTTAGATGATTGCTTGTATGATAATGCTTGGTCTCGTGATAAAATGATGCGTTTATTATTTTTAAATGGACGTCATTGGAAAGTCATGCTTATAATAACTATGCAGTATCCACTTGGTGTACCTCCAACACTTCGTACTAATATAGATTATGTTTTTATTTTGAGGGAACCATATATTGCTAACAGAAAACGTATTTATGAAAATTATGCTGGTATGTTCCCTACATTTGAAGCTTTTTGTCAAGTGATGGATCAATGTACTGAAAATTTTGAATGTTTAGTTATTAATAATAATGTAAAATCAAATAAATTACAGGATCAGGTTTTTTGGTATAAGGCTGATGCTCATAACGATTTTAAACTTGGTTCAAAAGAATTTTGGGAATTGTCAAAAGGTATGAATTCTGATGATGAAGAAGATAAATATGATCCAGGAAATGCCAAAAAACGTGGTGCCGGACAAAAAATAAGTGTGAAAAAAACAAAGTGGTAAGAAATAAAATTATTATTTTTAATGATTATCATCATTAAAAAGTATTTTATCTACAGTTGTTTTTACACAAAATAAACGATGTAAAAATATTCCTAATAAAAAAAGAAAAACGCAAGTATATAAAAATGAATATTTGAAAAAATATGAAATTAAATAACTCGCGACCAATGTCATAATAACATCAGCAATGGCAATATTAAAAATTCTATAAGAATGTATTCCTTTACCTGGTATACCCAAGACATTTTTATATTTACATAAATTCATTATATAAATATAAAATATATTATTATACTTTATTATACTTTTTACCTTTATTTTATACCTTTTTCTTATTAGCAAAAGGACCACTAATTAATTCACTTTGTCCATAATCACTCTTACCAACTACTATATTATCTCCTTCAAATAATTCTTTTCTAATATCAGCTGCTGAAATTTCATTATTATCTTTTAGAGATAAAGCTGCTTCTTGAGTATTTATATTATTAATACCAATTAAATTTCCTTTCTCATCAATTGTTTGTGTCAATGTATTTCCTGAACGTTCGGCATTTTTAATATTTTCTTCAATTGCTTTTTGTTTTGTTTCTTTCACACGTTGGTCAAACGCATTTTTAGCATTTGTTTCATTTTTAACCTTCTCATTCATCAACTGATTCAATTCCTCTTCCATATATTCAACTTTTCCAGTTTTATAAGCTTCTGGTTCCCATGGCATCCAAAGTCCAATAGGACCTACAAATACATCATGGTTTGGATCAACTTCTCTTAACATCTTACATCTTAATTCAGCTTCTTCCATTGTTGGATAAACACCTCTTATCTTTATTCCACGAGTAGATGTCTGAAAATTATGCTTTATGCCAAAATTCTTTTCTAATTCCTCTTCATTTTTATCTAAAAAAGTTTTATATTCATCATCCATGTTTGATTTAGAAATAACTTCACCTTCTTCTTTACAAAAATCTTTGAAATCAGCAAAAACATCTTCAAAAACCAGTTTATTTTTATAAGAAATAAAATTCAAAAATTGAACAAATTTTTCCATTGATTTATTAAAATCCCATTTCTTTAGGAATTCTTCAAAAAAGAAAATTTCCTTTTGTTTAATAATTTTTTCTGGAGAAACAAATGAAACACAAACAAATTTTTGTCCAGCTATAGGTTTATCTTCTTCTAATAAATCAACGTATTTAGAATTTGGAACTCCATTTATATTTTTTCTCTCAAATGAAAAATTATTTTCTTTAGAACAACTCATTTAAATTATAATATAAATTTGTTTTAAGTTTTTTTAAATTATATATATATTTTTTTCTTATTATTTAGTATAATGGCTGGAATAATTAATGTAGGCGAACTCGTGAAGAGAATCATTAAGTATTTAGTTGAAGGTTTAATGGTTGCTATTGCTGCTTATGCTATCCCAAAACGTTCTTTGAACATTGAAGAAATTTGTCTTATTGCTTTAACCGCCGCTGCCACATTTAGCATTTTGGATACTTATATCCCAAGTATGGGATCCACCGCACGTAGTGGAGCCGGATTTGGAATTGGAGCGAACTTAGTGCATTTTCCCGGGGGATTTTAATCATAAAATGATAACAAATCTTTAAATTGTTTTAAATAAATATTTTATAATTAATTATATAAAATATTTAGATACAAAATTAAAATTTGGATAATCTAAATCGTTTGAATAAATTCCCAGTTTAATTCATAACATATTTTTTTCCAAATAGCATCTTGTTCTATACGCTTCTCTCTATCTTTCAACATTGGAAAATGCTCCAAGTACTGAGTTTCGCCCAAAAGTTCACATAATTTATAAGCTGTATAATAATAATTTAAAAAATTAACTCTATCATCAGGACAAAATTTAGAATATGGAGCTTGTAATTCTATAAATAAATTACAAAGCGTTTCTTCTAATTCTTGACTCATAATAGGAGGATGAATTCCCAATTTATCTTTTATAAAAGGAATGTGTTCATAATATTTATTATAACCTAATTTTTTAAGTATTTCTTTTGTTTTAGAATTTGTAATTTGAGATAAATCTATTCTCTCTTTTTTTATCTGTAATTTAATATTTTCAATTACTTCAACAGGAATTTGTGTAGTTTCTTTACCTTGAAATTGTGCTAGAATTTCTTTGAAATGATTTATTCTTTTATAAGCATAAAAACATACTTCTTTTGGCGGTTCTTTATAAGAAGGCTTTTCATTTTCAATTAAATAAGGAATATTTCTAGAACAAATATTACAAATTAAAAGACCTTCATCTTCAATTGGAATTAACTCACCTTTAAAACAATATTTACATATATTATTTTGTAAAACAAAAGAATTTATATCAATAAAAGTATCATCTATATTAGTTAAATAATTTTGTAAAATATTACTATTATTGTTGGTAACATTATTTTCATTTTTATTGCTATTATTTATTTTAAAAAAGTCTTCGATAAATTTATTTTTACTACTTTGATGACAACTATTATTTCCATTTGATATATTTTTTTTATTTTCAAAATAGTCAAAAATATATTTAGAATTATCTAGAAAATATTCTTTTTTTTTATTTTTAAGACTTTTAATGCTTTCATTAATTTCATTTATACGATCCTTAATCTCCATTTTTTGTTCAATAGTCAAAGTTTCTTTTTCTTTTTCTTGTTCTAATTGACATTTTAAAGAATGTTTTTCTTCTTTAAGAGTAGGAATATTATCAGTTTCATCTGTAAAAAATTCATTTAAAAATTCTTTATGTTTATTATCAAGTGTAATTAAATTTTTTTTATTAATTTTTATTTTTTTTACATTTTTTGGTTTAAAAGATGGCATATTATAAACTATAGAAATTTATTTAATTACTAATTATAAAATATATTATTTAGAGATTATATAGTATATAGTATACTAATAATTACATTTAAAAAATATTATATTTTTCTTTAAAAAAATATAATGGATAATAAAGAAACAAAAATAAATATTTCTAGTGAAATAAATAATATAAAAATAGATAACATAAAATTTCAAAAGATGCTTTTATTATTTAATGCTTTAGAAGAAGGTTGGAGTATTAAAAAAAGAAATGATTCATTTATTTTTCAAAAAAAACATGAAGATAAAAAGGAAATTTTTACCGATATTTATTTAGAAGGATTTATAAAAAATAATCTTGACTTAAACAAGTTATTTTAACTCATTATTATTTTTTTAATAATTACATTCAAAAATTTTGTTTTTTAATTTAATTAATTAAATAATTAAATTAAAAATCAAAAAATTTTTTTCTTTAGCAATAATATAAATATGGGAGGTGGATTAATGCAACTAGTCGCTTATGGAGCTCAAGATGTATACCTTAAAAGCCTGTAGGGTAGAAAAACATCAGGGAATGTTGAAAAAATAAGACATTCATAACCCCTTATATGGAGATTCATTTTTGGAATGAATACCATTGATGTTAATTAGGGAAGTCTATTCACTAGACTTTAAAAACCCTAGTGAGAAAATCAAATTGCTTGAAACCCCTAAAGCTTATTCAACTAAATCATTGTTGTGAAATAATGATGGCCAAGAGAAAAAACTTGGGTATAGTAAAATTGAATAAGATAATATAATATGTAATAAATATTATATCAATGGGCAATGAGCAGCCAAGCTTCTTTGAATAAAATAATATAAATATATTAACTATAATAACAAATAATAAATGTTGGAAGAAAAAAAAATATTGGAAGAAAAAAGATGTAATAAATGTAACATTACACAACCAATAACTGATTTTAGAAAATATACTAATAGTCAAAACTCATTTTCAATTACATGTAAAAAATGTTTAAATGAATTGGATAAAATAATAAAAAAAAATAAAAGACAACAAAAAAATGAAAATTTTATGTCAAAATGTGAAAAATGTTTTCAAGAAAAAGCATTAAAAGATTTTGCTAAATTAAAGAAATTTTATAAAAAAAAAATTTGTATTTTTTGTTATCCAAAATTTTTAACTGAACAAAAAAATGAGTGGTGTAAAAAAGAATCAGTTTGTAATATGAATTATATAATAAAAAAGTCATTAGCTTTACGTTTAAGAAAAGTTATGACTAAAAAAAATAATTCTACTATGAACTATATTGGTTGTAATATTATTTATTTAAGAGAATGGTTCACATTTAATTTTTCTTTAGAAATGGATTGGTCAAATTATGGTTCTTATTGGTCGTTTGATCATATTATTCCTGTTTGTAAATTTGATTTAACAAATGAAAAAGAAAAATTACAATGTTGGAATTGGTCTAATTTAATTCCTGTTACTATTAATTATAATTCTTTCAAAAAAGAAATAGATCTTAACCAAGTTAATAATATTTTACAAAAATTAGAAAAATTCAAAGAAGAAGGTTCAACGACTAAATGGTTTTCGGATGAATTTAATATTAATTTAAATTTAGTGGAACAAAAAATAAATTCATCATAAGATATAGTCTAATCCTTATTGAAAGATAAGGTAGAGGAAATGTACAGGTAATCCTCAAATTACTTTCTGGAAAGTCACATACCGCAGATACACTAACTTTGCTATTGAATCTATTGAACAAACATTCAATGGACAAGCTGATTTTGGACGAAGAGTTCAATGTACCATCAGTAGAAACGGAGATCTTGCTTCTCGCACATATCTTCAAGTTACACTTCCTGAAATCAATCAACTTATGGGTGTCAGCTCATTCGTTGAAGGATATGGAAACGGAGTTTATGCTAGATGGCTAGATTATCCTGGAGAACAACTTATTGCCCAAGTTGAAGTTGAAATTGGTGGACAAAGAATTGATAGACAATATGGTGATTGGATGCACATCTGGAATCAACTTACCATGACTTCTGAACAACAAAGAGGATACTGGAAGATGATTGGTAACACCACACAACTTACCTTTATCACCGACCCTTCCTTCTCTGAAGTCGATGGTCCTTGTGACTCCTTGGCTCCTCGTCAAGTTTGTGCTCCTAGAAACGCTCTTCCTGAAACAACTCTTTATATCCCTCTTCAATTCTGGTTCTGTACCAACCCAGGATTAGCTCTTCCTTTGATCGCCTTAAAATCTGCAGGGCAGAAAAGTAACCAACCTAAAATATCTGAGAACTATTTTAGGGAAAATTTGTTTGGGGCTCAGAATGATTTTTTAAATCATCCCCAGTTACTAGTCTCTTGTTATTAAATTAACAAAGGCAACAAGACCAAATTGCGAGAAGTTCCTAAAGCTGTAAAATTCCAACTTTTAAAAAAGTTAGAGTCAAAACTTTACTTATAAGTTTTGCTCCACTTTTTCAAAAGTGGATGGGGTACCAAATGATAAACGAAAGTTTATTATGGCTGAGAAGTAAACTCAGGTATGGTAAAAATCCCACAGATAATACAATGGATAATCCGCAGCCAAGCCTCTAACTCCGGTATGATAGGATATGAGGAAGGTTCAACGACTAAACGGTTTTGGGTTTGAGAAATTTAATCAATTTCTATGATAGCTTAAGATATAGTCTAATCCCTATAACAAAAAATACACCGAAAGGTGGGGTAAATCGTGATGTGCAGTATCACGAAGTTAAAATCAATCTAGATATCCGCCCTATTGACGAATGTCTATGGGCCGTTACTACCCTAAGTTGTAACACAAGTGGTTCAAATGCTGGAGGTACACAATTCACCACCGG
>Ga0214923_10009013_pt1 | contig 10465 bp, 12 predicted proteins | sample LL1510_MetaG_FD_177993 | JGI IMG/M metagenome (GOLD analysis project Ga0214923, IMG submission 177993) | Freshwater microbial communities from Lake Lanier, Atlanta, Georgia, United States - LL-1510 | ecosystem: Environmental > Aquatic > Freshwater > Lake | place: USA: Georgia | collected...
AGGGAGGCTATAAAAGAGTCAATGTCAAAAGAGGGGAAAAATGGGTAATTTTCGGGATTTTAGGTAAGTTTTTTAAGCCATTATTTGACAACGTTGGCCATCTGACATTAGGTTCAAGCTCCCACTTAACAGATTTTTGTGGGGCGGTAGTTAAGTTGGTTATAACGCCTGCCTGTCACGCAGGAGGCCGCGGGTTCGAGTCCCGTCCGCCCCGCCAGTTTTCAAAACCATCCGGTTCGCCCTTTTCGAACTTTTTTCTGAAAATCTGAAAAACGGTCAGTTCCTTGGATATCAATCCGCTTAATTTCGTACCTGTTTTCTAGTCGTTCTCGAGGTGTTAACCGATTGCCGATTCGGAAAGCCGCTCTGATTCCGTATTTGTTCAAGGCTTTATGGAGTTGGTCAGGCGGTTTTGGGCGCGCGCCAAAAGGATAAGCTAATACTTTGAGGTAGGGAACGCCCCAAGATTGAAGGAGTTCTTCCTCTTTTTTAAGATCCTCAATGACATCTGTCTCGCTCAAATCGCGGTAGTTGGGATGCTTGTGAGAGTGCAAAGCCACTTCCATTCCGGCGTCACACCATTTTTTAAGATCCGCAATTGAGAGGTAGGGTGAACTAGGATCTTCTTCTCTCTGTTGAATATATTGAGATGTGAGGAAGAGACAAGCTCTCAAATTTTTTCTTAAAAGCACGGGGAGCACTTCGTCCACAAGGCTGCGGTAACCATCATCGAATGTTAGAAGTACAGCTTTTTGAGGAAGCGGTTCTTTTATGTTTTCGTTCTCGTGAAAATTGATCAAGCTTTGCATTGAAACAGTCTGATAACCAGAAAAGCATAACCATCTCATTTGCATCAAAAAATCATCTTTGTGGACGTTTAGAATGTCTTTTTTTTCCGCGCTTATTTCGTGGTACATAAGAATCGGAATGCCTTTGGGGTTTTTCCGATTTAGCTCATGCAGCTTTAAATATTTGATGGTCGAGTACCAAGCGCTCAAAAGGCACCAAAGAAATCCATAATAACCATCCAAAAAACCTAACTGAAAGAGATAGCGTCGGAAAAATAAGAACGGAAATCTGCCTAAAGCAAAAACAGGGTGGGTTTTTCTGCCCTTGTTGTAAAGGTCTTGTGCACCTAGAGATGTGTAACGATTAAATTTTTTAAAATAATCATCCAAAGAAAGATAGCTATAGTGGAGAACTGGGGCTCTTAGCGAACTCATTGCAGAAGTGGTTTCAATGCGTTCGTGAACAATATTTGAATTCATTTGAGCTCTTCGGCGATCGAAAAAACGTAAGGGGCGTCCTTTGGTGCCAGAGAAGGTGAGAACAAATTCTAAAAATACAAGCTTTTGATTAATGTCGTAAGCTGCGTAGTTATTGATTGAATTGGAGTTTAATAACGCTTCCAATTCATTCCGAAATTCTGGAGTGATTAACTCATCTGAATCAAGGTTCAAAATCCAATCATGGCTTGCTTTTGAAATTGCAAACTGTTTTTGCGGCCCAAAACCATCAAAATCTCGGAAGAATAATTTTGCCGAAGTTCTTTCGCAAAGATCTTCAAGTTCTTTTGACCGATGAGAAGTAACGACAATAATTTCATCACACCAGGCCATCGCTTCAATGACTCGTTCAAAAAGTAAAGAGTACTCATGCGCCAAGAATACTACGGATATGGGGTGTAAATGCTTTTTCATAGAATCGTGGGGCAGTCTATGCAGCTTCGACTTAAAAGGCCACTTTTTTTGTTAGGATAATGGGAGGGCTCAAGTTTAGAATCTTAGCCAAAAACAAAAACCCAGAGAACTTAAGTCCCCTGGGCTTCTGCTAACTAACTTAACGAAGTTTCTTCTTTAGCCGTGATGGCAATCTTGACTGCAGTGATCATCGCTACAATCGCAGTTGTCACAGTGTCCCGACCCGCACTGATCGCAATCGCAAGAACAGTGGTTACAGCCCGTGCAATGGCAATCGGTACAAGAGCAATCACTGCATTGTCCGGCTTCGCATTCATCACATTCACAACTGCAATCTTGAGCTTCTACTTTCTGATGGGAATCAGCTCTCACGGAGTGTTTGCTGTGGCTCTGTGAGTGCTTGCTAGCAGCGCTTGCAGCTAGTGACAGGGTTGAGGTGTTAAAGGCGAATAGGATAAGTATTAGCCTAGTTAGATTGATTAATGATTTCATAAATAGATCCTTCTATTATTTTTAAAGTTAATGATTTTTATTTTTTAAGAGGGAAACGACTCAGACAGTTTTGGGGGGTGGTGTAGGTACAGGTCGATAAAGATCCTGCTGGTCATAAAATTTTGAACCTGAGGCTAGTTGAGAATTTGAAGAAAAGGAAAAGAGATAGCTATTAGGAGCAATGTGAAACGACACGCAACATGAATGGCCGCAAAGCCCCTCTCGAGAGATGCTATTTCTGGTGGTCTCTGCCTTAGATTTTTCATGAGTTACTTCAGACTCTGGGCAACATGGATGAGAAGAATCAGAAGATCTTGGAGTCCCTAACGATGGTGGGTGAGCACAGCAGTGTTCTGCGAAACTGGTCAAGGCGTTAAGTAAGAATACAAAGATCAGTATCAGCTTCATCCAATTAGCTTATCTATCACTTCTTTTAGCACCTAAGTCTTTAATCCAATCGAGGCTTTTTGTAGTTACAACTGTTAACAATTGACTCTTTTTCGTGTCCAACTGGCCTTATATGTCCAAGTCTTAAACATCGAGATAATATGGATAAAGTTCGGTCGTTTATGGTGTTTTTGAAATGCTGCTGTTAACGGCCTTGTCTAAACTTTTTTGATTTCGAGGCTGTAGTTTTAGGTATAGCGATTGCTTAATTGTAGGGTATGCAGGGGCGGGACAAAAATAACTTTTCTTTAATCGGACTCATTTTTCTAGTTTTATTTTTTCTTACGGGCTGCGGAAAGTTCTCCCTTCTAGGAAACCAAGAGTCTCCATCGGGCTCTATTCGATGTACTATGAATTTCCAATACGGTTTGGGAATTTCGGTAAAGTCAAAATCTAACCAATCTCTTGAGGGTGCGAAGCTGGTTGTGCAAGACGGTGATTGGAAAGAGGAGTTTGAGTTCAATAAAACAGGTTCCGGCTTGCAGTACTATTTTACGGATGAAAATATTTGGACAGCATCGAGTGCTGGGGAGCGACCAGGTAACTACATAATCACTTTAACTCACCCAAACCTCATTCAACCCGTTCAGAAAAACGTAAAGGTAACTAAATCCGTTTGTCACGTTGATTTCCAGGCGATTGCGTTCGAAATAGAATAAATAAAAAAGACCGGCCACATTCTGTAACCGGTCTCATTTAATTCAAAATATTTTTATTTAGAAACGCAGCTACCGACCCATTTGCATTCGGGATGCGATTCACAAGTGGCGGGTTTAACGTAACCGCCGCAGAAGGCTCTAGAGAGGTCAGTTTCCATCTCAGAGATTACATCCGCTCTTCCTGTCCATCCATAGCAAGATAGAAAAACTCTGGGATTACAGAGGTAGTCTTGCTGGACTCGAGATTGCGGCATTCCCTTTTGCCTTGCTCTTTGCAGACATTGTCGAGGACCATTCACTTGGTTAACGCATCCAATATGGTGCCATCCTCGACTATTCATTTCCTCTAGTTCGAGATTAGCTTCCTTCTGGATGTCTGCCATACTAGGTACGGATATCACTACTGCGAAGATTACAAGTAACAATTGTTTCATCGGTTCCTCCTGTATTAGAGAAACCGTAGGCCAAGTTGACCGATGTTGTAAATTTATTTTGTCGACTTGGTGCGTGAGATGATTTTATCGCATCTCCTCAAAATCCGCTTTAGTGACTCCACACTCAGGGCAGCTCCAGTCTTCGGGAATAGCTTCCCACTTCGTACCCGGTGCTAATCCAGAGTCGGGATCTCCTTTCTCTTCATCGTAGATAAAACCACACACAACACATAGAAATTTTCGGTATTGGGTGTTCATAAGGATTCCTTTCTTTTTGTTAAATAGCTTTGATATCGAGCAGCATGCACCTTTTCGATTTTTGCTAACGCTGCAAACCGCTTCCGAGCAAGCTCTAGCGCCCTAGTGAATCGTTGATCGTGTTGTTTTGATTCTTTAGCTTGCTCGGCAAACTCCTTGGCAGCTTCTTCGCTTGCTTCGCTGAGTGCTTGTTTTTCAAAGCCGGGATACATGGTCGTGTGTTCGTAGCGTTCGCCTTCGATAGCCATCTCGAGCAGTTTTGTGACCGTCATCCCTTCTTTCGGATAGATTAATGAAAGATGGGATAGGGCGTGTTCTGTTTCCTGTTGGGCGGTCTCTTCGAAGACCTTGGCTATCTCTTCATCTCCTAGTTCGCGAGCAATACGCGCGAAGTAGAGATACTTGCGGTTGGCCATCGATTCGCCCGCAAACGCTGCCTCCAGGTTTTTCTTGGTTTTAGATTCATCAAACAATTTATTAGTTTTCATAACTCCTCCTCTTCACTTCCTGACTCCATCTTCGTTGTTTTGTGGTGATATTTCCAAGTTATTAAAGTTAATGTTATGATAGATATAACTTATGAATGGAAATTGGATAACTCTCAGGGATATTGAATACTTATTGGCTGTGGCAAGATTTGAGCACTTTGCTAAAGCGGCTGAAGCTTGCCGTGTTTCCCAGCCCGCGATGAGCACCCAAATTCGTAAGTTTGAAGAGCGAATTGGAGTCAAAATCTTTGAACGAGATAATCGAAGTGTTCGAGTCACTGAACAAGGTAGAGAGATCTTAGCGCAGGCCCAAAAAATAGTGGATGAAGCTTCTCTTTTGATAGAGAGAGCGAAAATGGATAAAGAGCCTTTAGTGGGGCCCTTTCGGTTGGGGGCGATTGTAACCGTCGGCCCTTATTTACTGCCGCGAGTTTTGGCTCCTTTAAGAAAGGCTTTTCCGAAGTGTGAACTTATTCTTGAAGAAGGTTTAACGGAAACTCTTTTGAAAAAGCTTGATTCAGGTGAGTTGGATGTCGTGATAGCAGCTGATACCTTTTCCAATGATAAGTTTGTTAAATATCCCCTCTATTTCGAAAAGTTTTTAGCGGCAGTTCCTAAGGGGCACCGTTTTGAACACAAAAAAAAACTTACCACACGTGAGATGGATGCACGTGAAATGGTGCTTTTGGAAGATGGCCATTGCTTATCGGATCAAGTGTTGGAGCTTTGTCCGAAAGGTAAGGGAGTTCGAAGGGAATTATTTCAAACAACAAGTTTAGAAACTTTGAGGCACCTAGTTGCTAGTGGGGCGGGTTATACTTTGATTCCGGAAATGGCAGTTCCAAAAGAAAATAATTTAAAAGGGCTAGTTACGTATATTTCCTTCGAGAGTGAAGTAGGGCGAGAAATAGTTTTAGCGGCGAGAAAAAGCTTTTCTCGAGAGCAGGACGTGCGGGCACTGTTAGGTCTTTTAAAAAAGTCGATTAATTTTTAAACTTAACCATTGCTTGCCCTAGATTGCCCGACCAGTAAGATGGTTCGTTACCTTGCATGACCCCAGCGGCATCAAAAAATTTGAGTTGATAATCGTTCAGCTTTTCTTTTCTTCCACCACAAAATTCAGCGGGCTTTGGATTTGAACATTCATTTTCATTTAGGAACATGGATTCAATATATTCCTTGAAGGGTGTTGGGGTAGGGTTGTTTGAATAGTCAAAGTCGTAAACGATTCCCTTGTTATCGATAGCAAATTGATGATGGTACCAATTTTTTTCCTCAGTCGCCAATTGCCCATTAAGTTTTGTTCTGGCCTTTTCTGCATTCACCATTCCAAATACGCTAGTTCCCTTATTTTCTACATAGACCATGCTAAGACCAGAAATGTCCTCACCCTCTGTTTCTAGGCGTTCAAAAAAATTTAACACATTGAGCCCGCATTGCCCTTCTCGGTACGAGTCGTAGTAACTTTTTCTGAAAATCTCTGCGGTCGACGCATGACTCAGTGAAGTCATCACAAGAAAAAAAACAGCTATTAGTTTCAGGCTTTTCATGATCATCTCTCCCACCTTTTTTGCACTAAAAAGGCCAAAGTTCTATTAAGTGCAGAATTATCTGAGGCCTTGATGAAAGTCTGATCCGAGTAAGTCAAGCTCATCGACAAATTCTCATTTGCCATATAACTCAGTTGGGCGGCTGAATTCCAGAGTATTACTTTCTCGCCCTGTCCCGATATTACCCCTTCTGTGGTTATAGCTGAGTCATAGCTAGGAGATAACGATATTCCTATTCTTAAGTCGCCGCTCAGGGGACTTATTCCTACAGAAACACTTCCACTTGTTCCCCATCCTGGTATCAATCTAAGTTCCCCGGTTTCATTGGTGATTGTTCTCGTAAATGGCCTGTGGGCTTCCATTACCAGCGAGGTATCCCATACTCCCCAATTTTTAAGCAATAAAAGCCCCCCAGATAAGGAATAAAATCCTCTTCCTCGAGAGTCGATTCGATAGAGTTCCTTGGCATCGTATATCGATCCGCCAGTTGGGAAGGTGGTCGTCAAAAATACGATCCCTTTAGGTCGCCAGGCACTATAGGTCCAATCGGGCAAAGCTTCGTAGCCGATATTTAATGAAACATCTCCAATACCAGATGCCGTTGCTTCCGTTGTTCGACTCCGTGAGCGTCTAGTCAGGGGAATTGAAATTCCTGTTTGCCACCTGTCTGAAATTAAAGTGGCAGCATCGAACTTAAGTGTTTGAGCCACTTCGCTGTCATTAGGCTTGCGATATTTAACCCCACCACCGACTGGAGCTTCCGCAACCACTTGAGAGGAGATAACCGTCGTCGTGAACTGGGCGCTATCATCGCCTGAAATTAGAGATGGAATATTGGCTGTTCCTCCACAACAAGGGGCTGAGAACGCCAATGTGGTAAAATTAACAGCAATAACTGAGAAGATTAAACAATTAATCTTCCAGTTTGATCGTAATGAATTGCTTTTCAACGGCTTCCCCATTTTTTAGCTGAACGTAAACTTCCCAGTTCCCCGGGGTGAACTTCACGTTTGAGACTAGATATTTTCCGTCTTCAACCCTGGTCACTTTTGGAAAAAAAACACTTCCACAACAGGTCATCCGAATGAAGGCCCCTACTTGCGCAGAGGGTTCTGTCCAAGGCCCTTCGGAAGCTCCATTTTTATCGCTCCAAAAAGTCACCGTGAAAGAGGACTCCCCATCTACTGTAGGGCCATTGACCCATTTAATTTCACTGCAAAGGCTGGCACTCGAAAATTTTAGCGGACAGGATCTTGCCATTACAGACGAATGAGAAGATTGTTTATCGCTTCCACATCCAACAATAAGAACCATGAGAAACGAAGTTAACATTGTGAAAAGTAATTTATTCATTTCTATTTTCTCCTAAACATTTAGCGAACAATCGAACAACCCAATGTTCGGGCTGTTTTTTGCTCGGGCTCTTTTCCTTCTCTTAGATCTAAGAGCGCCTGTTTTAAATAAAACTTTTTTGCTTTCGAAGCATCTTTAGTGTCGTCTACTCCGCCATTGAACCAACATTCCCCTTTTGGCCCTATCACATAAGCGTGAGGTGTTTTCATCGCACCTAACTCATTAGCCCATTTAAATTCGCGGTCCTGAATAATCGGGAATGAGAAAGCTGCTTCTTTAAAATGCACTGCGGACATCCCTTCGTCTTCGTCCTTGTTCGAATGAATGCCAACGAAAGAGAACTCTGGAAATTCTTGGGCTAAGTGTTGTATCGAGGTCTCGTGACTTTTTGAGCATGGGCATTTAGCAGAAAGAAAAATCACTACCTGGCCTTTTTTGGGGCCTTGATTTTCGGTTGAGAATAATTTCCCGGTTCGCAGATCAATTCCCGACACCGATTTTGTGGTGCAGGCCAACGCAGAAAACGATAAAAAAGCATATATTACAGCTAGTTGGGCAAACATGGAGTCCTTGTTAATTTGGCTCTGTTCTAACCGAAACCTTCAAAAGGTGCAAGAAGATGAAATCTGTCACAAAGATTTACACAGGCACTCTGAGAATACTTAATTAAATTTGGTGTCTCAGCTTAAACTTCAACAGGGCTTGGGTTTTGCAGCTTCACATGAGCACGGAAGGACCCATACGATGAATTCTAACAGTGCTCAGAGGTCGGTTGTATTTTTGCTTATTTTGGGATGTTCGGTGTCCTTTGCCGAAGTCGGTGAATTTACTGTCAGTGAAAAACTTCTCGATCAGTTTCAATTTACCGCCAAAAAAACTGAACCCTTTATGAAGCGAGGAAGGCTGGTTAACCCAGACCTCGATTTTACCGTCAAACCTCGTATTGGTGACGCCTCTAATGCCGGTAAATTCTATTTAGACATAGATCTTGATGGCAGTTCCGTGAGCCACAGCAAAACTCAGGTGGGTCGTAGACACACTGTCGACGCTACTGTAACGGCCAATGTAAAAGCTCAATTTTCTCAAGAAATGACACTAGGTGAAAATGGACTGGATATGGGTCGGTTTAGTGGTTCCGTTAATATCACCCCAGAAAAAATTTCTACTTCAAATGATTTCGTATTGTTGAATGGAGCGGTAAACCGAAAGGCCCAACCTAAAGCCAAAGCTCAAGTGGCATCGGAAATGCCACGTGAAAAAAAAGAACTCACAGAGCAAGTTGAAGCCGAGGTCCAAAGAGGAACTGGCGAAGCTAAAAGCTTTGTAGACTCGACCCTGAAAATGCTGGCTCCAGCGGTCGCCGATAAAGAAAGATTCCCTTTTTCTACGAAGCTTTCGACCCAGACAGGACAAGAGGGGAAACTGAAAGTTGAAATCAGTGACATCGGAAACAATTCTACAAGGCAACCCAAGCCCGATTTTGAAAATAAATCCCAGCTTATGGCCACGGGAATTATTCATCAGGATTTGTTAACTAAAACCTTAGCTACTGAAATTGCCGGGAAAGAACTTAAGATGTCCCAGTTAAGAAAGATTCTATGTAGCCCAAGAATGCAAAAGTTGATGGATTTTTGTAAGCTAGAACCCAATCCCTCTGCGGACAAGTTGTCTCTTGTCTTTGATTCGAAAGATCCCATTCAATTTATATTTAGTGAAGGTAAAGTCACTATTAAGATGAACGCATCTTATAGAACTAGCTCTCCAAAAACCGATGTGAATGACAGAGCTCTATTAGCTAAGCCTGGGGCAACTAAACCAGACTTTGAAACTGTGCCATACCAAGTGGAAGTGAGCTATAAAATTCAAGACGGATCGGCTAAGTTGGTTAAGGTAAACGTAACCGAAAAAGACCCAGGCACAGTAGATCCTGCAAGTCTAATCGCAGGATTTTTTCGACGAGGAAACCATGGAGATTCTCCGACTGAGCGCCCATCAGTGGGAGCTTTGTTCAACCCAATCATTAAAAAGAATATTCAAAATGAATTTCAAAAGTTGCTAGCGGACGAACTAGATTTTCGTGCTGCATCTTTTCCTACTAAGGTCCGTGAAGTTAAGGTTCCGAACGGAAAAGGAATTGAAATTCTTGAGGCGGGAAGTTTGTTGCCTATTGAGGTGAAAGCCGAAAACGGTTGGCTGGCGACGGGTAATACTTTTTGTAACGATTTCAACCGTCCTTTTGGAGTTAGTTTTTCTAAAAACGACCGAATCGGTGAGGTTCAACCCGGAAGCCCAGCTGAATTATGTGGATTTAAAATCGGGGACCGCCTCGAAACCTATAGTGAGCCCGAGGGAAGATCGAATGCATTTGGAAGTAGCCCCGAAGCATTTGTGTCTTTTGTTGCCGAAAAAGCGGCAAATAAAAATTCTCGGGAGCGAAAAATTTTTGTAACTGGAACTGATGCCTCAGGAAATTTATTTAAAAGAGCCGTTTTTCTTTGTCCCTCAAATATAAACCACAAAGAGCAGGCTGCTAAAGGCTTGTCTCAATTTAAAAAGCCTTAGTTGAATTTTGCATCAAGTTATACAAACTGAATTAGGAATCGTGGTTATTCCTCAGTGGCACACCCTATGCAATCTCTCCTTCTTGTTCTTTGAAAGCAGCGACGCTAGTCAGCGTTCCAGTGAATGAAAGTTTCATCCGTATAAATTTTCCAGTTGGTACGGTAGCGACAATCAACTTTCAATCTGGTGACAGATAGAGAGAATGCTGGTTGTAAAATTCCAGCCGCTTATTGTTTTCAACGGCTTTAAGCGGAATCCGGAAAGAGGAATGGGCTAGTCGACAGGTTGTAGCCGAGCGAACCTCCATGAGGCTCGTCTACTCCAGCCCTAACGGTGCGGATCGTTTGGGTTGGAGGGAAATGCCGAAGTTAGTTCAAAGATAACTGAAGGCTTGTATTGTAGGTGAAGGAACTGGAAGTTAGCAGCCTACAAATTTCCGACGAACCGAGGGGATGACATGTCGATATGGAAAGTTGATGAAAGCGCGGAACCACTTGTTGGTTGTTCTGAGACTCAAGTAGG
>Ga0214923_10009014_pt1 | contig 10465 bp, 11 predicted proteins | sample LL1510_MetaG_FD_177993 | JGI IMG/M metagenome (GOLD analysis project Ga0214923, IMG submission 177993) | Freshwater microbial communities from Lake Lanier, Atlanta, Georgia, United States - LL-1510 | ecosystem: Environmental > Aquatic > Freshwater > Lake | place: USA: Georgia | collected...
TTTTGTGGTTGGGGGATCGCCCATGATTGCTGCTGCTAAAGCGTGGAAATGTTTTTGGAGATAATGCGGAAATTCGTTGAGCTAGCCGTAGGTTTGAGCTAAACCATTGGCCTTGATTCTTTGTATGATTCTACCCAAAGCTCAAGATAAATAGGCTTGATTTGGGTTGTTTGGTGTGTTTTTGGGGGTAGCAATGATCCGTTTTTCGGCCTTTATTTTTGGGTTAATTTTCGCGACATCTGCCTTTGCGGCAGGTGGAATTGTTAATTGGTATGATGAGGCCTACCGACTGGTAAGTGGCAGCTCTTATGACGCCCACGAGGCGGAAAGATTTGTCGTTTTTGCTGGAGGACTCTTTACCTTGTCGGTTTGCACGATTGTTGGCTTGCTCTACAAAGCCAAGCTGGCCAGGCTAGGGGATGACGTGGCTCCAGATGGTAAATTCTCGCTAAGGACTCTTGTCGATATGGCAATGGACTTGGTCGTTGGTCTCAGCAAGGAAAACCTCGGGGATAAGTGGAAAATATACGCCCCGCTGTTAGCGGGCATTTTTATGTTTGTTCTTGTTAGTAACCTTGGAGGGCTAATTCCAGGGCTTGTGCCAGCAACAGAGAATATATCAAGCAATCTCGCCATGGGTTTCATGGTTTTTATTATTTACAATTTTGCGGGATTTCGAGAGCACGGATGGCACTATCTTAAACAGTTCACCGGGCCCATGCTAGCGATAGCGCCTTTGATGTTTGTCATTGAATTAATTGGACATTTAGTGAGGCCTGTAAGTTTGAGCTTGCGTTTAATGTGTAACGTTTTCGCCGACCACCTCCTCGTCGGCATCTTTTCGACCAATGTTCCTTATATTCTGATTCCCTCGGCCCTGTTGTTTTTTGGGTTGTTGGTGGCATTAGTCCAGAGCTATCTTTTTACGCTTTTGACCAGTGTCTATATTTCGATGGCCGTTTCTCATGACCACTGAGTTTGGTTTATGAGTTGGTGTATGTTGTTGATTTTATTGAATTTAATGAGGTGATTTGTGAATTTGTCTAAGTGGTTAGTTGTATTGTTCGGCGCTCTTGTTAGTGGTGTTGCATTCGCTGAAGGCGACGCCGGTTCTGCGACTTCTGTGGCAGGATTGGTAGCTATTGGTTCTGGTTTAGCAATGGGTCTCGCGGCCATTGGTGCCAGCGGCGGACAGGGTAGAGCGGCCGGATCTGCTCTCGAGGGAATCGCGCGCAATCCTGGAAGTCGCGATGCCGTATTCGTTCCGCTTCTATTGTCTCTAGCATTCATCGAGCTTTCTGCGCTCCTCGGTTTCGTTATCGCGTTCATGTGGTGGTTGAAGTAATCGGAAATTTTTAATTTCTGGTTTCGGGTTGGTGCTGTAATGGCGCCAACCCTTTTTGTTTCACGTGGAACATCTTGATATAAGATTGCTGGAATGTTTCACGTGGAACAAAACGTGAAAATATTTAAAAAGCTTCTAGCCACGCAAACGGCTTTTGGTATACTGCGCTTCGAATAATTCCAATTTGTCGGAGGAACGATGGCCCGAATCATAGCCGTCTCGAACCAAAAAGGTGGCGTTGGAAAGACAACGACTTCAGTTAATTTAGCAGCGTCTTTGGCGGCGGCCGAGAAAAAAGTCCTCTTAGTGGACCTTGATCCACAAGCGAATGCAGGAAGCGGACTAGGAATTGCGCCAGATAACGTCCAGAGTAGTATGTACCATGTCTTGGTGGATGAAGTTCCGATCAAAACCGCTATTTTGCATACAGAGCTTAAGTGTCTTAACCTTGCGGCGGCCAATCAAGATCTTATCGGAGCCGAAATCGAATTGGTGACGGCTATTGGACGCGAAGTACGTTTGAAAGACGCGCTGGCGCAAGTAGACGCTATTTATGATTACATAATTATTGATTGTCCACCGGCCCTAGGAATCCTTACGGTTAACGCTCTAACCGCAGCGCACTCGGTTTTAATTCCTATGCAGTGCGAATACTATGCGATGGAGGGCCTAAGCCAGCTACTGAAGACCGTGGGGCTAATAAAGCGAAGGTTGAATCCTGAGCTCGAACGAGAAGGAATCCTATTAACGATGTATGATCGCAGAAATAACCTCTGCCACCAGGTCGAACAGGATATCAGAACCCATTTTCAGGGAGAGGTTTTCGCAACCGTAATTCCAAGAAACGTGAGGCTATCGGAGGCCCCATCGCATGGAAAACCGGTCATTTTATATGACATAAACAGCACCGGCGCGATCGCATATATGGAGATCGCTCGAGAAATTATTCGCCGTCAGACAAAGCGCGTTTCGGAGAAAGCCGGCGAAGTCACAGCAAGTCAAAATAATAATCAAGTACAGCAGGGGGTTACTCTATGAATATGAAACCAGATCCTCGCCAAAAACGACCACCTTTAGGCAAGGGGATAACTTCCCTCTTGGGCAACTTTGAGGTCGACAATCAAGTCAACACCCCAAGTGTTGCGCGTCAAGGGGCTGAAACCCTTGCTCAGGACGCGATCAAACTAAATGTCACAGAGCTTTCTCAGGATTCAATTGAGGTCAACCCCCATCAACCACGTCGAATTTTCAAAGAGGAAGAACTTCAAGCTTTAGCGGCAAGCATTAAAGTTGACGGAGTGATTCAACCTATTACTGTGACCGCATCTACAGTGCCGGGCAAGTACATGCTCATCGCTGGGGAGCGAAGGCTTCGTGCGAGTAAGATGGCGGGCTTAAGCAAGATTCCGGCGATAATCAGACCAGCGATGACCGACCAGGAGCAGCTGAGAGTTGCATTGATTGAAAACATCCAGCGGCAAGATCTGAATGTTGTGGAAGAGGCGGAAGCCTATCACTCGCTAATCGAAGATTTTGGTCTAACACAAGAGCAATGTGCTGAAAAAGTGGGCAAAGAGCGGTCGACCGTCGCCAATATTCTCCGAATTTTGCTACTCCCTAAAGAAGTTACAGACGATTTAGTTGAAAATCGATTGACCATGGGCCACGGGCGCGCTCTGCTGTCATTAGATGATCGTAAGCTTATTCTAAGGGCCCGCGACATTATCATTAAAAAAGGATTAAATGTAAGACAAGCAGAACAACTTGTAAAAAACTATAAAAGCCAAGCAGCGCAGCCCGGCGGACGAGCAGGTCGAGATGTAGCTGATCTTGAATATTTGGCCGAGGGCTTAAGGGCGACTTTGAAGACCAAGGTAAAAATATCAGGAACTGCTGCTAAGGGTAAAATTGAAATATCCTACTTTTCGTCAGCAGAACTCGAGCGACTGCTTGCCCTGATTGGCATGAAAATGGTTTAAACGGGCCAACTCCCGTTGTGCGAGGCCTGTGAATTTAATTTTAAAACTTAGTTGCGGCGAAAAACGTTCTGAGTTATCAAAACATCCTCAATTTCTGTGGATGTACCTTTATTTTTTGCAACTAGGTCAGCGCAATCATGAGTCAATTAAATCTTAAGCCAGACCCGATCGTTCTCGGAGTTCAGGCCGCAATTTTTTTAGCCAATATGTTTGTTGTGAAAAAATTGATGCTAGAACCCTACCTATCAGTCAAGAGTCGCCGTGACGCCCAAACAGGTGGAAGTCAGGATACAGCTCAAAAGCTTGTGTTAGAGGCGCAAACTCTTGAATCGAAAATCACAGATCGAATGCGCGTAGCGCATAAAGACGCCTCTCAGACAAGGGAGGCGATAAAGAAGGAAGCTTGGGTTAAGCGCTCCGCGATTCTTGCTAAGGCTGAAACGGAGGCGAAGGCTGAGCAGGAAAAAACCGAAGCGGCGATCGCGGCGAACCTCAAAGAGGAGCGCTCACGCAAAGATGAGACGATAAGAACCATCGCCGAACAATTTTTTGTTCAGGTAACTCAATAAGAAGACAGAGACGGGGTCATCGTGGAGCATCATTTAGATTTCTTTAGCGCGATTGGAATACCATATTTTAATTTTTTGGTTTTCCTCGTGGCGTTCGTCGTATTTTTCAGAAAACCACTATTGCAAATGGTTGCCGCGAGAAGAGAAAACTATCTGAGCGCGTCAAAAGAGGCCGCACGGACTTTAGAGTCAGCAAGAAAAGCATTTGACGAGGTTAAGAAAAGATTCGAGGCCCTTGATCAAGAGCTTTTGGACTTTAAAAAACAAAGCGAAGCAGCGGCGCATGAAGAATCACGACGACTAATTGAGGACACTGAAAGGTTTGCGAAACAATTAAAAGACGAAACAGCCCGTCTTGCAAAAGAGGCCGTTGAAAGAGCTCGTTTCGAGCTACGCGAAGAAGTTGTCGCAGCGGCTAGGGCGATGGCAGCAGATCGAATTGCAAAAGAACTAGACCCCGCAGCCAAAGAAAAAATATTAAAATCGCGAATCGCGGCGGCCTCGTCTATGAGTGTGCAGTAACGGAATTTTGAGATAATTAACGGAACGGGATTTATGAGCTCTAATTTGATCGCAAATCGATATGCTAAGGCCCTGATGAAGTTGACTGAGAGCAACCCCGCCTTGGCCGAGAAAGCGCTTTCATTTTTATCGGCATGTGACGAAATGTATAAAATGCCAGAGGCAAAGCGCGTTTTAAAAAGTCCAGTCATGCCGGCAGACCTTAAAAAATCTTTATTAAATTTGGCGGCTCAAAAAACAGAAGCAGCGGCAAACTTCTCTGCTTTTGCGGAGCAGGTTGTCGATGCTGGTAGGACAAGCTATCTGCCCGAAATTTTCAAAGCATTTAAAAAAATGCTCGACGAAAAACGCGGTGTGGCCGAGGCAACCGCGGTTACAGCAGATCCGCTCACAGAGTCGACGAAAGCGGAGCTAACCAGCGCGCTTTCAAAAATATTTGGAAAGAAAATTACGCTGACAAGCGAAGTTGATAAGAGTGTGTTGGGCGGTGTTGTTGTGAAGGTTGGAAACTACACAATAGATTTAAGTTTAAAAAATCGGCTGAATTCCGTTGCCGATTATGCGCAGCGTTAAGAAAGGATAGCTAAAGGATATGGACAAGATCAGAGTTGAGGAAGTCAGCAAGATCATCAGTGACCGCATCAAAGGATTTGGTCAAAAAGCCGAACTAGTGGAAACGGGAACCGTTCTCACAGTGGGTGACGGAATTGCGCGCGTCTATGGGCTGGAGGGTGTAAAAGCCGGCGAGCTTGTGGAATTTCAAAACGGCGTAAGAGGCGTAGTTTTGAACCTTGAAGAAGACAACGTCGGTGTAGCCGTTCTCGGAAAGACAGATGAAATTCAGGAAGGTCACAGCGTAAAGCGACTCAATGAAATCAACTCGATTCCAGTTGGTCGAGGCCTGCTTGGCCGCGTGGTGGATGCGCTAGGCAATCCTATTGACGGCCAAGGTCCGCTGAAATCCGACGAGCGCGGCAAGGTCGAAGTAAAGGCGCCCGGCATTATCGCAAGAAAGTCGGTACACGAGCCGCTTCAAACCGGAATCAAAGCTATTGATGCGATGGTACCAATTGGTCGAGGCCAACGTGAGCTTATCATCGGTGACCGCCAGACAGGGAAGACCGCTGTTGCGATCGATACGATCGTTAATCAGAAAGGCAAAGGCGTTGTCTGTGTTTATGTTGCCATAGGGCAGAAAGCATCGACCGTTGCACAAGTGGTAGACAAATTAAAAAAAGCAGGAGCGATGGATTACACAGTCGTTGTGGCCGCAACTGCTTTAGATCCTGCGCCAATGCAATTCCTTGCACCTTATTCAGGTTGCCGATTGGCCGAGTATTTCAGAGATAAGGGCGAGCATGCCGTAATTTTCTACGATGACTTGTCAAAACAGGCGGCTGCGTACCGCGAACTATCACTTCTCCTAAGGCGTCCTCCAGGACGCGAGGCCTATCCCGGAGACGTTTTTTATCTTCACAGCCGATTGCTCGAGCGGGCGTGTAAGCTGAGCGATGACCTAGGTGCGGGCTCTATTACCGCATTCCCGATCATCGAAACTCAGGCAGGCGACATCTCGGCCTATATTCCTACAAACGTAATTTCAATTACGGACGGACAGATCTTCCTCGAAGCCGACTTGTTCTTCTCGGGCATACGCCCTGCGATCAACGCTGGTTTGTCTGTGAGCCGGGTAGGTGGATCAGCGCAAGTACCAGCAATGAAATCAGTTGCCGGCAACTTGCGCCTTGAGTTGGCGCAGTACCGCGAACTTGCCGCTTTTGCCCAGTTTGGATCTGACCTTGATGCCGCAACTCAACGCGCACTAAGCAGAGGCGCCCGTCTTGTTGAAATCCTGAAGCAGGGACAATACGTCCCCATGCATGTGGGCTTGCAAGTTTCGATCATCTACGCTGCAACAAAAGGCTATTTAGACAATATCGAAGTGTCTCAGGTTCTTGCGTTCGAAAAAGGCCTCTCGGAGCATTTGAATGCGAAATACTCGCCACTGCTTGCCAAAATCGAGCAGCGTGCAAAACTGGCTGATGTTGAAGCAGAACTTAAAAAGGCAATAGAAGAATTCGCGAAAGGATTCAGACCAAATGCCTAATTTAAAGGACATTAAGCGGCGTATCGTTAGCGTTAAGAACACGCAAAAGATAACGCATGCCATGAAGCTTGTTTCTGCGGCGAAATTTGCCCGAGCAAATCACGCAGTTCTAGCCGCTCGTCCTTACGGTGACGGTTTTGAAGAGATGGTTAATAAAGTCGTGCTCGCAGCTGGCGACACGCCCACACCTCTCACTGAAGTTCGTGCCGCCAATAAACGCGAACTTCTTGTCATCGTATCAACCGATCGCGGCCTTTGCGGGAGTATGAATTCAGGACTTTTTAAAGTGGTATCTCGATTTGTAAAGGAAAAAAACGAATCTGGAATATCCCTCGAAACAGTGGCCTGGGGTCGCCGCGCAGGCATGTTCGTCCGAAAAATGAAGTGGAACACTTTAGGTGAAAAGGAAAAGGTAACTGAAAAACCAAAATATGAGGTTGCCGCCGGATTGTCCGAAGAGTTGGTAAAAAACTTTACTGAAGGTAGGTTCGACGCGGTTCACGTAGCCTTCGTCGAATTCAAGAGTGCTTTAAGTCAAGTTCCAGTGATTAAACAGTTATTACCGGTGGTGCCAAAGCAAGCCAGCGGCAACGCCTCGGCCAGTGCAAACATGATTATGGAGCCCGTGGCGAACAAATTGATTGGTCCAGTATTAGAGCGATTGGTGGTAGCGCAAACATTTAGAATATTGTTGGAAGCCGCTGCAAGCGAACACGGCGCCAGAATGACGGCGATGGATTCAGCAACCAAGAATGCTAAAGAAGTTATTCGCAAGCTGACACTCCAATATAACCGTGGGCGTCAGGCCGCTATTACTAAAGAATTGATTGAAATCACTAGTGGAGCCCAAGCTTTGTAATTGGTGTTTGGCCGGTGATTTCCTGAGAAGAAAAAATTAACAATCTCCCAGAGGAGAAGAAGATGACAGCCGCAGTAGGAAAAGTAGTTCAAGTAATGGGCCCCGTAGTAGATGTTGAGTTTCCGCAGGGCCAACTTCCCGCGATTTATAATGCTCTGAAACTTACGAACAAGGAAATCAACGAAACAGCTGATAACCTCGTTTTAGAAGTGGCGCAGCATTTGGGGGAGAACGTAGTTCGCACAATCGCCATGGACACAACCGACGGCCTTTCGCGCGGGGTAGCTGTTAAAGACACCGGCGAACAAATATCAACTCCGGTTGGGCGCGAAGTACTCGGACGTATTTTGAACGTAATTGGTGATCCTGTTGATGAGGCCGGCCCAGTCACTACAAAAAAACGTTATCCAATTCATCGCTCCGCCCCAAAGTTTACCAATTTGTCTACTCAGATCGAAATCCTTGAGACTGGGATTAAAGTAGTGGATCTTATCGCTCCTTATGCTAAGGGCGGAAAAATCGGACTTTTCGGTGGCGCTGGGGTGGGTAAAACAGTTTTGATCATGGAGCTCATCAACAACATTGCTACGCAACACGGCGGTTTCTCCGTATTTGCCGGTGTGGGGGAGCGTACACGTGAAGGAAACGACCTTTACCATGAAATGCAGGAGTCAGGCGTTATTTCTAAAACGGCTCTGGTTTACGGTCAGATGAATGAGCCGCCTGGAGCCCGCGCTCGCGTGGCTTTGACTGGCCTTTCAATCGCGGAGTACTTCCGAGATGAAGAAAATCAAGACGTATTGCTATTCGTAGATAATATCTTCCGCTTTACTCAAGCTGGTTCAGAAGTTTCGGCTCTTCTTGGTCGTATCCCTTCTGCGGTGGGTTATCAACCGACTCTGGCAAGCGAAATGGGCGAGCTTCAGGAGCGTATTACAACCACAAAGAATGGATCGATTACGTCGGTTCAAGCGATTTACGTTCCAGCGGATGACTACACCGATCCAGCACCAGCCACAACATTCGCACACTTGGATGCCTCAACAAACCTTGAAAGAAAAATCGCAGAACTAGGAATTTATCCAGCGGTTGATCCGCTGGCCTCAAGTTCCAAAATTTTGGATCCACAAGTCGTTGGTGCGGAGCATTACTCTGTAGCTCGCCGCGTGCAGTCGATTCTGCAGCGATACAAAGATTTGCAAGATATTATTGCGATTCTTGGTATGGATGAGCTATCAGATGAAGATAAATTAACTGTGGCAAGGGCCCGCAAAATTCAAAGATTCTTCAGCCAGCCATTCACAGTTGCCGAGCAATTTACCGGCAACAAGGGCAAATATGTAAAGCTTGCCGATACCGTCAAGGGATTCAAGATGATTTGTGACGGCGAGGCCGACCACATCCCTGAACAGGCGTTCTTGTATGTGGGCACGATTGAAGAGGCATTTGAAAAAGCCGCATCAATGAAATGATCGGTTATGACGTGGAGCGAAAGTAATGTCTGAGAAAGAATTACAAGTTAAAATACTTTCCCCTGACCGAATCTTGTTTCGGGGAGCGGCCCAGTCAATCGGATTGCCTGGAGAGCTGGGTTACATGACGCTTCTACCGGGACATGCATCCATGGTTGCGGCACTTGAAATCGGCGTTCTCGCTTTAGAAAAAGAAGGTGGGGCGATCGAACGATTGTTTTTGGCTGGTGGCTTTGTAGACGTTGGTCAAGGTGGCGTAACCGTATTGGCGGACGTTGTGGAAAAATCTTCGGAGATCAAAGTTGAGCGGGCCAAAAAATCATTGGAGCGGGCAGAAGAGCGTCTGAGTAGTCGCAAAAAGACGGACGAAGCCGTCGATCTGCCGAGAGCCCTAGCCGCAAAAAAGCGTGCGCAGATACGACTCGAGCTTGCCGGCGCGACAAAGGGAACCTCCCACTAGACCATCATCCGAGGAAGGCGTTATGACTGATTTAAATCTTAGTCGTAGCGTCGGCACGTTTCCTGTTCCAGTGGTATGGGATGGTTTGGGATTGGGATCTCCGCATTCTGGCGTTGGTTTTTATGGAAGAAAGCTATTCACGGCGCTTCAGCAGTATCAGTTACAACCTTTCGTCACCTCAACAAGTGACACCAGAATCGAATTTGTGCCCAAAGAGCAATGGATACCTGTACCGTATGCAGGGTGGGCGGGTGAATTTTTAAAGAAACCCACTTCATTTAAGCTTACAGAGTCCAAGCCCATTTACCCCATCATCTCGTATAGCGCTGCTACAAAGCGGCACCAGAAGATCATTTATCACGGGCTAAGCAATTTAAATTTGCCCTGCTACTTGCCAAAGCGAGCACAGGATAGGTTTGTCCTCACAGTCCACGACATCATTCCGATAATCACAAAAAAAATGTCCAGCTTATCCCTCCAGATGAGGGTCTTGTTGCCTCGCGCTGTCAAAATAGCGGATGCAATCATTGTCCCATCTAAGTGGACAAGGGACGGCCTCGTCCAGCTTTACGGAGAGAGCGCGGAAAGAAAAATAATAATTATTCCAAATGGGACAGATAGCACAGGCAGGGCTTCATCTAAAACTATGGGCGAGCAACTCAAAAATACGAATGACATTTTGATTGTCGCAAGGGGTGAATCTTATAAAAGGCTGCACTTTGCAGTTAATGTAGCTAACAGGTTACCCAACCGATCCTTCACGATGGTGACCGATAAGCGAGGCGCAGAAAGCCTCACAGACGTGCCGCGAAATTTAAAAATACTTGTAGGTGTGGGTGCTCAAGAGTTAGATGACCTCTATGTTACGTCCAGAATATTTATGCACCCCGCCCTTTACGAGGGCTGGTGTTTGCCAGCAGCGGATGCTCTGATAAATGGTTTGCCCGTTGTTTTTACTAGTGGATCAGGCATCGATGAAGTTTGTTCCTATGCCAAAGATCAAACTACCGCCATGAGGCCTGAGGATGATGATAGTGCCTGGGCAGAGGCGGTCAAGGCAGCCCTGGAAAAATATGATCGCCAGCCCGGTTCCGCGCAAACTGTCGTTAAATTGCCAACATGGGGTGATTGCGCTGAAAAAACTCTCAAAAT
>Ga0214923_10009015_pt1 | contig 10465 bp, 7 predicted proteins | sample LL1510_MetaG_FD_177993 | JGI IMG/M metagenome (GOLD analysis project Ga0214923, IMG submission 177993) | Freshwater microbial communities from Lake Lanier, Atlanta, Georgia, United States - LL-1510 | ecosystem: Environmental > Aquatic > Freshwater > Lake | place: USA: Georgia | collected 2015-10-15
CGAAAGTGAAGATAGTGGTAGCGGTAAGCTGATTGTGTTGCTGAGTGATGGTGAGGATCATGAGGGTGGTGTAGATGCTGCAATCGCGGCGGTTTTGAAGTCAAATACAAAGGTGATTGCCGTTGGGCTTGGAAGTACGCAGGGTTCTCCTATCCCGGATGGTGCGGGAGGATTTGTTAAAGATAAAAGTGGCAATGTTGTTGTGAGCAAATTGGATGATCGCACATTGAAAAATATTGCCGCTGCGACTGGGGGCTACTTTGTTGACGCTAATAAAACAGGGGTTGCAATTACGGATCTCTACGGCGAAGTCATCAAGAAAAATACTAAAGATCGAGATCTAGGCGTTCGCAAAGATAGGGTTTGGTTTGAACGCTTTCAATGGCCCGCGGCTTTGGCTCTTTTTTTGCTGGTGTTAGATTTAGGGTTGATTGAAGTCTGGAATAAATCTTCGAAGTTTTTGTTTTTTATATTCCTTGCAGCTTCTGATCCGCTCGAGGCGTCAGATGACCGATCGAGGTACAATGCTGCCGTCTCGGCTCTGAATGACGGCCGAAAGGAAGAAGCTCAAAATGCCTTTTCCCAATTGTTGGAAAGTAGTGATTTAGAGGTCAAGAGAAGGGCAAATTACAATTTAGGCAATATTTTTGCGGAAAATGGCGTCTACCAGGAGGCTGTGCAACACTACGAGAAAGCATTGTCATTGGATTATCAGGATCAACAAGTGCGCGATAATTTAAAGTGGGCACGAGAGCGTGCTAAGAATAAGGATCAGCAAAAGCAGGATCAGCAAAAGCAAGATCAGCAAAAGCAGGATCAGCAAAAGCAGGATCAGCAAAAGCAGGATCAGCAAAAGCAGGATCAGCAAAAGCAGGATCAGCAAAAACAGGATCAGCAAAAACAGGATCAGCAAAAACAGGATCAGCAAAAACAGGATCAGCAAAAACAGGATCAGCAAAAGCAGGATCAGCAAAAGCAGGATCAGCAAAAGCAGGATCAGCAAAAGCAGGATCAGCAAAAGCAGGAAATATCAAAGGACGAGGCGGAACGATTACTGCGATCTGTGCCAGATGAACGCAAGAACGTTAGACCTTTATATCGCGGCAAGCAAAGCGAGCCTCGTAATATCGATCAAGACTGGTGAAGGGGAGCCAAATATGCGAGCTTTTTTAGATTCAAAAATTTACCGTCTGATTCTTGCATGTTTTATTCTAGCTGGAGCACCTCCACTTTTTGCCGGATCATTCACTGCGGAGATTGATAAGACCCAGTCAAGTTTAGACGAGCCTTTTTGGTTGACCGTTGCAATTCAAGGTTCACTTAGTGGTGATGTCGAGGTGCCCCAGAGTGCAGACTTAGAAATCGTGAGGACGGGCGAGAGCACTAATATTTCAATCATTAATGGTTCAATGACCAAAGAACGTCAATACACGTACCAAGTTCGCGCCCTGAAAGAAGGATCTTTGACGATACCGGCACTTAAAGCCAGGGTCGATGGCGAGGATCTTAAAACCGCGCCCATCCAGGTGGTGGTTAAGGGCGGAGTAGCGCCGCCTTCGGGCAATGATATTTCAGACAATAAAAAATTAGTTTTAGTGGAGCGCGAGCTACCCAAAGTGAATTTATACGAAGGCGAAGCTTTAATTTCCACGGTGCGACTTTTAAACAGAGCGCGTTTGACCGGTGCCACCCCCAATCGAGATTCGGCACCCGATTGGCGTCGTATAGGGGTGGATGGTCAGCGTAACACGGAGGTTACTCGGGATGGAATGAGGTGGAATGCTATTGAGATGCGTGAGGGCTTAATCCCACTTAAATCTGGGCGCCTAAAGGTGCCAGCTTTTGGGATCACCGCTACATGGTTGCAGCCGTCCTCGCGCAAACAGAGGCGTTCTCCGTCGAGCGTCTTCGATCTGTTTCAACAAGGTGTTTTTAATATGGGTGAAGAAGTCACTCGTAAACTTTTGTCGGATCCCATGGAGGTGGATGTGAAGGCCCTTCCCCTCCCGAAGCCCCAGTCATTTGCGGACATCGTGGGGGCATTTAATGTGAAATCTTCAGTATCTAAGCGAGAGATCTCGGCAGGTGATACGGTTACGGTGACTATTGAAGTTCAAGGACAAGGCGCACTCGATAGGATGAGAGATGTGAAACTCTCGTTGCCAGGTGTTAAGGTCTATGCCGATCGTCCAGATCTTAAAGAAAAAGTGGAACCAGGTGCTGGCCTTGTATCGACAAGGATTCTTAAGTTTGCGGTCGTACCTGCAGCGGGCGGACTGCTTGATCTTGGCAGTGTCAAGTTTTCTAGCTTTAACCCCTTTACCGAGCAATACGAGGAGCTCTCAGCAAATTTGGGTAAATTATCAGTTCAAGGCACTGTCTCTCCCAACTCACCTTCTCAAAGTACGCCAGCCCCAGAAACTGCAAGCCTAGAAGAATCTAAGTCTGAAGATACTACGAGATCTCCAATTTTGACTCCTAGAATAGTGGAAAACTCGGGAGAGGCTGACCGGAATTTTTGGTTTGCCCCTTGGGCGTTGGCACTGGAGTTTCTTCTGGTCGCCGGTGTACTTGCTTGGTTATGGATTCGCCGAGGTATCAAACGCTACATACCGGCCAAAGTAATAACTGAGTCATCATACGAAAAATGGCAGGACCTGCTCTCAGCCATTGATCGAGGTGAGCCTAGTGCTCTTGATCGTTCGATTGATCAGTTGAGAATTGAGTTTGCGAGGCCAGGTCAAGATCCGAAGGCTATGACATCTGCGGAACTAGTTCAAAATGCCAAGTCTTTTGGCTTAGAGCCTTCGGTCGTTGAATCATTGAGGCGCATTCTCGAGGAAATCGACCGTCAGCAATACGGTCTGGATCCTAACGTTTCAGTCTCGCCTTCGATGCTCTCAGATGTGAGAAGTGTCATCTTATCTTGTATAGCACGAGGTCAGGCGTGAGTGACCCCAACTTTCAATCACGTTTTAATTCCGCTATCAAAGAGGGCAACTGGTCAGCCGTTAAAGTCATGGGGGAGGCGGCCGTAGCGGAATACTCAGCGTCAAAGGATGTTTTTTATAACCTAGGGCTGGGCTACCTAAAGTCAGGAGATCCCGCCATGGCGGTGGCAGTTCTTTTGGCGACGCCCAGAAGACTTCAAGATCAGCAATACCGTGACACTTTGAACGAAGCCCTGCGTATGACGGGGCACGGATTTAACGACTTGGAATTAGGAACTCATGGTCTAGAGGGCCTTATAGCAGAGGCGACACAGGACATGAGTGTAAGTGATTTATACGCCGCTTCTTCTGTAGGATTAGGTGTTAGCCTGATGTGTATTGCCGTTATTATTTGGCAGCGACGTCTCAGTAATGCAAAAACATCGACGAGCGGTGTTCGCCTTGTCACAAGCGTAGTCGCTGGCGTATCGAGTTTTGTCACTAGTTTATCTCTTATACTCATTTTGATTTCTTCTGTGTATCAGTCCACATGGGGTGCTGTGGTTTCTTCTGAAGGATCCTTGTTGCGGAAGATGGCTAGTCAAGATGCTGAGTCGGTTAAAACATTGAAGTCGGGGCAGCCTGTGGTGGTTTTGGGAGATACGACTAAACCTTGGCTTGAAGTTCTTGACTCCACTGGTGATCGCGGATGGGTCAGCGCAATTGATGTGAGGTGCATTCGTGTCCAAAAGTAGATTGAACGATCTTTATAAGCCGTCTCTGGCCCTCCTAAATGATCTCTATCAGATCAGTATGGCCTATGGATATTGGAAGAGTGGTCTTCATGAGTATGAGGCCATGTTTCAGATGTTTTTCAGGAGAAATCCCTTTGAAGGGGGATTTGCCGTTTCTGCGGGGCTTGAGGCGGTAGTGGACTATATCAATGACTTTCGATGGGCCGATGCCGATCTCGAATATTTGGGGTCTCTAACCGGTAGCGATGGAAGACCCTTAGTCTGCAAAGATTTTCTAAACTACTTAAAGACGACGTCGCTACGGGTATCCGTGGAAGCCGTAGAGGAGGGACGAGTCGTTTTTGCGCACGAGCCTCTTATCAGAGTCTCCGGGCCCTTGTTACAGTGCCAACTCCTGGAGACCCCTTTATTGAATCTCATAAACTTCCCAACGTTGATTGCCACGAAGGCTTCCCGGGTTTGTTTAGCAGCAGCTGGGGATAAAGTTCTGGAGTTCGGTGTCAGAAGAGCCCAAGGCATCGATGGCAGTCTCACAGCGTCCCGTGCCGCATTTATTGGTGGTATTGATGCTACTAGCAACCTTCTGGCGGGAAGACTTTTTGACATTCCCGTTAGTGGAACTCATGCCCATAGTTGGGTCATGAGTTTTGACTCTGAACTTGAGTCATTTATGAAGTTTGCGGAGGCGATGCCGGGTAATGCCGTGTTCTTGGTGGATACCTATAATTCCTTGGAAGGTGTTGATCATGCAATCAAAGCAGGCGAGTGGTTAAGAGCTAACGGTCATAAGATGATCGGCATTCGTCTAGATAGCGGTGATCTGACTTACCTTTCGATTGAAGCTAGGAAAAAACTTGATGCAGCTGGCTTCGAGGATGCTGTAGTCGTGGCATCAAATGACCTTGATGAGGTGCAAGTAGCGCGATTAAAAACCGGTGGAGCCAAGATTGCTGTTTGGGGGGTCGGCACGAGGTTGGTTACAGCATACGATGATCCAGCCCTGGGCGGTGTTTATAAATTAGTGGCTCTTCGCAAAGATCAGTCTTTTCCTTGGGATTATAAGCTTAAGCTATCGGAGCAGATTTCAAAAATAACGACGCCAGGTATGCAGCAAGTTCGTAGATTCAGAGCTAACGATGAGTTTATCGCCGACATGATCTTCGATGAGCTAAATATTCCTGATGTAAAGCCCTGGACGATAGTGGATCCACTCGATATGACCAGAAGAAAGAAGATTCCAGAACATGCTGAGTTTGAGGATCTTCTTGTACCCATAATCAAAGATGGGTGTTGTGTTTACGAGCATTCCGGACTCATGGCTGCTAGACAACGCTGTAAAAAAGACCTGGGGATGCTCAATGAGAGTATCAAGCGCATAAGTAGCCCACATGGTTATCCTGTGGGACTTGAACACACTCTCCACGAGAGAAAGTCTAAGATGATTCTTGATCTACGGGGCTTGTAGAGTCTGGCCCAATCGTTCATGAGAGTTATTCTTTATTCGTCTCTTAGGTAGTGGCACGTGTAGCCTTTAGGGTTCTTCTGAAGATAGTCTTGGTGTTCCTCTTCGGCGCGCCAAAATGGTCCAGCGATCGCGATTTTGGTAACAACGGGGCGCTGCCATTTGCCACTTTTATTAATCCGTTCGATCAGATTTTTAGCGCTACTCATTTGTGAGTTTGTGTATGCAAAAATCTCAGACCTGTACTGAGTTCCTTTGTCGTTGCCCTGTTGATTTAACGTTGTGGGGTCGTGCATCCTGAAATAAAAGCCTAGTAGTTTCTCGTAAGATAATTTTGCAGGGTCAAATAGTATTTGGACTGATTCAGCATGCCCGGTTTTTCCGCTTGAAACCTCACGGTAGCCTGGGTTTGATGTCTGTCCACCCGTGTAGCCGACTTGTGATTTTATGACACCAGGAATTTTTCGAATAATCTCTTGCATCCCCCAAAAACAGCCGCCAGCAACTGTTGCCACTTGCTGGCCTTCCTTTACTGATGCCGCAAAATCGCCTGGTGGCAGTTTGACTGTGCTTGGTATTAGAGATACTTCTGAGGTGGGCTTTTTCGCTGCTAAGTTACTGTCCTCAGACATGAAAAGTTTGCGATACTCGCCGTATCCTTCCGCCGACAGACGGTCTAAAGGGATGAATTTTAACGCCGCTGAATTGATGCAATAACGCTCGCCAGCGGGCGCTGGTCCGTCATCAAAAACATGTCCAAGATGGGAATCAGCCTTCGAACTGCGGATTTCAACTCTCTCCATCCCACCCGATAAATCTTTTCGACGAATGACGTTGCCAGGTGCTAAGGGGCGAGTGAAACTAGGCCAGCCAGAGCCGGAGTCGTACTTGTCCAAGGATGAGAACAAGGGCTCCCCCGATACCACGTCCACATAAATTCCGGGGCGTTTATTGTCCCAGTACTCATTGTGAAAGGGTCGTTCAGTGGCTCCGTCTTGGGTGACGGAACACTGCAGGGGAGTTAGTTTTTTCTCGAGATCCTTGCGATTAGGCTTTGACCAGGGAGTATTCGCTGGCTTTGCTAAAACGCTCGTAGCAACGAGAGCCAAAAGGGTAAGTAAGCTTCTACGAAGGGCCATGTTTAAAAGAATCCTAGGCGGCTTGGACTGTAACTAACGAGTACGTTTTTAACCTGTTGGTAGTGATCTAGCATCATTTTGTGAGTTTCACGCCCAATGCCAGATTGTTTGTATCCGCCAAAAGTCGCATGGGCGGGGTAGGCGTGATAGCAATTTGTCCAGACGCGGCCAGCTTCGATAGCTCGTCCCATTCTGTACGCGGTATTCATGTCTCTTGTCCAAACGCCGGCGCCGAGTCCGTAGAGGGTGTCGTTGGCAAGGTGCAGTGCTTCTGCTTCGTCTTTGAACGTGGTAACCGAGAGCACCGGTCCAAAAATTTCCTCTTGGAAAATACGCATTTTGTTATGGCCTTTGAATACCGTCGGCTCCACATAGTAGCCAGATGAAAGCTCACCGGCAAGTTTTGCGCGGTTACCGCCGACTAGACACTGAGCCCCCTCTTTTCGACCAATATCCATATAACTGAGGATTTTATTCACTTGTTCTTCCGAGGCCTGAGCACCAATCATTGTTGATTCATCAAGTGGGTGGCCTTGTTTAACTTTTTTGACGCGATCAATCGCTCGTTCCATGAATTTTTCGTATATTGACTCCTGGACGAGAGCGCGTGAGGGGCATGTACAGACTTCGCCTTGATTGAGGGCAAACATCGTAAAGCCTTCGAGAGTCTTGTCAAAGAAGTCGTCATCTTTGGACATAACATCTTCAAAGAAAATATTGGGTGACTTCCCACCAAGTTCTAGCGTCACAGGGATTAGGTTTTCTGAAGCGTACTGCATAATGAGGCGACCGGTGCTGGTTTCGCCTGTGAAAGCAATTTTTGAAATTCTTTTGTTCGTGGCGAGAGGTTTTCCAGCTTCCAGTCCAAATCCATTGACAATGTTGAGAGCACCGGGTGGTAGAAGGTCCTGAATTAGTTCGGCCCAAAACATAATTCCGGCCGGAGTTTGCTCGGCTGGTTTCAAGACTACGCAGTTACCAGCAGCAAGAGCAGGCGCAAGCTTCCAAGCCGCCATCAGCAGTGGAAAGTTCCAGGGAATAATCTGGCCCACGACTCCCAGGGGTTCATGGTAATGGTAAGCGACGGTGTTGTGATCGATTTCTCCTATGCTGCCCTCTTGAGAGCGAATACAGGCCGCAAAGTAGCGGAAGTGATCAATGGCGAGCGGGATATCGGCAGCCTTAGTTTCACGAATTGGTTTGCCATTGTCCCAGGTTTCCGCGATGGCGAGCTTTTCAAGGTTTTGTTCCATACGGTCAGCAATTTTAAGCAAGATATTGCTGCGCTCAGTTGTTGATGTTTTACCCCAAGTGGCTTTGGCCCGGTGGGCCGCATCAAGTGCTAGTTCAATATCTTGGTAGTCTGACCTGGCGATTTCACAGAAAACTTTACCGGTGACTGGAGTAATGTTTTCGAAATATTTACCAGCCTTCGGTGCCACCCACTCGCCGCCGATGAAGTTGTTGTAGCGGGACTTAAACTGAACTGGTGAACCCTTCTCGTTAGGGTTTAAGTGTTTTGTCATGGCTTTTCCTCCTTGGTGAAGAACGGAATCCTATCAAAATTAATGGTATAATGTCACCCAGAGGGGGCGTTTACAAAACTATCGGGTCTAGAAAAAACAAGGTGGGTATTTATCGCTTAAAAACCAATGATAACAGTGGTTTGCGTGCTAAGCTCAGGGAAACCAATTTTTGGCCGATCCCCTCAACAAGGATTCAGGAGCAGGTGCTTGAATGAAAAATCGCTTCAGGCATATTAAACGAGGGATTTTGGCCGTTTTCGCCTCTTCGCAAGGTTTTTCATTGCCAAGTGTGATGGTGGGGGTTGGGCTACTTGGTGTTTCTGCCATGGTGATTTCGCAAACGATCGTGAACGCAAGACGCTCGCAGAAAATGGTTGATGTTAAGATTTCAACCAATAAATCGCAGCAGGCTATTCTTGATGCGCTGACTGAGCGCGTCAAAGAATTCGTTGTGGAGGAAAGCTGCTCGGGAGCGCGTTGGAGCGGATCCGGTTCAACAGCTGTAGAAAAGGCTTTTAATCAAATCAACGTGGGAGAAGCTGGCCTAACGATGAATATCATTTCCGCAAACACGCAGATACCAGCTCCACTCAACACTGATGCAAACCTCAAGCCGTCGGGGTCTTCTTCGAATCGATGCAATGCTCCCGCGGGTCCAGTCGCCTTGGGTTCTGGCCAGGCAATGAATTTTTGTATGCAAATTGCACCGAACGCTAGCCCCATTTCATATCGGCTGCTGGACGTTTTGGCTGTGCCGGTCAATCTTGCATCAGATCAGCCTTCAACTTGCGCCAACACGAGAGGTTCCGCGGCCGGCATTAAAGTAACCTGGCAGATTTTTACTGTCGTAGACAATAGTAAGATCGGTAGCACCTATACCACTAAATTTGTGAATCGCGAGGGTGGAACTTTTTTAATTTCCGCTGAGACGCAGTCTTTCACTGCGTCTTGTAGCGCGACAGATGGGCGTATTGGAGACACAGATCAGTGCACTGTGACCGTGTCCGGGTTGGGTCGGCGTGCACCGATTTTGTTTAATAATGGTATTGCCGTAACGGGTATTAATTGGACACGAGATGCTAATCAATATGATAAGTACACAGTGAAAACGTTCTGTGCTTTAGGTGTAACGACCACTTTTAGAGTTCAATCTTACACTGGTTCTGATTTCTGCAACGCTGTTGCTCCGATTCCACCTGTGACGAGACCACTTTATCTGAATTCTAATAGATGCGTTGGCGGTGGACCATTCTATAGCAACAGTGTACAGAATTTTCGTGGTTGTCAAATAAATTACCGAGACGATGCAACAATATGGCATTATACGAACGATAGAAGATGGATGAATCAAAACGACGGAGCTAACGGGTATGCTCGCTTAGAGTATTGTTCCCGCGGAGCTTACTCTCCCAGTGCAAGTCAGGCCCCTGGATGGGACTATGAAGATATAGTTTTCAACGGTGCGGGTCATCAAATAGGTACATGCGCTGGTAGCCTGCCTGCAGATCCCTACTGGCAGAGAGACGCTCCACCCATCTGCACGCTTTACCCATGGTTTAAAAATTGTTTCTATTGGCCGTATTATGCGCCTTGATTAATAAGTTCGAGCTATGGTGTATTTATGATGAACTCTATTCTTAAAAATGAAGCTGGAATGACGCTCCCTGAGATCCTAATTGGTTTAGCAATTACAGGAGTAGTTTCCGTGTTTGCGATGAACCTGCTGGTTGACTTCAATCGCAGAGCTTGGGAGAGCGAAACAAAAGCAAGTGCTAACGCCGACGTGGAGGCCGCTTCAGCATTAATCAAGAAAAACCTCCCGTTTTTCGTTCAAAGTGTGAGCGACCCTACTGGCAATGATCCATACGGAAGTACGCAGCCGGACTCTTCAAATTGGACTTGCTCCGGTAGTTCCTGCACCTGGAAATGCTACGCAGGAATCAAAACCTATTGTGAAATGTCCTTGAGTTATTCCTATAAGGACATTAACGGTACAAATTATTCTGATACTCTTACACCAATCCATGCTGAGTGCTACGATCCCATTGACAGCATTTTTGGTCAACCTGCTGTTGGGCTAAACACGAAGGCGGTCGATAGCACCTTGGGATCCGCTTGTCTGACGTGTCCTGCCGGCAAGGCTCCGCAACTAAGGGTTGCGTATTATACTTTTGATGCAACGACAGGCGCTCCTACTGAGGCGACAAGAGTTTTTCCTCAAAGCGTGGGTATGATGTCCAGGCAGGGGGTACTAGCCATGGGGGCATGCTTCAATATTGATGGTTATACGTACAATGATGGCACCGCATCGGCTGCAGCAAACATCACGCGTTATGATCGATGGAAGATAACGCTAATACCCGTTTATACGAGTATGGCTCCGTCTGCCAGTCAGACGGCTTCGCAGATCAACCAAGCACTTAGGGCATCATCGGAAAAAATACTGATAACCCGGCCATCACGATTTGGGCCTGGGTTTCGCTTTACGCCGACACAGTGACCCTACAACTTGCTCTGGGGCGATGGCGGTTCTTTAACAAATAAGTTGCAAGGCTAATAAAAACAACGAGGGGCACGGTTTCATCCGTAACCCCTCGATTTTATTTTAAGTAGAGCTTTCTCTTTGGAATAATGGTTTGACGAAAAATCAACT
>Ga0214923_10009016_pt1 | contig 10464 bp, 8 predicted proteins | sample LL1510_MetaG_FD_177993 | JGI IMG/M metagenome (GOLD analysis project Ga0214923, IMG submission 177993) | Freshwater microbial communities from Lake Lanier, Atlanta, Georgia, United States - LL-1510 | ecosystem: Environmental > Aquatic > Freshwater > Lake | place: USA: Georgia | collected 2015-10-15
GTATTGGTAAGAAGTTGTTAAGTAAGGCAGTTGAAATATGTGGGCAAAATTTGCGGCTATGGGTTCATGGTGAAAATGAGGCAGCAGCAGCTCTTGCTAACTCATTTAATTTTGAAAAGATCAGAACCGTTTTACAGATGCAAAAACCGTTAACTGATATTGAAAAACTGCCTGATATAGATCCAAAGATAATTATTAGAATCTTTCTACCAGGCCTAGATAGCAATGATTGGCTAACACTTAATAACAAGGTATTTAAAGATCACCCAGAGCAATCTGATTGGCAGCTATCAGACTTAAACCATCGCCTAAGTGAAGAGTGGTTTGATGAAAAAGGTTTTTTTATTGCATCCTTAAATAATCAGATGATTGGCTCAACCTGGACCAAAATCCATGGCGCACTTACACATGATCATGGTGGATCACATGATCATCCAGCAATCGGTGAGATCTATATAACCGCAGTAGATCCAGCTTATTCAGGTAGTGGATTAGGTAGGGCACTAACAATTACAGCCCTTAATTACTTAAAGTATCAAGGATTAAATGATGCGATGTTATATGTTGATTTTGAAAATACAAGAGCGCTTAAGCTTTATAAATCACTAGGTTTTACTGAGAGCGGTAAAGATATTTTGTATAGATTAAAAAATTAAGCACTTTAGTAATCTTCACTAAATGTAATCAAAGTTTCAATATAGGTGTCACCTTGTATGCCAAGGTTTTGAGCATCAGGCGGTTCGGTAACTGGCTCAAAGCAAATACCCTCTTCATCTTGTGAATAAAGCATAAAATATTGTGAATCAAACTCCATAGAAATCCGTGCTGCACCTGGCCAGACAATCTCAGGACTACCAATTACTTCAATAAATGTGTCATCCCAAGGTGGTAGAGTTGGTGAAATTAACTCACCAGTTGGCAGATTATCCTCACCCCTTTTAAACATCTTGTTAGCATTAAAAATTATCTCCGCCACTTCCCCCTTACCAATATCTCTAGCAAACCAGGGGTGAAAACCTAAGGTAACTGGTAGATCAGATCCATTTGCTTCATATTCTAAAGACCACCTAATTGCGTTATCTAATATTTCATAACGTTGAGTAACAGATGCGCCATTAAATGGTGGTGGTAGCTCTAGATACTGCGCACCATTTCCAAGATCCTCCCAAGAGGATGTTGCACCAAAACCAATTAAGGCATGAGGTGGATCAAAATTATTTGGTAGCTGAAACTTATAACCCTTTGAATCCTTAATAATTCCATCTCTAATCCGACCAGCAAAGGGAACCATAGAAAACCATCCCCAAGTAAGCTCTTGCCCTCTAAAAGGCACTGCAAATTGCATATCACGCCATTGCACCGAGGCAAGCCGTGCTCCTTGATCTAAATCAATTGCAATTGATATTTGATCACCATCAATATTAAGCATCTTTTTTAAATCTCATCTTTGCCAGGAGGTAGTGCTCCAGTTCTCGAAACAGTAATAGCAGCTGCCTTTGCCGCCCGATCTAACATTGAAGCTAATCGATCTTTAACTAACTTATCCAGCCCATCTTCAATAATTGCCTCTACCAATATCGCACCTACAGTATCTCCAGCACCGACTGTATCTGCTACAACTACTTTTTTAGCATCCACACTTATCTTCTCATTTTTTCGATACCCAGCTAATCCTTTATTACCAAATGTAACTACAACTAACTCTGGCCCCATAGCAAGCCATCTTTTGGTCACATTATCAATATCCTCTCCAGGATAAAGCCAGTAAATATCATCATCGCTTACCTTTACCGCACTAGATATACCAACCCATCTTTCAACCTGCTTTACATACTCAATTCGATTATCCATAACCGCAGGTCTTATATTTGGATCAAATACCATTGGTGCAACCTTTGCTACCTTGCTAGCCCACTCAAAAAGAATTGATGCTGCTGGCTCTATAGCAGTTACTAATGTGCCAATATGTAGAAGGGATGGTTTACTTATTGAAGCATCTGGTAACCATGAGTGAGAAAAGTCAAAGGTTGCAGTGCCTTCAATTACAAACTCATACGTTGCTGCCCCTTGTGAGTTAAGTGAGACAATTGCTAAACAGGTTGGTTTATCCGAAAACTTAACAAAATCTAATAAGACACCATCTTTGTGTAATTGCTTAAGTGCCATCTGGCCATACTTATCAGTTGAGATACCATCTATAAATTGATTAGCAATACCAAGCTTTGCTAGCGCTTTTGCGGTATTAGCTGGGCCTCCACCAACAACAGCTTTGCGCTCTGTGCCATCTGGAATTAAATCAATTAATACCTCACCACATACCCAAACTTGATTACTCAAAGTAACTCACCCACGCGGGCTAAATACTCAGTTAATACCTCAACTCCTAGTAGGTGATCTTCCACCTGCGGTAATCCACTAATTAGTAAAACTCCAACAAATCCTTGATCCTTAGTAATTAATGGTAATCCTCCACCATGAATAGCATGAGTTTCATCCAATAAATTATTGTCTTTGTGCCAATCTACCCCACGCTCTTCAGCACTTACTCTTTCATATAGTGTTGAATGGTGTTTTAATAGAACAACTCTTGCCTTTCGATCAATCCAGCTTTGATTCTCACTTGTTGATCCTGGTAAAGATGCGTGGTATATGACCCAATCACTTAATCGAATCTCAATTGCAATCGGAAGGTTTCGCATCACTCCCATTGATTTCGCAATTTCACCAATTACCAATGCTCCTGAGATATCTAATGAAGGTAATGTGAGAATTTGTTCTTCATGCAATAGCTGAGTCGATGTGAAGCCGCCAGATGTTACCACTGCCCTACTCTATTCGAATGGTAATCAACTTATAAACTCTTACTTTGTACAGCAATTTGAACACTGATCTAGGAGTAGCATATGCGTATGCGAGTATTTATTACGGGTGGTGCTGGCTTTATTGGCTCTCACCTATGCGATGCCTTAATTTCAAGGGGTGATGAAGTTACAATCCTTGATAATTTAAGTACTGGATCTAAAGAAAATATATCCCACCTTGAAGGTAAAATGAAGTTATTCCAAGGAGATATTAGAGATCAGGACCTGGTGGAGTCACTTGTAGCTAATTCAGAGCTAGTCTTACACATGGCAGCAGCGCTGGGTGTTGATAAAATTCTAGAAAATCCTATTGAATCCATCTCTACAAATTTTTATGGATCTGAGATAGTTTTAAATTCTGCACTGAAATATGACAAAAGAATTCTAATTGCAAGTACTTCTGAAATATATGGTAAGAACCTTAAGCAGCCGCTAGCTGAAACTGATGATCGAGTAATTGGCACACCCCAAAATCTTCGCTGGACCTACTCTGATGCGAAAGCGTTAGAAGAGGCAACTGCTCATTTTCTTTTTCTAACAAAACAACTAAGAGTGACAACAATAAGATTCTTTAATACAGTTGGACCACGTCAAACTGGAAAGTATGGAATGGTAATCCCGAGGTTCGTAAGGGCTGCAGTAGAAAATAAACCACTAACAATTTTTGGAGACGGATCCCAAAAAAGAGTTTTCTGCCATGTGAGTGATTCAGTGCAAGCAATTTTAGCCCTATCTATTAATGATAAAACTATTGGAGAAGTATTTAACATAGGGGGAATGGGTGAAATCTCAATACTAGAACTTGCGAATTTCATAATCCAGAAAACTAATTCAGAATCCAAGATAACCTTTACGGACTATAAAGATGCCTACGCGATAGGATTTGAAGAAATGCTAAGAAGGGTTCCAGATATATCAAAATTATTAGATTTCACCGAATGGAAACCCAAACTAGGGCTTGATAGGATTATTGATGATGTAGCAAATAGTTTTCGCTAAAGTAGTTTAGGCCATCCATAATTCGTAGCGTTTGCCGATAAATCTAGCACTCTTGTATTTGAATTCTTCCAGATTGTAAAATCAATCGCATTGTGCGGGATAACAATTAATCCTAAATCAATACTTGTTACTAAAGGTTGGCTGTACTCACCACTAAAGGCTTGTATATGTGGGTCATGCCATAAAACTTCGGCGCCTAAAGATCTTAGTTCTTTAATCAATTCTAAAGCTGGTGACTCCCTTAAATCAGAAACATTAGGCTTATAAGTAATTCCAGCAATTTGAATCCTCTTACCTTTCAAAGCTCCACCCAAGTGAATGCGTATTCTATCGGCTACTTCCTTCGGCCTTGAAATATTAATCTTATTAGCTAGATTGATGAATTTTGAATCAACTCCGACTTGCTCAGCAGAAAATGCTAAATAACTTGGGTCAACAGGAATGCAGTGCCCCCCCACGCCAATACTTGGAAAGAATGGTAAAAAACCAAACGGCTTCGTAGCTGAAGCAATAATCACTTCGTGTGCAGAAAAGCCAAATTTATTTGCAATCTCAGAGAATTCATTAACCAAAGCAATATTCACATGCCTAAAGGTGTTTTCAAATAACTTAGCTGCCTCTGCAACCTCAGGTTTTACAACCACGTTAATTGAATCACAAAAGCTAGTATAAAAAGCCACAGCTGCTCTAGTTGCTTGATCAGTTAACCCAGCTATAATCCTTGGCGTATTTTTTACGCTCCAAACTTTATTGCCGGGGTCAATTCTTTCGGGGGCTACAGCATAATTAATATCTGACAACCCTGATAACTCATCAATAATTGGCTTAATGAAATTTCTTAGGGTTCCGACATATGAGGTAGATTCGTTCACAACTAAATCTCCAGATTTCACAACTTTCGCTAACAACTCACATGCTTTTTTTAAATATGATAAATCGGGAGTAAAACCTTCTTTTAATGGTGTAGGTACCGCAATAACAAATATGGTGCTAGCTTTATGATCAAAAATATTTGCACTAAATCTCAGCTTACTTTGCAACTGTAAGTCAATCAATTTTTTTGAAGTTACTTCAGGTGAGTCTGAACTACTATTTTTAAGTTGTTTGATTTTATCTAAATCAATATCAAATCCGCCTACTGTATATCCTGCCTCTGCTGCAAATATTGCAATTGGTAGACCAACATAACCTTGCCCAATCACCGTAACATTCATCAGATTTAAGCCCTTAGTCTTATAATACTCATTTTATTTCAAAGTTTATTACTTCTTTATTCAATGGGTCTAACTCAAGAATCTTGTTCTTGGCATCGATGCGCTCTTCGATTGTGGCATTGGTATTAATTAAAATAAGTGCCCATAAACTCACAGATTGTGGATTAAATTGAACCGCTTTTTTAGCTAAAAACAGTGATTGTACTGGTAGACCAGACTCAAGTAGAGCCCGACTTGCTTGCGAGTATTTAGTCACAGATTGAGGATATGAAGTCGCTGCTTGTAATAGTAAATCTCCGTTACCCGTATTCGCTGCCTTTACTAATAACCTATCAGTGTTGAAAAATGGAAACATTATTAGCAAGGAGATTAATACCATTACCAGACTCTGTGGATAAATTAGTGAAAAACTATTTATAAAGTTTGAATCTGTACTCGTTTTTACATTGGCACCTATGGACTTACTTGACATTCCAATTATTGCTCCAGTAAAGATTGCATTCCAAGTTAAGAAAGTTATTGTTTGTGTATTAATTATACTTTGTAGTTGAATCACTAACCATGCGCAAAAAAATCCTGAAATGTGCCTACTAAATCTTCCATAATTTTTCTGTAAAATATAGAACCCTCGGAGGGCCAATAAAGTAAGTCCAATATTTAAAATTAAAAAAAGGTATCCGCCCGTAGCGAGGTAGTCCAAATAAAAATTATGAGCACTATCAGTATATTCAGCAAAGCTATGTGAGGCTGCAATTTCATCTCTATATTTAAGCGAATAATCTCCAAAAGAATCAAAACCAACTCCAAATATTGGGTGGGCGTTGCCCGTAGTAAATGCAGAGCGCCAGAAATCGCCTCGGGACTGCACTGATACTTTATATAAATAGTAGGAAAGTGGACCGTGGCCTAACATCCCAAGTATTGCAGTTACTCCGGTTGTAAATGTCGTTAATCCAATAATCCAAAAGATTACTCTCTTTTTAAACCAAAAATAAATCAAATTAATGGTCGCAATTGCTGAAATTACACCTATGTATCCTTGAGTGGATTGTGAGATATAGATAGTCAACAACAAAGCAATAATGGATATTGGTAAGGCTACCAATCTAAATTTGGATCGCCAAAGCAAAACAACTGTTGGAATAAAAATCATCGCTGTAAAACTTGATTGAGAATTTGGATTTCCTAGTGTGCCAATTATTCCATTAGTTTTTGAATCCCATTTAAAAATATCCATACCAAAATACTGAATACATGAGTAAAAACTTGTTATCAAGCCCGCGATAACAACACCTTTGAGCAACCATTCTAAGTGCTCAAATTTTATATAAATAAAAGAGGCTAATGTGAGTAATACACAGCTAATAAAAGTTATAAATCCTAGGCCTCTTCCTGTTCGCCCAAAAATTAATTGATCAATTGGTGAACTACTATTTATTAGTACCACTATCCCGAATAAGGCAAGGGCTGATTCGAGTATAAATAAAGTTTTTGAATAAGTTGTATTTATTAAATCTTTGTATGAATATAAGATAAATGGCAATAAAAAAAGTGACAAGCTAAAAAGCACAACCATTTTCGGGATAAGTAATGAGTCTTTATTAATACCTGGAGTCATTGCTAAAGTGACCACGGCAGCAATAAAAATTATGACTTTAGATAGATTAATCCTCTTAGACGTATTCATGTTTACCACATACTTATATTTTTATATTTTAGGCTCATAAGTCTTATTATAGCGATATATAGAAATGGGCCCTGCTTTTAGCAGGGCCCATTTTACCTAAGCGATATTTATCGCTTTAGAATCAACTTTTGCAGTGCTTGAATCTGCTTGTTGATTGAAGCGATCAATGCAACGATCGACTTCAGTACATCAGCATTAGTTGTTGTATCTCCACCAGTACTTAGTTTATAAGTAGGTGTTGCGTTAACGCCTAGTGCTGGTGCTGTGAATGAAACAACACCGGTGTATGTGCCTGCTACAGCAGCAGTTGTGGTTCCAACTGTAAATGTATAGACAACTGAACCATCAGCTTTAGTTACAGATGTTGATGAAGCACCTGTGGTAGCAGTGATAGTTGAATCTACAGCTGTCATATAAGGAAGAACCCAACTGTTAGCACCTATTGCCACCATGTTATTTGCCTTATTTCCCTTTGAATCAAGGAATTGAACAGTTGCTTTTGCAACTTCACCCTGTGAATAAGCCGCCTTATCTAGTGAAACTGTATAAGTGGAAGCTGTATCAGCACAACGAGCTGTAAATGGAGAAGATGTAACTACTTTTCCTGTTGCAGTTGCTGTGAATTTAATTGATACAGAAGCCTCACCTGCAGTAGCTCCGCATCCAAATGAACCAAAGTTGTAAACCAATGGGCTGGATGCGTTAGATGTTGATGAACGAGTTAGCACTGACAAGCTTGGAACCTGAACACCAGTACCTGAAGCAGCTGAATATGAACCAAGTGCTGAGGTGGTATCAACAGCATTTCCGGCGCTATCAGTTGCTACTACTGTAAATTGACCTGGAGTATAGATACCAGTGCTCTGGTACATCCACTGTGAGCCATTTCCAGTTGAAGTTGTAGCAGATAGTGCTTGTGATCCGATATTTCCAATAGTTAACTTTGCTACCTCACCACGGATTGTTATTGTCTTTGTACATACAACAGTTCCGTTGTAAGAGATAGTTACAGTTGTAGTTAATGGGGCACCAGCTGTTGGCTGAGAAACACGAACAGTATCTGCAACTCCATCAGATGACAGTATTGCTGTTGATGTGGTACCCGCAACTAGTGTTTGAGAAGAAGATACGTTTACTAGACCACCGTTTGTAGCACTTACTGTAATGCTACCGGTAGGTAGATTCTGTGTATATGTATCGTTTAGGTCATAGTTAATATACGCAGAATCAGCGTCAATAAATGTCGCAGTTGTATCTGAAGCAGGGGTTGATGATGAATATGATAGAGCAGCACCTGCAGTATCAACCTTACAAGCAGATTTTGAAGCCGAGTAAGATCCTCCTGCTGATGTAGCAACTACTGTTACTAAAATAGCAGCACTTAATGTTGTAGGTAATGATGTGGATTGCGATGGGATAGTAAGCACTCCACTTGAATTTGTGTAATACCCAGTCAACATATTAACTGTATAAGTACCAACAGTTGTTGGAGCAGTCCAAAGTGTAGCAACGGTTGTTGCAGCAGAGGTTGCTCCTGCAAAAGCTATAAGTGCTGAAGTATTGCCAGCATTATAGGTAGGAGTATCTCCAGCATCTGCCTCAACAATAGTCGTGTCGCCAAAGGTACCGCCTGTTGCAGTGAAAGCTGTAACAGTTGTTACAGTTGCATAGAAAGATAATATACCCCCTGCAAGCACTGTTGCTGTTTGTGCTGTACCAGAAGATGAGTCCTTATTTAAAAGGCCCTTACTGGTTGCACCAGCACCAGCAGCTGCAGTAGGAAGTGAAGCAGCTAAACCAGTTGCAGCCGTAACTGCGGTCATCATGCTTCCATTTACCACACCATTAGTTGAAACCATTTGAGTTCCACCAGCATTGGTGTGTGAAGTCTGAGCAGAAGCAACTGGTGTTGATACAACAGTTAACATACCTGCAAACAGAGCAGTTATTGCAGTAAGCGAAATGCGCTTACTTAGTGTCGATTTCGACATTTTTTTCCTTTCGTTAGTCAGAATCAGGAACTTCCTGAATCTGGCTCGAGAATCTTTCGACTCTCTAATTCCATTTCCTTGTGGCACACACGTGTAATGCCGCTAAGAAATGGAAATCTAGTTATTCGGTAGGCGTTGGCCCACCATCTGATTGATCTAATACCTGGAGCATTAGGGTCACAGTCGCAAGTTGATTTAAAGAAAGCTGCATGTGGTCTGCATATTCTTCGGCAGAGATTAAGTTCTTAGCGCTTACCGGCTTAATTGCTTTTCTAGCTTCAACTGTTGGTTGCTCAACAACAATTGGTGATTCAGATACAGGAGACATATCTTGCCTTGAATTTACTTGAGAAGAAGAGGTGGTAATTAAAGATGTATTTGGCTCGTTTCCTGTTAATGAGTTAAGACCTAGGAAGGCGGTTAGAACAAGAATAAAGGTGAGCGCAATCTTTGAAGATTTACCGGCAAGATCCGCTGCCTTCTTATATGTAGTAGAAAGAAAGTCCAAAGCAGTTAGGCCACGCTCTTCATCGATAACAAGTTCTGATAAAACTTTACGAAGTGATGCGCGAGCACGAGAAACTGTATGGCGTACTGCGCTGTCTTTAATGCCAAGCTCTTTAGCAATTTCTGCAGTTGAGCGACCCTCAACCTCCCACATAACTAGAGCAGCACGCTCTGCTGGAGATAGTAAGGAAAGTGCTTGACGAATAATTGCAGCATCTTCTGCAGATGAAATCACTTGTGAGTGATCACCAGATACCTGCCAGGTTGATTCAACTTCAGCGGTTGCATCATCTAAGGCAACAAGATTTGGCCTACGATTTTCCGCTCTAAATAGATCAATACATAGATTTTCAATTGTGCGGTGTAGGTAAGAAAGAGCGTGATCATCACTTGATAACTCAGGTGCAGCAAGCATGAACTTGACTAGCGCCTCTTGAGTGATCTCTTCAGCCTTGGCCTTATCCTTCACAATCCGATAAGCATGGGCTATCAGCTCAGCTCGATTTTGTGTGTAAAAGGATGAAAATTGGGCAACACTCCAAGACGCAGGAGATGATGACTCAACTGCCTTGGATTTCTTGGCTTTAAACGCCATTTTGTTTCGCCCCTGACTTGAACCGGTTTTGTCTACTACAGAGCCAACCGTCGTTGCCTCTAATCACCTCTACGGATTGCAAATGGAATTGTAGTGAAGAAGGGATAAATCGGACATTTAGGGATATTTCTACGTAGCTAGCTAGGGAGTTAATCATCTTTTGGAGCCCTTTTTTCCCTGATCTGAAAATTTAACCACCTAATCAATCTCGAAAGCACAATTATAACTGCATTTGGTTTTAAAGATTTGCCATCGAGAAAGCCAATATTTACTCCGCGATGATCCTTTTTAACCTGAATTTTGCTCCACGGTTTTCCTGCCGTGTTCATATAGTGCGCCCACTTTAAGCTTCCTTCAAAACATTCATTTAATAGTTCTACATTCGGCGATAAATTATCAATTGTACTCTGTACCCACTGATCAATTTGAGGGATGGTTTGCAAATATTGGTGAGGTATTAATTGATCCCACCGAGCAGGAGCTAATAATGCAGCCGGTTTACGAAGGTAGGCAGCTTCAACTCCAATAGTAGAACCAAAAGTGAATACTCCAATAGCTTTACTCAATAGATCATAACTGTTTACTTTAGAATCAAAATTATAAATTTTAA
>Ga0214923_10009017_pt1 | contig 10464 bp, 11 predicted proteins | sample LL1510_MetaG_FD_177993 | JGI IMG/M metagenome (GOLD analysis project Ga0214923, IMG submission 177993) | Freshwater microbial communities from Lake Lanier, Atlanta, Georgia, United States - LL-1510 | ecosystem: Environmental > Aquatic > Freshwater > Lake | place: USA: Georgia | collected...
TTCTTTTGCGTCACGTTCTTTTTGTTCTTTAATACATAATGATGCTCTAATAAGCGATTCACATGCCAAAACATTATCTAATGTAAATTCTGCACATCTCAAATAAAAACTATATGCTGCTACAAATTGCTTTTCTAATTCATAACAATATGCCAATTCAAAGTTACGCATTGGGTCATTTGGTTCATCTATATACCTTAAGAGGTTGGTTTTAATTTGTTCCATAATATATTATTTAGTGCTTTCTTTTTAAGTTTTAAACTATAACAACTATTATCTTGATATCCAAAAATAATAATTACATCATTATCAATTATTTCTAATCCAATGCAAAACTCTATTTTAGAACTCATAAAATTAAAACTACAAGTTATATGTTTTATTGATAAATCATTGTTCCATATTATAAAGCGATGAAAATAACTTGCATCCTTAAAACCATTAAAATTTCTATATTGAAAATCACATTCATGGACTATTGATAAATAACTATTGTCATCCCACTCAATTAATTGACTACCGCCTCTTAATTCATGAGGAAAGTACAATTTAATATTATTGCTATATATAACCTTCGAACTTTTCGTATTTAAATCCACCTCGACCACTTCAACTGGATTACTCCATCTAACAAAATGAAAAGGTCTATTTTTTATAGGCATCCAATTTTTATCACAATAATTATTTATATCAGGTGACTCAATTCTAAACCTATTTATTTCACTTACTTCAATTACTTGATTTATTTCATTTACGCTTATATCTAATTCTGAAAATTCCATTCTTCCTTGCCCATTAGTTGTTGTATCTCTACGAACACCAACTCCGTAATATTTATTATTCCAATTTACTAATCTAGCATCTTCAAGACCTATAAAGTACCACAATGGTGAACTATCACATTTGGCGGTGTTAATTTTATTATAACTTTCCAGCACTAACGTTTCAGGATTTAATGTACAATAAAAATTTGTTGTTCTTAGCGCCAAATCATTATCTTTATGATAATATGATACAGGTCCTTCATATCTACTTTGATATTTTTCTTCGCCTTCAGAACAATGTAACGTATATTCAACATTTCTTAATATTAAATGTAATATGTTATTATTATAACATATTGAACCATTACACAAACCACCTATAATATTTACATCACTTTTAATATAAAGTGGTTGTATGAGTGATTCTTTATCTTCTAATATTGTTTTAACTAAATTATCATACATTATACTTAATAATTTATATTATTAATTGTATTTAAATATAATCAAAAATATATAATTATTAATAATTCAACAAATGATTTATATTGAAATTATGGGAGGACTTGGAAACCAATTATTTCAAATTTTTTGCGGAATTGCATATTCACTTGAAAATCGTATTTTGTTTAAAATAAATTCTAGTAAGTTTGATTTAGTATCACCTGTTGATAATATTAGCAAAAGACCAACATATTGGAGTAATTTTCTTAGCAATCTCTCCAAGTTTACATATCAAGAGCAATTAATAATTCCAACTTATAATGAACCAACTTTTATATATAATAAGATACCTTCAATAAATGAAGACTTCAAATTGCGTGGTTATTATCAAAGCTATAAATATTTTGATAGGCAATTTACCAACATATGCAAACTAATTAATCTTAATAATCAAAAAGCATCAGTAAAAGAAAAATACAACCATTATTTTTTAAATAATAAAAAAATAATATGTATTCATTTTCGAATTGGTGATTTAAAAAACAACAAAGGACACGGACCAGTTATAGATGATAAATATAGTATTACTTGTTTAAATTATATGAAAGAAAATTTGCCAGATTTTACTAACTATGAAATCTTATATTTTGGAGAAAAAGAAGATAATATGCTAATAGAATCATTTATAGCAAAAATAAATATAGAATTTAAAAATAAATATGCAATTATTGATTATGCTATTCCCGATTACGAGCAACTCCTATTAATGAGTTTATGTCATCATAATATTATAGCAAATAGCACATTTAGTTGGTGGGGTGCATATTTTAATACTAATACTAATAAAATAGTATGCTATCCATCATTATGGTTCGGTAAAAATTGCAATAATAATACAAAAGACTTATTTCCTGATAGTTGGATAAAAATTAGTATATAATATTGATTTAAATAGTAATAGTATTATATAATTAATACTTATGAAAGTATTAATTATAGGTTCTTTTCATCATAAAAATATGATAGGATTAAAATTACTATTAGATACTATCAAATATGAATATACATTTGGAAATAATAATGAAATTAATAATAATGAAATTAATAATTTTGATATAATATATTCACCTATTACTCCAATTAATTCTTCGCAATATCCAACTAAAAAATTCATATTTGGTCCACACTTCTCTGTTTTTCCTGATAATCGATTATTTTATATAAATAATACAAATAACAACTCTATTTATATTCAACCTAGTAAGTGGGCTGCTGAGACTTGGAGAAATTTTAATGTGGAAAAAATTATACCCATAAAAGCATTTCCTTTTCCAGTAGAAGTAGAAAAATTTTGTCCTATTCAAAATTCCCAAAAAAACGAAGTATTTATATATTTTAAAAGGCGAAAACCCGAAGAACTCGAATATGTAAAGCAATTTTTAAATAATAAAAATATTACTTACAAAATTTTTGATTATGTAAAAAAATACAACGAAGAGGACTATTTAAAATGTTTACAAAATGCAAAATATGGAATCATTATAGATGCTCATGAAAGTCAAGGATTTGCTATAGAAGAGGCATTATCTTGTAATGTGCCATTATTAGTGTGGAATACTAGTGTTATGTCTCAAGAACATGGTTCAAATTATCCAAATATACCTTGCTCTAGTATAGCATATTGGGATGAGAATTGTGGAGAGTATTTTTATAATAAAGAAGAATTTGAAACAACCTATAATAATTTTTTAAATAAATTAGAAAGTTATAGTCCACGAACATATATAATAGAAAATTTAAGTCCACAAAAATGCGGAGAGCGATTTATTGAATTGGTTAATAGCTTTTAGAGCCTTTGCATCTTATAATTATATTATATTATATTATATTATATTATATTATATTTATATAATATAATATAAATATAAATATAATATAAATAATTATAAATAATTATAAATATTATGGACAATCTTGTATTAATAACATCAGTAATAAACACCCCCAACAAACCTTTGTCCTATACTAATACTAGATCTGTTTTTTCTCGTAAAGAAAGATTTGAACAAACAAAATTAACTATACAATCTATTAAAAAAAAAATACCTAATAATAAAATTCTACTTGTTGAATGTAGTGATTTTAATGAAGAAGAAAAAATATATTTTGAAAAAGAATGTGACTATATTTTAAATTTATGGGATAAAAAAGAGTTACATAATAATCTTTTTGGCATATCAAAAGCACTAGGAGAAGGAACCCAAACAATAGAAGCTTTTAAATATATAAACGCAAATAATATTTGCTACAATAATTTATTCAAAATTAGCGGGCGATATTGGTTTAACGACAAGTTTAATTATAATATATTTAATAATAATTCATTGGTTTTTTTTAATGTTTATGATAATGTTAACGAAAAACATGCTTCTACCAATGTATACAAAATTCCCAATTCCATACAAGATGTGCTATATTATTTTTTAACTAATAATTACGAAGCAATGAAAGCATGTATTGGTTATGAAGTATTATTTTTACATTTTTTAAAATCAATAAAATACGAAAATACTATTACTATTAAAGCAATAGGTGTTTCAGGATTTATAGCCGTAGATGGTACATCGTATGAAGCATAAAAATAATAATGCTATAATAAATGCTGACCTAAATTTTTTCGAGCACTCTCATATATTACATTATAACGATCGTTTTCCCAATCATCCGGCAAACAATCTTTTAACATAGTAACAAAATATTCATATCCGTGTTTAAATCCTCGTGTATCATGTTTAGTACATATAGTATCTAAAGCTGATCCAAAATCTAAATATATACCATTCGGAAATTTTTTTATTAATTCAGCTATTAACACTTTTGAACCCATACCAGCGCAAGTTATTAGTATATGATTATTGTCTTCACCTATTAAATTGCTAATTTGATTAAAAATATTTTCAAAATTATTATCAAACCAATTATTTAAAGGGACAAAAATCATATGATCCAAGTTTAATAACTTTTCACTTTTAATTAAGTGTTTATTACACAGAATTATTTTTTTTCTTGTGCTATGTTTAATTGTGCTATATAATTTTGCTTTCATTATATCATTGTTTTTATCAAATATAATTGTATGATATTTGCTCCATTTAATGGGTTTACTCGTCAAACTTTCATAATAACGTTTTACATTATCAGTATGCCATGCTCCAATATAAGAATTATTGGTATTTTCAACTACAAATTTAAATGATGCTATTAAACTATTAGACAATTTGTGTGTATAATTGTCTCCATCACAATTACGCCCATGGTGTCGACACATACAATTAAATTCACCATCGCCATATTTTAAAAATGATACTGGTATTGAATTTTCTATACATTCTATAATATGACTTGTAATATCCATATTTAAAAATGAGTATATAGTTATAACTATTTATAACTATTTAAATATAAATAATTATAATTATATATAATTATATATAATTATATATAAAACTATGAAAATTGCTATTATTGATGGTTTAAATCAAGATATGGGTTTAAAAATATTGTTTCCAGAGGCCGATTATTTTATAAGTAAAATAGAATTTGACAAAACAACAAGTTTACAAAATTACAATATAGAAATGAAAACAAATTGGAGCATTATAAATGATAAAAATTATGATTATTTATTTATAATTATAGCATTATATAATGCTAAAAAAGGCACTACTCATTATTCACAAGAAATATTTGATATTTTACAAAAAGAGTTAATAATAATCAATAATAATAATTTTAAAAAAGTATTTATCTTTGATAATTATGATTATGATTATGATCCAAACACAATATTACAAAATAATAAAATTAATTTATTTTTTAAACGACATTATAATAAAAATAAATATTACCAAAAAAATGTTATACCTTTTCCATTTATAATGTATGGTCCTATTTCAATGATAGAAAAAATAGATAGTAAATTCCCAATTATAAGTAATGAAAATAAATTAAATAGAGTTTTTTGGAGTGGTAGTTTATTTTGTCACATAGATAAAGATTACCCATGTATAGTAGATAGAAGACTTATATATTCTCAAATTATATCATATAATAATAATGGCATATTTAATCCTGGTATGTTACCATACCACATATTTTTATCTGAAATGAATAAAAGTAAATTTTCATTAGATTTACTAGGAGTTGGTTATCCAAATAAGCGAACTTTTGAAATATTAACTACTAATTCATTACTAATTGCCGAAAATAATGACGTATTATGGCCTTTTCCTGAGCAATTTTCAGAAGAAACTATATTTAAAAATCCAACAGACTATATAGAAAAGCTGAATAAGTTAGCACAAAATAACGAATTATATATAAAATGTTTAGCTAATCAACAAAATATTGTTGATAAATATTTCAATATAATTTGGATTAGAAATTATATTTATGAATATATGTAAATATTATAAATTATTATTATTTAAAAAAAATAGTGTTATATTATAAGGTCATGTCATTTATAGATAATAAATCATGTGTTCATAAATATCTAACATTATGTAAGACTAATCCCCAATCGCCAGGACTTGCTGATTTTTTACGAGGAACAATTGCTTTGTATAATTTTTCTAAATTATATGACTATAAGTTATTTATTGAATGTAGTCATCCAATGTTTAATTATTTAAAACCGAATAAGAATTTTATAGTAGATGGTTCTTCTAATGTAATTGAATTTCTTCCACCATTATCATATCCTGATATATATAATAAACTAAATACAGAATTTAAAAAAGGATGCAGCTTTTCTACAATGACCAATTCATTTTATAATCTACAAAATGGTTGTCTTGTGAATTTTGGTTTTATTTCGGATGAATGTAGATACTATATGCATAATATATTGTCTCCATCAGAAGAAATAAATAAGAAAATAGAATTAGTTTTTACGTCTGTTTATAATATTAATATTGTGAATAAATTTAAAATAATACATTTACGTTTTGGAGATAAATATTTATATAATAATATTTTTGATGAAAATTTGTATAATTTATCTTTTAATAGAATTAGTGAATTAGTAAATAAAAACTCACATGTTAAATTTGTTTTATTATCTGATTCTTCAATAATTGCAAATAAATTAAAAAAAAATATTCCACTATTAAATTATTGGGATAATTCAAAAACTCATATGGGAGACTTAAATAATTCATCAGATATTGCTATTTTTGATACATTGACAGATTTTTTCATAATGTCTAAGTCAAATGAAATAATAGTATTAAATGATTCAGGTTTTAGTCGTGTCGTATCTATAATTTATAATATTAAATATACATGTTTATAAACAATTAAAGATTTATAACAATTTCTATTTGTTACTATCTTTACTTACCTACTAGATTTTAATAATACACTAATGTCAATTATTTAAAATGCTATAGGATTTATAGTATAATAAATAGTGTAATATTATTTACAATATTTATTATTTACAATATTTATTATTTACAATATTTATTATTTACAATATTTATTATTTACAATATTTATTATTTACAATATTTATTATTTACAATAATGATTTAGATAAATATCATGTTTTGGTGGCAAATTATTATTTTCATTAATAGGAATAAATTGTAATTTTGTTCCTTCTAATAAATCAATACCATTTTTTAAAACATTTTCAAGATAATCATCATTTAAATAATGACTATTGTTATATTCTTGATGTGAATAAGACTTTATCTTATTTTTTATAAACTCTTTATCTCCGAAATAACTTAAATGCCATCCTCCATTTTTTATTACATGTACATTATATGTATATTCCAAAACTCTCATTTGTTGAAAAGTTAATTTAATATCTTTATAGGTTTTAACATTTAATAACTTTATTCCATGCCAGTTTCCTCCATCACCGCGTCTAAATTTTAAATTAAAATAATACATATCCATTTCTAATCTATTTAAATTGGACATATCATAAACTAATGTATTGTTTTTTGCTTTCTGTAAAATATTAGGATTGGGTATTTCATCAACATCTGATGTAATAATTATATCTTCATTATTTAATTCTGAAATTATCTTACTAATACCAAGTGATATTTGACATCTTTGATGAAATTCGTTTTGCCATTGATTATTTGCATTATAATTAATATTAGGAAAAATAAATGGTGGGTTGGTAACATTTATATAAATAATTTTATGATTATATTTATTAAATCTATCTTTATTTTCTTGATAATATAATTTTTTTTGTTTTCCTGTAAAAGTATATGGCGATTCAACAAGAATAAAATAATCAACATATTCATTTAAAATAGCTAAACGATATTCTAATAAATCCAATTCATTATAAAATATGAATGAATCTACTATTTTCATAATACATTATAATATCTTATAATGTTTAAATAATTATTTTAAAGATATGTAATTTTATATATATAAAATATATGTATAAATTCAAACAATAATTTGATATAAACATTATTTATATAATAATAATAATAATAATAATAATGTTTATTATTTATTTTCATAACTGGTGGAGTGGATTTTTTACGAAACAAGATGCCAACAATATTGAATTTTTTGAAAAATTATTTGCTTATACAAAATTTAAAGATTCTATAATTACAAATGATATTAATAAAGCAAATGTACTTATAGAAGCAGGTAGTCCTAGCGATGGTGTAATCAATAAGAATTGGAAAATAAAAATAAATTTTATAGGCGAGCCGATTTTTCCTGATTATGAAAAATACGATATAGTATTAACGAGTGTAAATAGAATAAATAATATTGTTGATTTACCGGTAAGTGTAATGTATATTCATGGTAATAATTTTTTTAATACTTTAGAAAATAGAAAAATCACAAAAATTCCTTATCATTTTTGTTCTTTTATTGTTTCTAATCCAAAATGTAAAACAAGAAATACAATGTTTGAAATGTTAAATAAATATAAAAAAGTTAATTCAGCAGGAAGACACTTAAATAATATGGGAAGAAATTTAGAATGCACATGGTCGTCTTCGATTCATTTAGACTTTATTAGGCAACATAAATTTATGATTTGTTTTGAAAATACAAAAATGGAAACATATTCAACAGAGAAAATAGTAAATGCTTACTTAGGAAATACTATACCAATATATTGGTCTAGTGAGCATATAAAACAAATTTTTAACGAAGACTCTATGTTATTTTTAGAAGATGAAACCGAGGAATCTTTTAACAAATTAATACAAAAAGTCATAGAATTGGATAATAATGATGAAAAATATATGGAATTTGTGAACAGACCAGTTTTTAATAAAAAAAATAAAGAATACTGGAAAGAACATTATACATTAGAAAAGTTAGGTGAAAAAATAGATAAATTATTGATATAAATATGGATTATAATTATATTTATATGTAAATATATTTATATGTAAATATATTTACATGTTAATAAATTCAAATATTAATGATTCCACACATCTCCATATGCCGGACATTCTGTTATATTCCAATCTAATTTTTCATTAATATCTAACAAATTATAAACTTTATTGCTATCTTTATGAGCAATTTTTATAAATCTAGATACATTTGATGAAAATTCACATATACATCTATCTGAGTTTAAAATAATATCGATTCCAATTAACATTTCTTCTGTGTGATTATATTTTTGTTGTTTTGTCATTAGAGATACAGGTATATTTTTAGTTATATCATTAAGAACATTTGATACATAATTTCGGTTACAAAAATGTTCTTTCATACATTCCATACCATTTATTAAATTATGCATACTGGGTATATTTATATGATTTACAACTACTCCTCCTTTCATTTTTTCTTGACAAATAGTGAGCAATTGTATATTACTATTAAGACTTTTTAAATATTCTTCAATTTCCATATAGCAATTATAGTCGTCTGTCTGTAAAAAAATTATTTTGCAATCTGGATTTATATATAATAATTTTTTTACAAACTCTTCTCCTTTAATATATTTTGATTCTCCACATAGTTTATCGCCTCTCCTAATAAATATACTATCATAATTATTGTTTATTAAATTCAAACTTTTTTTTGTTGCGAAAATCTTATTCTTTATAGTTTCATTATATTTATATAAGATTTCTATTGCATGCTTATATTCTAATAAAGTAAAATCTCCCAATGTTCTTCCATGACTACATATTATGTTAGAGCAATTATATTTTCCGTTTACAGGAATATTTTCAAAATAATCATTCCAGCCTAAATTATAAGTAAATAACCACGATGAACTTTCTACTATATAAGTTACCTGATTTTTAATAGCATAAATATAATGATTCAGCATAAAAAAAAATTGCGAATAAAATCCAGCATTAGTATTAAGTATTGTAATTACAGGCATTAAATATTATTGAATATTTATATTTAAATCATATTTAAATATAAAATATGTCTATTTATATAAATACATAACAAATAATGTATGTTACTATGATTTCAAGAGACGATGGATTTGGAGGACAATTTCAAGGTTTTATATGGGCAATTGTTATTTATGAAACCGCAAATTATATATATGTTCACAAACCGATAACAAATATGGCACATAATTATAATAATGATAATGATTTCATTAATAATATAGAAGATTTAATGAATATAAGAAAGAATTATATTTGTATAAATAGTTTATCTAATGAGGAAAAAATTAATTTAAATAAACATGAAATTTATGATTTACGAAAAACATTTGATAATAATGTAGATTATTATTTAGAATCTAGTTCATTTAAAAATCTTAAAACTAATTTTTGGAAAAATAAAGAGAAAGATTATTTTAAAAATAATAAAATAAATGTGGCGGTCCATGTTAGAAGACCCAATTCTCATGATAATAGAATAGAAGGAACTGATACACCGGATTCCTATTATTTAAATATAATAAATATTATTAGAAATAAATATAAAAATAATAACGAATGTTTGATTTTTCATATTTATTCACAAGGTAATGAAGAAAATTTTAACAATTATAAAAACAATGATATTATATTACATATAAATGAAAATTTATGTAATACATTTTTAGGATTAGTTTCTGCCAATATACTTGTAACATCTGGAAGTAGTCTAAGTTATACGGCTGCATTATTAAGTTATGGAGAAATATATTATAAACAATTTTGGCATCCTCCCAGTAAAGAATGGATTAATTGTGGATAATGTGTATTAAATT